>Ga0116231_10013164_pt1 | contig 11750 bp, 6 predicted proteins | sample S1TSphgellanicum_2_FD_89695 | JGI IMG/M metagenome (GOLD analysis project Ga0116231, IMG submission 89695) | Host-associated microbial communities from peat moss isolated from Minnesota, USA - S1T2_Fd - Sphagnum magellanicum MG | ecosystem: Host-associated > Plants > Peat moss > Unclassified...
AAATCTCTTGAAAGGTCTTTTCACACTTTTTTTTTTTTTTTTTTTTTTACATAAGCAATAAAAATAAGCATTTTTTTTTTAAAAAGGGCATCCAAAGTTAAATGGAGATGATCTCTTCTCATTGATTCCTTTTCATTGGTTCCTTTCAAATCAGTGTTATCATGATAAAAGTGATGATTTCAAAAATATAAAATTAGGTTTGACATCTGCTATTGTAATACACCCAGAAACCAATGGGCTCATTTGTTGTCTCTTTTGGTTTCCTTTTGTACTAGACAATGAAAAATTCTTTGGTGCACTACTATTTGGGCTTTTGATCAGATTTTGTACAAGAGAATGTGCCCCCAAGAGTACAAAATCATGCCTTGGATGAACCAGCACCAGTTTGGTACCATGATAAAAATCTCAAAATCCATTTATATCATTTCTGAATTCCAGTGACGATGTTTGATCAGAACTAGTTTATGTAGGATGGATATTTTGGTGATCATCACTGCAACAATTTCAGAGTTATTTCAGATTATAATCAGTCATAAATCTAATTTCAAATCAGAATCATTTCTTGTTGTTTGTCTTGTATCCTTTCAATGTTTTCCTCTATTTGTATTTGTTGTTTTTTTTACACTCTTACAATGTTTTCGTTTTTGGTCTAATATTTGTATCTTGTTGTGAATTTATTTAATGATTTAGACTTTTGTTAACATTTTGCTTATCAAATCAAGAATGAAACAAAATATTACTGGAACAAAATGACATATAGTGAAATTTACAAAATTTTATTTTAAAAAATTAATTACAAAAAAATTATTATGTCCACAAAAAATAATTTAATGATCATCACTAATAGTGTGAAACAAGGTGAAGCCCAAATATTACAAACATTTCATGCTTAGACTAAATCAAGGTCTCTAAGTGAAATCTAACATTTTTTGAACTTCACCCAAATATTGCAAACATCTCACACTTAGACTAAATCAAGGTCTCTAAGTTGAAATCTAACATTTTTTGAACTTCACCCACATATTACAAACATCTCACACTTAGACTAAATCAAGGTCTCTAAGTTGAAATCTAACATTTTTTGAACTTACTATAGCTGCTAAGAGGCCATACTCAAACTGGTGAAGGTACCTATGTGGGTGCTGGTACTCCCGGGTCATCACACATGTAGGCTTTGCCAGGGTGAACCAGCACCTACATGGGGTACCTTCACCTTCTGAAGTGAAGCCTCTTAGAAGGCTAGAATTTGTCCTTGGAAATGTTAAAATTTGGACTCAGAGACCTCAGTTTTGTCTAAGGACCGTATACTTATGGATATCTATCCTGGTTTCACCTCACACTATCAAAGGTAACTATTTAGATAAATGAGCAAGTAAGAATAGATAAGTAGGTTGATAATGGAAGGTTATTACTATGTAAGTAAGTAACACAATCGGTGCTTACTTAGTAGCTAAATACATGTGGATGGTTAGTACATAGTTAACCATTGTGGTTAACTATGGGATGGGAATGCAACACAAAAGTACTTCCTGTCCACATACCATCTATCCTGCATGGCATACCATCCATCCTGCATGGTACCCATGTGTGTGCCCCTTCATAGAGGAGGTTAAATCACCAAGATGTGGTGTATGGTCATATGTGTCTAATGACCAGACACATCTTGGTGCTGCATAGACACAAATTTTGTGTCTTATTATATACACTTTGGATGTGTAATAGCCACAAAGAGGCATGTATTATGTCTCTTAGGCCTGCTTTACACTAGGAGTCATGGCTGATGTTCAACCCAAATCAAGCATTCCTATTGGTGCAAAAGTTGAAATTAACCCCAAGGGCTTTACACTAGGAGTCAAGGCTGAACTAGAAAAAGTCTTTTCAATCTGCCCAAAGTTATTAATAAATGCTGAACTTTATGGCCTTGTATTAACCCCAAGGCAAGTTCCTTTTGCTCCTTGGGGAGCCCCTCCCAAGGAACGCCCATTCCTCCCTTTGATAAGTTCCTTCCACTCCCCAAGGGAGCCCCTCCCAAAGAGTCCCCGCCAAAGTCCCTTTAAATGCATTTCATCCATGTTGAGGAAAACCAATGCATTTCAGGCCTACAAATCCCTCCAAGTGGAAACCATGCCCACCAAAGAGTCAAATGCGCGAGTGCTCCTCGGGGTTTTCCACATCTCCCCACAATACTTGTGCTTCCCAAGATTAATCAAGGGAAATTAAAACGCCTAGAGTTCTGATTCTTGAGAATTGGAAACAAAGACGATTTTTGAATTTATGGCAAGAAAAAGAAAAACAATTGAATCGTCGTCATTCCATCATTGTCTACCTATACCTCAAAGGGCCGGTTGACACCATTTCTTGGCCACCATCTTGGCCACCATCTGTGAATTGTACCTTCCGATGGAAACATTCAAATTGCCCAACATATTTTATAACTAATTCAATGTACGACAACTCGCTCCTCTACTAATGACATTTACATTTTCTTGGCTACCCATACTCATTCATTCTAGCAATTAGGTTTAGGGTTTTAGATGGACAGCCAAAATCCACATTTGGTGGAAATTAGTTGAGAAAGCTACCCATTACATTTAATATCAAGGTTCTTGGGGTTTTGTCTTAACTACCAAGGCACATCATTTCATTTCTTGAAGTAATGTCGTCTTGGGAATGTTGTTTTATTTTGGAAGCTTCATTTGCATCTCTTTTCATCATCATTGTTATATCTTGATTACATTTGCATCATTTTTTTTTGTGGTTGTTACTCAAGCATCTCCTCTTTGTCGTAGAAAAGCTTCTAGCTTAGCAACAATTGGGTTTATTCACAATCACATTGTTTTATGAATGTTTGTTAAAGCATCTTCTTGGCCAACTTTTTGTTTCATTTGCATTGTGTTCCCTTGTCGTTATTGTTTAAATTCTTGCATTTCAATTTCGTAGCTACAATTTTTTATTTTGTAATCTTTAAAAGATCAATGGCATCATCCAAAACATGTTTTTCAAGCATGTTAGAGGACGATAATGATGGAGGTGAATCATCCATGCGTGTATGCAACCACCCACACCAAAACCTCCAAAGCCAAGCATGTTGCACTTTTGGCACATGGAATGGGGAAAGGATAAAAGCAAAATTGTGCTTTCCAACACATACGTACACTTCTTGTACACCCTAAAGGAGTGGTGACAAAAGGTTGTTGAGATTAACATTAAATTGAAGGAAATAGTTGAAACAAGCAATTGCAAGAAGCAATCAAAGTATAGATGCCCATGTTGTGGCACTACAAGAAATCACAACTTTTCAAAATGCCAACTTGACCGAAATGTCCACATTGACCAAAGGGTATGTCAATTTTGACTAAAAGTTTGGGACATGAAAAACACATGCTACATTTTACCAATACATTTGACTAAAGTGACCTATTTGACCGAGTGTCAAACCTAAGATCTAGTAAAAATGGACAAATGTCCATCAAAATGGCCATGGCTTAGTCAAATTGGTCATATTGAATGGATAGGGTTTAATCAAATTGACCATTATGATTTGACACTTAATCAAATGAACCATATCCGTTTGATGATTTAGCTTACTTGTTAAGCCTAAACTACCTACTTAACATAACATAATTAGTACGTTAAGCTAGGCTTAGACTACCTATTTAGCCTAGCATAATTAATAGGCTAGTAGGCTGCTTGTTAGGTAATAACCTAGCTAGTAGCCTAATTAGGTAGCCTAGCTTAGACCTACCTAATAGATTACCTAAAACATAGCCCAAGACCACTAAATAACCTATAATTAGGTAGTGGAAGCCTTCTAGGTAGGTATCCTAGGTGACCTAGGCTTATTAAATAGACCTATTAGCCAAATAGGTAGCCTATTAGCTTAAGCCTACTATAGGTACATAACCTAGCCATGTTAGGTATAAAATAACATAGGCCACCTAAGCCTAATAAGTAGGTAGTTTATTTTATTAGTTAGATAAGTAGCTTAGGCCTATTAGGATGTAATTAGCATAACCTAAGCTATTGAAATTTACTTAGATCTATGTATATAGTGTAGGCCACCTAGGCCTACAAAGTAGATAGCCTAACCTAGGCCAATTAAGCCTACTAAATATATAACCCAGCTTAAGCCACCTAGCCTAAAAGGTAGGTAGTTTAACCTAAACCACCTAGGCTTACTAAGTAGGTACATAACTTAATTTATGTTACCTAGACCTACTAGGTAGGTACGTAGCGTAACCTAAACTGCCTATGTAAGTACATAACCTAACCTTGGCCTACTAAGTAAGTAGGTAGCCTAGCCTATTAGGTAGGTAAGTTAAGCCTATATTTATCTAATAGGCTAGGCTACTTTCCTAATATGCCTAAACTAGATCTTTTAATAGGTTTATAAGGACCTACGTAGCTTATTAAATAACATCTAAAGCATAGGTAGCTTATTAAGTAGGTATAAACATAGACCTAATAGGTACTTATAAAACTTAATAGATTATAACCTACATGTTACCTAAGTACATGCATTTATTAATAGGTACCTCCTACCTACCTAGGCTAACCTGCCTATAACCTACCTATTTATGTAAGTAGTACATAAAAAAAATTCAAATTCATTTAGTGCAATATGTTGAAAAAAAATTGATGGAAATATGTTGGTCCAAAATCATGTTCATTTTAATGATGTTGTCCAAAAATATCACCTTATGGGGTGGTGGTGCAATGGTTAAAGACTTGACTCCTCAACGTGGAGGTGAGAAGTTCAAGTCCCCACACTTACAACCTAAGCTACCTTGGCTACTTAGGGGACTCCCAACCTTTCATTTGATCATAACTCATGCATTTTAGGTCGAAATGAACAATGTGAGGGCACTTTAAGTATTTAAAGTTTAAGAATTTTTCAATGATATCTTGGGAAATCAAATTGGTGTTTATTTTCCCTTTCAACCAAGGCTCTAAATATTCAAGACTCCCACACGAATGCAATTCCCAAAATAGGAATGCACTTGGGAGTCATTAGGCTCAATATCTTGCACTTTCCCCCACTTGTGAAATTATGTTTCACTCCCAAACACACTCTCTTGGCCTCATGTGCACTTGCACTCCACATTTACTTGCAAACCCAAGTTTAAAATTGCAACACAAATTGAGCTTGAACACGTTCTTCAACATGGTCAACCATGTTTGGAGGTCCATGTTCTTGTTCCATGCTGACACAACCCAAGCTGCTAGAATTCCATTTTTCCATTCATCAAATATTATTAGTGTAAACAATAGAAACTACGAGAAACAAAAGGCTTTGTTATTTGGATGGATTACAAAAACATTGCATGTTTGAAATGGAATAATATGATAAAGATTTCACAATACCTTCTTATCATTTGTCTTGAATGTTGGATCACATGCAACGACCCTTTGATGGCCAATATCTACCATTAATTTTCTTTAGGAAATAATTTAAATTCCAACAGAAAATCTCAACTTGTTTGACATCAAGGTTCTTGTTTCTTATGGAAGGAAAAACACTTTGTTGCGATTTGCATCAGCCCATAGTCTAACGTTGGTTACCACGTCTTAATGGTGTTTGTACTCCAAACTAGCATAGTTATCCATGGCATTACGTATGTCATGGGGGAGGACAAAATGACTATGTGTCCATAATTCTTTAGAGGGATCCTACTCATAACAATGTTCATGTTTTGCCATGATTTACACAATCAATAACCCAAGCTTAACGTTGTTCATAAATTAGTCTTTCATTGTTTTACCCAAATGTTATGCAAATGCAAACGTGTGCCCTTGAACTAGGCTGAGCGTTGCCCATGACAAGGATGTCTTTGGTTGTCCACATGTTCCATATAGTAATAATGGATTAATGCAAAATCAAGTACAACGTAGCTCTAGCCAACTTTAAACCCACATTGACATCTTGTTTTGATGGAATCATTATGAAATCGCTTCATTTTCCTAGGGCTTAATCACCCAAGTCCTTCATTACCCTATAGTTTGTTTAATATAGGATCCTCCAACCTTTCATCCTTGGATCTAAATGCACAATGATATTTCAACATGGTAAGGCAAATATTAATTTGAAGTGTTTTAAATGAGCCGGACGGAACTAACACACATATCTTTTGCACAAAGTTCGCTTCTTCACTAGGTCCCTAGCACTTGGCATCTAAAAAATCAAATACTCTAAACCACGACACAAACCTTGTGGAAACCATGACCAATTGTTAACCCATCGAAGATCGCAATCGTTGAAATTACCCTCCGAGAGTTGTTATAGTTCAAAGTACAAACATGCATAAATGCCTTTTGGCATATCAACTAAACCAACAGACATTTTCAAAGATGCCAAGTCAACTTTGTAGTCTACCATGTTTGAAACACACACTGAATGCAAAATGCATGAAGGGTAGGACTATGCACAAATTGTAAGAATATAAGATACAAAGAAAAAAAAATTGGCAAAAATTGCAAGGCAATTGAATTGTAATCGATTGAATGTTCCCACTTAAATATGATCATGGAAAAGGTGATTTGATGGTGTTGTCAAAATTTGGAACGGTTCTGATAATGACAATATTACACCACCATTACAATTTCAATTCTTATGAAACTTATGGATGGATGCATCCCTAGGGGACGTTCGTCAAGGATACATCCATGGTAGACATTGAACATGATGGGGAGATTTGGGATGAAAACAATTTGGAGTAATCTAGACGGTTCAAATAGTTCCACTTCATCTTTGGAAACTGTGCTTACTGAAATAATGTTTGCTTCAAAATATGTTGATGTTTCTCTTAAGGGAAGGGCTCCCCCAGGGAGTGGAAGAAACTTCCATGTGGGGAGAATGGGTGTTCCCTAATAAGGGCTCCCTTGGGCAATAAAAGGAATTTCTTGGCAGGGAGAATGGGCATTCCTTGGGGAGTGGCTCTCTCGGGGAGTGTTAAGAACTTCTTAGCAAGGAGAAAGGGCATTCCTTAGGGAGGGGTTCCCCTAGGGAGCGGAAGGAACTTTTCAACGGGGAAAATGGGTGTTCCTTGGGGAGTGGAAAAAAAAATTTAGTGGGGAGAAGGGGTACACCTTGGGAAAGGAAGTCTCCCCAAGGAAAATATGTCCCTAAAGGAGGGGTGAAGCTACAGTTAGGGATGTGTTGCATTCCCAAGAATAAAGTCCTTAGGGATTGGATGCATCACTGTGGGGAGAGGAGAATGGGGGTTCCTCGGGTAATATAAGGGTAACCCGTGAGGGGAGGGGAATGGGGGACAAGGCTTGGGGGAAGGCTTGTTTATGGGGTTTGACACGGAAGTCATCAAGAGGTGGAGGTGGTGGGGGGCAAGGTTAAAAAAAAGATAGGAGTAGGGATTTTGGCCTGAGGGTTAAGTTGTGGGGGGTGGCTGGGCTAGGTGATTGAGGGGGTTTAGTTAATTACGTGGCAATGGTTAACAAGGGGTAATGACTCCAAGTGGGAACATCGAAATCTAAAAACCTGATGGTCAAGGCGTGTCAAAGATCATACTACATTTAATTTGGTATGCATGTTTAATGCTTACCCAAACAATAAGCCAAGAATGCTTAAAGTTGGCCCCAAGTTTTTTCAACCTTGATTCCTAATGTACAACATGCTTTAGTGTCGCCCAAAGTGTGTGTAACAAGACCCAAAATTCGTGTTTGGACATTATCCATCTTTTTATCAAAAAAGATGAATTGCATTAACAACAAACAAGGAAAAAGAAAAACAAATATTTCTTTTGTATTGTTTACGATAAGGATCTTCTTTGTTTCACTCTTGACCCATACAAGTCCTCCTACCTAGGAAACTATTAATGTTGGAAAGGCATATTGATTTTAATATATCAGATGAGTAAAAATGAATGTAAAGTTTCAATAAGATATGAACTAAGTAAAGGTATATAGGTTTTGCAACATTGCCAATTTGGGTATGGGTGGGGATAAATATGCCATCATTTATCCTATGCATAGAATGTGAATATTAGTGAGTGAACCATAAACATAATATAAATATAAATACTTACATGAGTATGCAGATTTTCAAGTGGAAGAAGAAAGTAATTGTGCAATTGGCATTACCAACATGAAGACGGGAAATTTTAAACATCCTATTAAAAAAATCAAGAATAATAGAACAAAACCAAATCACTTAGCTTGAAAAATACCTTCACAGTATTCTTAAAGAAATGGCAAATTGTTGTAAAATCTAAAGGGGCTCCAAGAGCATATGATAAGAATTTTATTGAAAGTTGATGTAATGAATAAATTAAAATGCTAAAAGCATCTGTATTCAATATACTCAACATAATTCAAACAAATCCATCATAATCACATGCATTTCAAAACACAAAAATACAGATATGCTATGTAATTATTTTTGCCTATGTTTTTTTCACCCATTTCAAAACAATTGCCCTCCCCTTGGTAATAATAAACTTTAAATGTATACTAGCCAAATAGAGCAAAGATGAGGTAAGTCAAAAAAATGTACCACTTAGGTAGAATAAAAAAAAAGGTAAGAAAATTAGGAATTGATTTAAATGTGCATTTATCATGTGATCACATGTGGATATATAATGATAAAAGACTTACCCACCCAACATTGGTCACTACTTGTATCAATGATAAGTACTAAATACCATATGTAAAGTAGGTACAAAATGTGAATGGTTATTATGTATGTAAACACCAATGTTGGCCAATTATTGAAAAACGATTTAAGTATCAACTAAGGTTAGGGTCTAAATCTGGATATCATATAACCTACCTTCCATTTCCAAGAAATACCATACCAAGAACCTATTTGGCCTAATATTAAAATTTTAGATTCATTGTAAATACCATATTGGCAGGGTATTAACTTTTTAAAAATCATTATCCTATTAATATCCTGATGGGGACTTGTCATTCTTATCTAGGTCGGTCATTTTTTCATCTAGATTTTTCCTCCATTTTATTTTTTTCGTCCAAGCACCTTCATCCATTTTGGGTTTCATTTTTGTCATATACTGAAAACCCTAAACCACATGTCCCTTTTTCATGTGTCATTTTTAGCTTTGCATTCGGTAATGGTTTTTACTTGTTGGGTTGGATTGTTATGTTTGATTACAATTGTTGCCAAACATAATAATTAATTCCAATAGTTGTAATGGTTATTTGTGATATCCTTGAATGTTATTGCAAACATCGAAGATGAATATTGAAATGTCATTAGGGGTTTGTGATGACAAATTTTTTTTTCAACTTACAACAATCAAACTAACACGCCCATAAGTAAGTACTTCTCCCTCTTCTATTGTGTTTCACTTGTGTTATTATTGTTGTTTTTGTCTTTGTTTTGTTTGGCATAAACCTTCATGTGTATGGGACTAGATGTGTAATGTTAAAATTGTGTTGCAAAAATAGACTCACATGAATTGTTTCAAGGTTTTGATTTCGAGTTGTGAATTCTAAAGTTCATGAACAAATTTGTTCCATTTTTTTGGTCTAATTACTTGCATGCAAGTGTGGATTTTACAATGATTAGCAAGTTGGGCTCTTTTGCCAACTTTGCTTCTACCCTTACATTTAAATGGTGGTATACTATTGTATCAATAGATTTCCACTTCCCCTAATCTATGGTTTAGCAAGAATTATAACAATTGATGTGATTATGTTATTTTGGAAAATTTGCAAGGTGGCTATTTTCAAGAATCTATCATGGTTTTTAATGTGTGGGGTGGGCTGAAATTTCAATCTTCCCTTAGCTTTACCATCCATATCTCACACTACACATCATTGTGGGATCGAGGAATGTCCAAATTAGCTATGTAGAAATGCTGGACCTTCATGACTTGCTTTTTTAGGATCTCACACAATTGTACCATTTTTCTTGTCAAATCACAAGTTCATGATAAAAAACTAGAATCCTTTCCTTGTCAACACACTTGGATTTGAAACTCATTGTTAAAACTCTTTGGTGTTACATTCATATTCTTCCTTTGCTTGAGCTCTTTGACATTGGTTTATGATATAAAATAAGCATAACGTTCCAAGATCTCACACAATTGGTACCATTTTTCTTTTCAAATCAAAAGATCATGATAGAGAACCAGAATCTTGAAATGTGAAATGTGAGATTTAGAAATGTGAAAAGAATGAAAATAAGAAGAGTGAAAAAAAAATTGCTTTAAAAAAAAATTTAATAACTAATCTAGGCATTATTTTGGCCAATTCTCAACAAGGTCTTTCAAAAATCGACCCTTGTGCATACCAACCAGTTCTTACATGTAAAAAATAATTGATACCCTAATTGGTTGATTATTCCAACAAGTTGATATCAGGCGAATCCTAGAAAATTTGAAAAAAATTAATACCTGATACCCTGTGTGTAAGTGAAAAAAAATGAATTTTTTAATAACCAATCCGGTGGATATTGAAAAAAATCAAGAACCAACCAACATTAATTAACACTTGACTACTAGACAACCTTTTGTTACTTAGATTGTAAGCCATATAAACTACAAAACATTAGAAATTGAACTGATTTTGGAGGGTTTCAATTGCTAGCAATGAGAAACAAAAAATCATCAGAATTCCATATTTGTCTTTCAGTGAGAAGCCATAAATATAGAAGATTGATTCAATATTTGTATTTCATATTTGACTTATAGCCATATATGGCTAAATCTTTCTAAGGATGGTTACCATTTCATCTTCTTACGAATGATTGTCCCTTTGGCTACATTAAATAAAATTCCTAAAAAAAAATAGAGAGATTCATGTGAATGGTTACAACTTAGTACATTACATAAAAACCTACACCCCAGCCCCAAAGGAGGGGCCCTTACACCTAACAACATGGTCTACATAAGCTCATCTTACATAACATCCACAACTTCAGATGTGGGTATAGTTTCACTCTAGTGCAATTTTATAAATGATGAAAAGCACTCAAATTCTTGTCCCTCTTCTTCTTCTTCCTTCCCTTCTTTTGTGCTACATTTTCCAAATGCCTTTTCATCTAAAGGTGCAATTCACACTTGGTGCTAGGGACTCTAGTGTTGGAGTTCCCAAACAACATGCTAGTCAATTAGGACTTACACCTACTTGCCATGACCATTTTATATTAAGCCAACATTCACTTAATATTAAGCTTTTGCCCCATTTAACATTGGGTGCCCACCTAGATTTTTATTTAACAATGACTTAAATCCTACGTCCACTTAGTAGATACTACTATGATATTCAAAAACCCCCTTTCAGATTTCAGCCATGATAATCATCACCATCATCATCATTTCTAGGGGCGCAATTTCAAACTCCTTTGCATTTGCTAGCCTACCAATGTTTTCAACAGCTTATTTGTTGATATTTAATTTCTTTGCACTCTCCAGTATCTACTACACTAGGCTACTCTGTGTTGGGAAATTTTTGGGAAATTATTTGGAAGTTGAAATTCGATTAATTTTGCTAATCTTTTGGGAAAAAATTAGCAATGTTTTGATGTCACAAAATTGAAAAAAAATTGAAACCTAAAGCCCACCAAACCCCCCCCCCAAGCCCCAAAAAACAAACACACACCCACACACGAAATATAGGTAGGGTGTGCTATTAGGTAGTCTTAGAAAAGGGGGTCAAAAAAATTCACCCCCCCCCCCCCCCCCCCCCCCCCCCCCCCCCCCCCCCCCCCCCCCCCCACCCCCCCACCCCACACCCGCCCCCCGCCGCCGCCGCCGCGCGCCGCTGTGTGTTCG
>Ga0116231_10013166_pt1 | contig 11749 bp, 10 predicted proteins | sample S1TSphgellanicum_2_FD_89695 | JGI IMG/M metagenome (GOLD analysis project Ga0116231, IMG submission 89695) | Host-associated microbial communities from peat moss isolated from Minnesota, USA - S1T2_Fd - Sphagnum magellanicum MG | ecosystem: Host-associated > Plants > Peat moss > Unclassified...
TCCTTGAAGGCAAAGCCGACACCTTGAATCGAGGCGACCGGGACGACCGAAGCCAGGATCGTGCCGTCGAGCGTCATCATCTGCAGGGCGCCGGAACGGAGCTGCGTGAGCATCGCCGTGTCGACGCCGAGTTGACTGTTGGGAAAGACGTCGATCGAGATGCGGCCCTTCGATTCTTGTCCGATCGCATCGGCCATGTTCTTCATCGCGACGCTGAGCGGATGATCGGCCGGTTGATTCGTCCCCGTTTTCCAAGCGAACTCCGCCGCGCGAGCCGGGCTCGGCAGGATGGCGATCGTGGCGAAGACGGCCGCGCTCGAAGCGACGAACGTTCCGCGAGAAACTTTCTTGTCCATATCGCTAGGGTCTCCCGGAAAAAAGTGCGTTTGCGTCCGAATGGCGGCTCGGCGCTGCGAAACCCTCTAGCGCGCCGCCGCTTCGAAGCGTGTGAGGAGTACCTCGGCGGGGCCGCCCTGCGATGCGAACGGCCGCGGCGACGTGATGACGGCGAACGCCGGGGCCTCGAGCGCGGACTCCCCCGCCGCGACCCGGCCGGCCAGCACCGTGACGACGATCGGCAGCGTTCCCTGCGGTTCGAGTTCGACCGGTTCGGTGAGCGCGAAGCGCGCGTGACGCGCGCACGCGTTCGCCGTCGCGAGCGTGGTCCCGCGCACGATCGAGCGCGCCGGATTCGACGAGCCCGGCTGCGGGGGCGGCGCGGTTTCGCACGCGCACGGCGTCGAGAACGCCGACCCGGCGCGCACGACGTGCAACGTGATCGCTTCGGCGACGATCGCGCCGGGATTGCCGGTGGCGTGAACCGCGCCGCCCGGCGTGCAGAACGTTGCGCCGATCGCGAACTCGCGCGTGACGGCGGCCTCGTGACGGGCGATCGTACCGGAGACAACCACACCGCTCTCGGGGCCGTCGTGGGTGTGCGCCGCCACCCACGCGCCGGGTTCCAGACGCTGGATCGATTGATAGATGTCGACGGCGCCGGCGGGAACCGTGAATGCCGGGCCCACCTCACTCCACGCGATCATACGCGCGCGCGGTCGAGGACTTGTGCGACGTGCACGGCGTGCCGATCGGCGCCGTCGGCGATCTGATGGCGACAACTCACGCCGTCGGTGACGACGAGCGCATTCGCCGGCGCGCTGCGCACCGCGGGGAGTAAGGAGCGCTCCGCCATCGCCAGCGAGACGTCGTAATGCTCGCGTTCGTATCCGAACGTGCCGGCCATCCCGCAGCAACTCGTCGCGATCGTTTTCACTTCGAGATCCGGCACGAGTCGCAGCGTTTGCACCACGGCCGGCAGCGCGCCGAAGGCTTTTTGATGGCAGTGTCCGTGCAGGAACGCGACGCGCTCGGGCAGCGCTTGCAGCGCGAGCGACCAGCGCCCCGCCGCGGCTTCGCGCGCGACGAACTCTTCGAAGAGCAGCGCCGCGCCCGCGAGCGCGCGCGCATCGTCACCGGGGACGAGCGAGACGAATTCGTCGCGCAGCGTGAGCAGACACGATGGTTCGAGACCGACGATCACCGCACCGCGCGCGAGGTACGGGCGCAGCGCCGCGATCGTGCGCTGTGCTTCCGCACGCGCATCCGCGATCGCCCCGGCGGCGAGATACGTCCGGCCGCAGCACAGCGGTCTGCCGCCGCCCGGGCCCGCGGCGAAGACGACGTCGTAACCGGCCGCATCGAGCACGCGCAGCTCGGCGCGCGCGACGTCGACTTCGAAATAGCGGTTGAACGTGTCGACGAACAGCACCACGTCACCGAGCTTCTCGCGGCTGCGGCGCAGGGGACGTGGCTCGCGCTCGTCGGCGAAGCGGTCGCGACGCCAACGCGGCAAACGCCGCCGCGCATCGATCCCGGAAATACCCTCGGTCACCTTCGCAAGCCCCGGGATCGTGTCGCGCAGATTCGCGAGGGGGGCGAACGCCGACGCGAGCGGCGCCAGCCGCGGCAACGCGGCGACGAGCCGGTCCTTGAGTCGCATCCCGTGCTTGGCACGATAGGCGCCGAGAAACTCGACCTTCATCTTCGCCATGTCGACGCCGGTCGGACATTCGCGGCGGCAGCCTTTGCAGCCGACGCAGAGATCCATCACGCCGTAGAGTTCGTCCGAGGTGAACGCATCCGGCCCGAGTTGCCCCGTGATCGCCAGCCGCAACGCGTTCGCGCGGCCGCGCACGACGTCGGACTCATCGCGGGTCGCGAGATACGACGGGCACATCACGCCGGCGTCGGCGCGGCACGCGCCGTTGTTGTTGCACATCTCGACGGCACCCGAGAGCCCGCCCCATTCCGACCAATCCAGCTGCGTTTCGAGCGGCAGCGGCGCGTACGCCGGTCCGTAGCGGAAGAGCTCGCGGTCGTCCATCTTCGGCGCACGCACGATCTTGCCGGGGTTGAGCACGCCGCGCGGATCGAAGGTGTCCTTGACGTCCTCGAACGCGCCGACGAGCCGGTCGCCGAACATCTCGCGGTGAAATTCCGAGCGCACGATGCCGTCGCCGTGTTCGCCCGAATGCGAACCGCCGTACTGCCGCACGAGCGCAAACGCTTCTTCCGCGATCGCCCGCAACTTGCGCACGTCGTCGTCCGACTTCACATTGAGGACCGGACGAACGTGCAGGCAGCCGACCGACGCGTGCGCGTACCACGTTCCGACGGTGCCGTAGTTCGCGAAGATCGTGTTCAGGCGGTCCGTGTATTCGGCCAGATGCTCGAGCGGGACGGCGCAATCTTCGATGATCGAAACGGGCTTCGCATCGCCTTTCATCGAGGTCATGATGTTGAGTCCGGCGGAGCGAACGCCCCACAATTCCGTCTGATCCGCCGCACCCGGCAAGGCGACGACGCTCTGCGCGAACCCGAGCGCGGCCATCAGCCGGTCGAGCGCCGCAAGCCGGTCGAGCAGTTCCGCCGGATCGTCGCCGGCGAATTCGACGAGCAAGATCGAGCCCGGCTCGCCGCGCACGAACTTCTCGATCGTCGGGCCGAAGACGGGGCTGCTACGCGCGAGTTGCAGCATCGTGGCATCGACGAGTTCGACCGCGACGGGCCCGAGCGTTACGAGCTCTTTGGTCGCAGCCATCGCGTCGTAGAAGCGCGGAAAATGACAAACGCCGAGCGCGGTCGCACGCGGCAGCGGCTGCAGTGCGAGCTCGATCTCGGTGAAGAACGCGAGCGTTCCCTCCGAACCGACGAGCAACTGCGCGGGGTTGAAATCGTCGCGTTCCACGAGGTCGAGGTTGTAGCCGCCGACGCGGCGCAGCACTTTCGGAAAGCGCGCCTCGATTTCGGCCCGTTCGCGCTGCGCGATCGCGCGGATGCGCTCCATCACGGCATGCGGCGCCGAACCGTTCGCGTCGAAGCGCGCGCGGCTCCCGTCGGCGAGGACCGCGTCGATCGCGCGCACGTTGTGCACCATGTTCCCGTAGCGAATCGAGCGCGCGCCGGAACTGTTGTTGGCGGTCATCCCGCCGATCGTCGCTCGATTCGCGGTCGACGGATCGACCGGGAAGAACAAGCCGTGCGGCTTGAGCAACGCGTTGAGCTGCGCAAGCACGATCCCCGGCTGCACGCGCACGGTGCGCGCGTCGACGTCGAGCGCGACGATCTCGCGCAGATATTTCGAGGTATCGACCACGACCGCTTCGCCGACGGTCTGCCCGCACTGCGAGGTCCCGCCGCCGCGCGCGAGCACCGGCACGCCTTCGTGCGCGCACACGTCGATGACGGCGTCGATGTCGCGCTCGTCGCGCGGGATCACCACGCCGATCGGCTGGATCTGATAGATCGAGGCATCCGTCGCGTAGAGACCTCGCGAGGTGCGATCGAAGCGCACCTCGCCGCCGACGCGCGCGCGCAGCGCCGCCGCAAGCCGCTCGCGCTGGAGCGGCGCCGTGGTTGCCGTCACCGCTTAGGCGCTGACGAGCGTACGCGTTCCGGCCGGCGTTTCGGCGAGATAACGGAGTGCCGCGCCGACGCCGTCGCCGTGCGCGATGCCTTGCGCGTCGAGCCCCATCTGCACGCCGGCGAGCGTGCCCGCCAGCATCAGATCGTTGAAATAGCCGAGATGACCGATTCGGAACACGCGGCCCTTGAGTTTCCCGAGGCCGGTGCCCAGCGACATGTCGAAGCGCTCCAGGATTGTCGCCCGCAGCGCATCCGCGTCAACGCCGTCCGGCACGTAGAGCGCGGTGAGCGAGCTCGAGTATTCACGTGGATCGAGCGCGACGATCTCGAGTCCCCAGCCGGCTGCCGCACGGCGCGTCGCTTCGGCGTGACGGTCGTGGCGCGCGAAGACGTTGTCGAGGCCCTCTTCGTGGAGCATCGCGATCGCTTCGCGTAGCCCGTAGAGCAAATTCGTCGAGGGTGTGTACGGAAAATAATCGGTCTTGTTGACCGCGATCATGTCGTGCCAGTCCCAATACGCTTTGGGCAGCCGCGACGTTTTCGAGGCCGCCAGTGCTTTCTCGGAGACGGCATTGAAGCTCAAGCCCGGCGGGAGCATCAGGCCCTTCTGCGAGCCGCCGACGGTGACGTCGACGCCCCACTCGTCGTGCCGGTAATCGATCGACCCGAGCGACGAGATCGTATCGACCAGCAAGAGCGCGGGATGATTCGCGCGATCGATCGCCCGACGGATCTCGGGGATCCGGCTCGTGACACCGGTCGAGGTTTCGTTGTGCACGGCGCACACGGCTTTGATCGCGTGCGCGTTGTCGTCGCGCAGATGCGCTTCGACGGCATCCGGATCGGCGCCGTGCCGCCAGTCGCCGGGGACGAGCACGACGTCGAGCGCGAGTTTCTTCGCCATCGCGTACCACAACGACGAAAACTGCCCGGTCTCGAACATCAGCACGCGATCGCCCGGCGAGAGCGCGTTGACGAGCGCCGCTTCCCACGCGCCCGTCCCCGACGCCGGATAGATCACGACCGGCGATTCGGTCTTGAAGATCGTCTTGATCCCGTCGAGCACCTCACGGGCCAGCACCGCAAATTCCGGGCCGCGATGATCGATCGTCGCATTGTCGATCGCGCGCAGCACGCGGTCGGGGACGTTCGTCGGTCCCGGAATTTGGAGAAAGTGCCGGCCGGTGTGAGGCATCGAGAACTCCTAAGCGAGGGCGGGTTCGACGACGGTGGCTTCTTGTTCGGCGAAGAGCGGGTTCGAGAGATAGCGCTCGCCGGTATCGCAACCGATCGTCACGATCGTTTTGCCCGCGAATTCGGGCCGGGCGGCGACTTGCATCGCAGCCCATACGTTCGCGCCGGCCGAGATGCCGACGAGGATGCCTTCTTCACGCGCGAGCCGGCGCGACGTCGCGACCGAATCCTCGAACGAGGCTTTGATCACCTCCGAATACACGTGCGTGTCGAGGATCGAGGGGATGAACCCCGGTGCGAAGCCTTGCAGTTTGTGCGGACCGGGCGAACCGCCCGAGAGGACGGTCGAGGTATCCGGTTCGACCGTGATGATCGTGACGCCGGGCTTGCGCTCTTTGAGCACCTCGCCGACGCCGGTGATCGTGCCGCCGGTGCCGACCCCCGCGATGAACACGTCGACGTTGCCGTCGGTATCGCGCCAGATCTCTTCCGCCGTCGTGCGGCGATGGATCTCGGGATTGGCTGGATTGTCGAATTGGGCGGGCATGAAATATTTGCCCGGATTGCTGTCGTGAATCTCTTTGGCTTTGGCGATCGCGCCTTTCATGCCCTCAGCGCCCGGCGTGAGCACGAGCTGCGCGCCGTAGGCTTTGAGCAGATTGCGGCGCTCGAGCGTCATCGTCTCGGGCATCGTGAGGATGATCGGATAGCCTTTCGCCGCCGCGACGAAGGCGAGCGCGATCCCGGTATTGCCGGAGGTCGGCTCGACGATCACCGTATCGGGGCGCAGACGACCCTCGCGTTCGGCCGTCTCGATCATCGCAACGCCGATGCGGTCCTTGACCGACCCGGCGGGATTGAACGACTCGAGTTTCACGAGGATGGTCGCGCCCAGCCCCTTGTTCAGCCGCGGAATGCGAACGAGCGGCGTGTTGCCGAACGTGTCGACGATCGAGTCATAGATGCGAGCCATAGCGTTCTCCTAGATGCAGTTTCTCAAGTAATAGACGCCCACCCAAATCAGCGTGAGGCTGCCATGTCATCCTGAGCCTGTCGAAGGATGGGCGTGGCAGCCGAGCCGCTTCCCGCCACGTCTCGAGCCGGGGCTGGCCTCACGATCTTCTGCCCATCCTTCGACAAGGCTCAGGATGACACCGACAAGGCTCAGATGACACGGTGGGACGGGTTGGAGGAAGCGAGCATCAACATCGATTCATGTGTACTCACGAACCGTCGCTCGCGCGCGAAGGGTGCGGTTTGCGGGAAATCGAACAGACGTTCGCCTGGTGTTCTCTATCCGTGACAAATCGCTGTACGTCTCGCATCTCGACCTGTGGATCGACTCCATGCGCGCGCGCTCGCGATGTTACGTCTCGCACGGGCATTCCGATCACGCCCGCGCCCACGAAATCGTCGTAACGACGCCGCACAACGCGGCCGTCTGCCGCAAGCGCTTTGGCGCCAAGGCACGCACGAAATCGCAAACGTCGCTCTTCACGACGCAAGCGCCGCCGGTCGAGGTCACCTTCGAAGAGCACGACTACAACGCGCCATGGGACGAGGGGGGCCACCGGCTCACGCTCTTCTCCGCCGGCCATGTGCTCGGCAGCGCGCAGTTGCTGATCGAAGGCGACGCGGGTCGCTTCGTTTATACCGGCGATTTCAAACTGGGCCGTGCCTACACGTGCGAACCCGCGGAGGTGAAGCGGTGCGACACGGTCCTCATGGAATGCACGTACGGCCGGCCGCAGTACGTGTTTCCGCCGCGCGACGAGGTCGAAGAGCAGATGATCGACTTCGCCCTGCGCGCCCTCGACGACGGTGCGGCGCCGATCTTCTATGCGTATTCGCTCGGCAAAGCGCAAGAGGCGATGGCGATCCTCGGCAAAGCGAACATTCCCCTCACACTGCACGGCGCGGTCGAAGGTATGGCGCAAGTCTACGCGCAGTGCGGTGTCCGCCTTCCGGCCTGGGAGAAATACGATGCGACGACCTACGACGGATCGCGCGCGCTCATCTGGCCGCCGTCGGGAAAATCGAAGCCGCTCGCGGTGCGCGAGAAAGCGGTACGCGCCGCGGTGCTGACGGGCTGGGCCCTCAACGGCAGCGCGCGCTACCAATACGGCGTGGACGCCGCCTTTGCGCTCTCCGATCACGCCGACTTTCCGTCGCTCCTCGAATACATCGAGCGCGCGCAGCCGCGCAAAGTCTTGCTCAACCACGGTTGGAAAGATTTCGTGTGGCGTCTGCGCCGCATGGGCGTCGACGCCACCTACCTCGAGCCCAACGAACAACTCGCCCTGTTTTGAGTATCTATGCCTGCCGGGCGAAGCGCGTCACTTGGATGGTGACTGTCGATCCCGCCGGGACGCTCACGTTCGTTTTGTAGTTTTTCGTGAAGAGATAGCCGCCGCCCGCGCCGAGTGCCGCGCCGATTCCCTTGCCGAGGAGCCCGCCGAGCAGCGCACCTCCTGCAGCGCCGAGCACTTCACGGCCGGCGTTGTTCCGCGTCTTCACGGTCATTCCGGTGACGCGCGCGTGCAGGCGATACGAACGTCCCGACGCCGTAACGAGTCGGTCGAAGGCGAGCTCGACTTGCGGGCGCGCGCCTTGCCCGGCGCGCTGCACTTCGGAGACATGGCCGTACACGGTCGCGCCGCTAATGCTGCCGTCGTCCGAGGCGACGTTAACCATGCGGACGGGATCGCCGACGTTGGCCGACCCCGAATCAATCACGTGGTCGAGTTGGCCGGTGAGCTGCGAACCGGGGCCGATCGCCGCCGACGCGGCCAGCGGAACGAAGGCGGTCAGAACGGCAAGAACGGCGGCTTTGAAGGAACGTGATGATCGCATGAACGGGCACCCCTTTCGGAACGATCGCCCATTCCGGGCGGATGGCCGCGGTGTACCCGCTGCGCCACGCCGTCAATCGAACGGCGTCACTCGCCGAGGTCCCACACCATCCCGAGATCGCGCTTCGCGAACGCGCGAAACGCGATCAGCGTCTCCGTCGCTTCGATGCCGCGGCAGCGAGCGATGCGCTCGGTGACGAGGTCGCTCAGCATGTCGTGTTCGCGCACGCGCGCGATCGCGACCAAGTCGTACGGCCCAGCGACGCTGTAGACTTCCGTCACGCCGTCGATCGCGAGCAATTCCTCGGCCAGCGGCTTCACGCGGCCGGGCTCGACCTTCATCAAAACGAGTGCGGTGATCATCACGCGCGGCTACCGCCCGCCCGCGGCGTTTACCTCTCCTCGGCAGGTCGGGCAGGCGCCGCGAACCGAAGACCGTCACGCTGTGATACGCGCGTACGACGTCACGGGCGGGCTTTTGCGCGCCAGCTTCGCGCGCGTGATCCCGTTCATGCGCGGCGACAAATCGATCGGACTCGACGCGGAACTCGTCGCGCGTCTCGACACCGCCGCCAGCGACGTCGCGTCGCTGCTCGATCACGACAACTACCTCGCCTCGAACGTAACGTTCTTGCTCGACGCCACGCTCGGCCTGATCAACATCCAGCAGAACGGAATCATCAAGATCTTCTCCGTCGCGGCGGTGATCTTCATGCCGCCCACGCTCGTCGCGAGCATCTACGGCATGAACTTCACGATCATGCCGGAGCTGCACTGGGCGTACGGCTATCCGTATGCGCTCACACTGATGTTGTGCTCGGCGGTGCTGCCCTTCTACTACTTCAAGCGGCGCGGGTGGCTCTGAGCCCCGAGCTCGCGGGGCGATGATCGAATTCGCCCGAACGTGCGTTGCGATCTCGCAAACGCCGAAGAAGCTCGAAAAAATCGCGCTGCTCGCCGCGTATTTGCGCACGCTTGCCGACGACGATCTCGCGGCGGCGACGCGCTTCTTCACCGGCGATCCGTTCGCAGCGGCCGACGGCCGTAGTCTCGCCGTGGGCGGACGGACGATCGTCGCCGCGGCGAAGCGCGCGTGGGGATTCGGCGACGACGCGCTGCGCGCCGGCTATCGCGAGAGCGGCGATCTAGGCGCAGCGCTCGGCCCGCTCGTGCAGCCGGCGATGGATCTGGGCTTGTTCCGCGAGACGCTCACGCCCGCATCGCTGAAGGCCCGCTTCGATGAGATCGCATCGGCGAGCGGGCCGTCCGCGCAGCGGCGCCGTCAGCACGTCATCGAAGGCATCCTCGGCGCATGTACGGATCCGCTCGAAGCAACGTATGTCATCAAGATCGTCACGGGCGATCTGCGGATCGGGCTCAAAGCGGGGCTTGTCGCCGATGCGCTCGCGGCAGCGTTCGAACGCGATCCCGCGGTCGTGCGACGCGCGGCTGCGTTCGCGGGCGACATGGGTGCGGTCGCGGTCGCCGCACGACTCGACGCGTTATCGGAGATCGCACCCGGCTATCATGCACCGATCGCGTTCATGCTCGCCACGCCGATTCCGTACGGCGATGCCTATCCGGATCTGGCGGACACGGCCTGGATCGCCGAGGACAAATACGACGGCATCCGTCTGCAAGCGCACGTTACGCCGGGACGCGTCTCGCTCTTCTCGCGAACGCTCAGCGATGTATCGTCATCGTTTCCCGAGGTCGTCGACGCGCTGCGCGCGTATCCGGGGTCGTTCGTTCTCGACGGCGAGCTCATCGCCGAGCGTGACGGTGCCGTGCTTCCGTTTCGTTTCCTGCAAGCACGCCTGCAGCGTAAGACCGTCGATGAAGAGCTGGCGCGCGAGGTTCCCGTGCGGTATGTCGTCTTCGACGTGCTCGCGCGAAACAACGAGTCGCTGATCGATGTTCCGCTCGTCGAGCGTCGTGGCGCGCTCGCCGAAGTGCTCGACGGCCCCGCCACCACCGACGTGAGTGTCGCTCCTTGGCAGACGTTAGCGGCGACCGACGATGCGAGCGCCGTCAACGCGCGCTTCGCGGAAGCCCGCGAACGCGGGCACGAAGGGCTCGTGTTCAAACGCAGCGATGCGCCGTACGCCCCGGGCCGACGTGGCAAGTGGTGGCTCAAACTCAAACGCGAGCTTGCCACAATCGACGCGGTCGTCGTCGGCGTCGAGTGGGGGCACGGCCGCCGCGCAAACGTCCTCTCCGACTACACCTTCGCCGTGCGCGACGGCGACGAACTCGTCGTGATCGGAAAGGCCTACTCGGGCCTCACCGACGCCGAGATCGCCGAGATGACGGCCTGGTTCCAGGCCCACCGCCTCGCACCCGACGCCGCCCGCGCAGCCTACGAACGGCTCGAACTCAAGCGCCGCGAAATCGTCGTCGAGCCGCAGATCGTGGTGGAGATCGCCTTCGACATCATCCAGGAAAGCGCGCTGCACGCAAGCGGCTTCTCGCTGCGCTTCCCGCGGATCGTCCGTCTGCGCCCTGACAAGTCAGCGGCAGACGCCGACACGATCCAGGGGGTGCGTGAGATTTATGGCGAGATGCTGGCTCGCGAGGGACTCTCGACCGGACCGGCTACGTAGTTTTGCTGATGCCGTGGCCCGCTTCGTGAAGTAGCATGGACGAATGAACGACGACGACCGGTTCACCAGGGCCGAAGCCGCTTTCGACGCGAGCGACGCACTGAGCGGCGAGCCGGTTGCCGCCGACGGTCGATCCCTGCGCTTCACCCACGGCAGGCGAACGCCGCGGGTCACGATCTTCTTCCACGGCCTCTCCGCGGTGCCGCGTCAGTTCGCGGCGCTCGCCGCATACGTCTATGGGCAGGGCGACAACGTGCTCATGCCGCGACTTCCAAAACACGGGCACACGGACCGCATGACGGAGGCATTGCGCGACCTGCGCACGGACGATCTCGTGGCTTTCGCACGAGAACAGATCGCGCTCTCGCATGAATTCGGCGATGTGATCCGGGTAGTCGGTTTCTCGATGGGCGGCCTACTCGCCGCGTGGATCGCTCAACATGAACGCGTGAACGAGGTGATCGCAATCGCCCCCTTTTTGGGGATCGCCGGCGTACCACGCCGCCTCACGCCGATGCTTACCCGGACGCTGCGCGATAGGCGCAACGCGTTCTTGTGGTGGGATCCGTTCCGACGCGAACGGATGCTGCCGGCACGAGGCTACCCCCGCTACGCGACACACGCGATCGCTGAGGGCTTGATGCTCGCAGCACGACTTCAGGCGCTCGCGCGGAAGGCGCCCCCTCGTTCGCCAATTACGCTGGTGGCCAACGTCGACGAGAGCGCGGTCAACAACGCGGCGATTCGGCATTTGGCCGCGGCGTGGGGGCGATCCGGCGCAACGAACGTGCGGCTTCATCGCCTCAGCGGCGTCGGTCCCTCGCACGACGTCATCGAACACGAGAACAACGATCCGACCGTCAAGCGTAGCTATCCCACGTTGCTAATGCTGCTTGACGGTAGTCCCACCATGCCGTGGTTTGAACAAAATGGCCGTTCCTCAAAATCCCGCGCGGGAAACGTACGCTCGAAGGGGCGCTTTACCAAACACCTTACTTAACGCAAACGATACACGAGGGGCGACCGAGCGCCCTCCTCCGGGCGTGTGGCCGAGTCACGATCGGCGGCGGTCGCGAGCGTTGCGCTCCGCGCGAATGCGCTCGATCCGCGACCAAGCATCACCGGCCGATCGGCTCGCGCGCCGCTTGGCGTGGGCGTTCATCCGCGCCACGAAGA
>Ga0116231_10013168_pt1 | contig 11748 bp, 10 predicted proteins | sample S1TSphgellanicum_2_FD_89695 | JGI IMG/M metagenome (GOLD analysis project Ga0116231, IMG submission 89695) | Host-associated microbial communities from peat moss isolated from Minnesota, USA - S1T2_Fd - Sphagnum magellanicum MG | ecosystem: Host-associated > Plants > Peat moss > Unclassified...
CTCGACCGTGTGATGTTCGTCGATGTGCAGATCCCCGCGGCAGTCGAGCTCGAGCGCGAAGCCGCCGTGTTTTGCGATCTGCTCCAGCATGTGGTCGAAAAAACCCAATCCCGTCGCGACGCGGATCGGGCCCTCGCGCGACAGATCGACGCGAATCTCGACGTCGGTCTCCTTCGTCTTGCGATGCACGCGCGCGCGCCGCGCGGCCCCGGTGATCCGCGCCACGATCGCCGCCCAGGTCTGTCCCGGTTCGCCATGCCGCAACACGCGCAGTCCTTCGACGCCGAGGTTGGCGGCGAACTCCAGATCCGTGTCGCGATCGCCGATCATGTAACTGCGGCCTTTGTCGACGGGATTGGCCTCGAGATAGGCCGCCACCATGCCGAGCTTGGGTTTCCGGCAGCCGCAGGCATCACGCGGCAGATGCGGACAGATACAGATGGCGGCGAATGCGATTCCCTGCGAGGCGAACAAATCGAGCAGGAAGTCCTGTGCCGCTTGGAAATCCGCGGTCGGCAGGCTCGCGCTGCCGAGGCCGTCCTGGTTCGTCACCATGACGAACTCGAAGCCGGCGCGGCGCAATTCGAGCAGCGCCGGAATCACGCCGGGCATGAGCCGGATCTTGTCGAGCCGGTCGACCTGTTCGTCGGCCGGTTCCTCGATCAGAGTCCCGTCGCGGTCGACGAAGACGATGCGCTTGCCGCTCATGCAGACTCCAGACTGGTCAGCAGGGCGTCGTTCTCGGCGCGCGAGCCGACGGTGACGCGCAGCGACTGCGCGAGCACGGGATTCGCCCGCAGATCACGGACGATCGTGCCGCCGTGCACTGCGGCGCGCAAAAATTCAGCCGGCGCGGGGCTGTCGATCAGCAAGAAGTTGGTGTCGCTCGGCCAGACGCGCGAGACCAGGGCGCAGCGGGCGAGGCCGTCCCGCAGATGGTCGCGTTCGGCCAGCAGCGCCGCGATCCGGCGCCGGGTCTCGGTCAGTGCCGCCGGGGCGAGCGCGCGCAGCGCCGCTTCGATCGTCGGCTGCGCAAGGCAATAAGGCGGGATCACCCGTCGACCGATCTCGATCAAGGCCTCCGCGGCGATCAGCGCGCCGATGCGCGCGCCGGCAAGGGCGTAGGATTTCGACAGCGTGCGCAGGATCGCGAGCGTCGGATAGCGGGCGAGCCAGGTGCTGGCGCTCGGCCGGCTGGTCCACTCGATGTAGGCTTCGTCGATCACGACGATGGCCTTGCCGGCGAGCGCCTCGCAGACCGCCTCGACGGCCGCGGGATCGAGCAGGTTCGCGGTCGGGTTGTTGGGCGAACAGAGGTAGACCAGCTTGACCCGGGGCGTCCAGGCGGCGAGCAGACGCTCGGGATCCAGCCGCCACCCTTGCGCACGCTCGAGCGGAATGTCGATGACGCCGGCTCCCTGGATCCGCGCCGCGACTTGATACATGCCGAAGGTCGGGGAACACTGCAGGATCGCGTCCTCGCCGGCGCGCAGGAAGATCCGCGACAGCACGTCGATCGCCTCGTCGCTGCCGCGCGTGACGAGGATGTTGCGCGCCGGGATGTCGTAGACCTCGCCGAGGCGCACGAGCAGCGCCCGTGGCTGCGGCTCGGGATAGCGGTTGAGCCCCGCGTCGCTGTGATCGGCCACCGGCCGCCAAGGCGCCTCGTTGGCATGGAGACGCGTCAGATTCGGCAGCCAGGCGGCGTGCGAGTAGGGCTGGAGCGCGAGAATCTCCGGCCGCGCCAGCGCGGCGACGGGGCTGCCATGCGTGGCTGCGCTCATCGCCGCGCGGCCTCGAGCGCAGCCAGCCGAATCGTGACCGCGGCCGCGTGCGCATCGAGGCCCTCGAGCCGGGCCAGCACTTGGGCCGTCGGACCGAGCAGGCCCAAGCCGTCCGGACTCAATTCCTGGACGGTGATGCGCTTTTGAAAGTCTTCGAGCGAGAGCCCGCTGTAAGCCCGGGCATAGCCATAGGTCGGCAGGGTGTGATTCGGGCCGCTGCAATAATCGCCCATCGATTCCGGCGACCAACTGCCGAGAAACACGGCGCCCGCTGCGCTCACCCGTTGCAACCAGCGACGCGGCTCGCGCACTTCGAGGAGCAAATGCTCGGGCGCGTAGCGGTTCGCGATGTCGAGCGCGAGATCCAATGAATCGACGACGATCAAACGCAGGTTCGCGATCGACGCGGCAAGTATCGCTCCACGGCTCAGGTGCGCGGCCTGGCGCGTGATTTCGGCGGCGACCGCCTGCGCCAGGCGCGCGCTGTCCGTGACCAGCAGGGCCTGCGCCTCGGGGCTGTGCTCGGCCTGGGCGAGGAGGTCCGCGGCGACGAAATCGGCGCGCGCCGTCTCGTCGGCGACCACGAGCACTTCGGTGACGCCCGCGGGCAGATCCGCGGCGGCTCCGGCCGCGTCGTTGGCAACCTGCAGCTTGGCGGCCGTGACCCAGGCATTGCCGGGACCGAAGATCTTGTCGCACTTCGGGATCGTGGGCGTGCCGTAGGCCATCGCGGCGACCGCCTGTGCGCCGCCCACCTTGTAGATGCGCTCGACGCCCGCCTTGCGCGCGGCCACGAGAACGGCCGGATCCGCGGCGCCGGTCGGGCCTGGTGCCGTGCAGAGGATCCGTTCGGGACATCCGGCGATCGCGGCGGGAACCGCCAGCATGATCGCCGTCGAGGGCAGGGGTGCGGACCCTGCGGGCACGTACAGACCCACCGCGCGGATGGGCAGGCTGTATCGCTCACAAATCACGCCGGGGGCCGTCTCGACGCGCAATGGTGCGCTCGCCTGCGCCGCATGAAAGCGATGCACGGTCGCGATCGCGGTTTCGATGGCCGCATGCGCGTCGCCGGGCAGCGCGCGCTCCGCGGCAGCGAATTCCTCGATCGTCACGGCGAGCGCTTCGAGGCGTACGCCGTCGAAACGTTCCGTGTAGGCGCGCAGCGCCGCATCACCGTCGCGGCGTACGGTGGCGATGATCTCGCGGACCGTGGCGGCGACCGCGGCCTCGTCGCGCAATGCCGGTCGTTCCAGCGCCCGGCGCCGATCGTCGTGGTCGAGAAGATTCCACTCGAGGATGTGCATCGTTCAGGCCAGCATCTTTTCGACGGGAAGCACGAGCACCGAACTCGCACCGACCTTCTTCAATTCTTCGAGAGTCTCCCAGAAAACGTTCTCTCGGCAGACCGCGTGGACGGCGACGCGGTCGCCAAGACCGTCGAGCGGGATCACGGTCGGCGCCTCGCTGCCGGGCAGCAGCTTCGCGATCGCCGCCAATGCCGATCGTGGTGCGTGCAGCATGATGTACTTGCTGCCCTTGACCTGCTCGACGCCGTCGATGCGCATCAGCAGTCGCCGCGTCCAATCCTGTTTCTCCGCCGGGATGGGCACGGGCGTGCGGATCAGCACCGCCTGGCTCTCGAGCACGGTCTCGACCTGGCGCAAGTGGTTCGCCGCGAGCGTCGAGCCCGTCGAGACCAGATCGCAAATCAGGTCCGCGCGCCCGAGGCGCGGAGCGATCTCCACCGAGCCGGACAATACGACGACTTCGGCCTCGATGCCGCGCTGCGACAGGAACCGGCCCAGGATGTTGGGATAGGTGGTCGCGATGCGTTTGCCCGCGAGCGAGGCGGCGCCGCGATAATCGAAGCCGTCCGGCACCGCGATGCAGAGCTTGCAGCGGCCGAAATCCAGGAGCTGCACCTGTTCGAACAAGGGCGATACGCCACGCGCGGCGAACGCCAGGCGTTTCTCCTCGACGACGTTCAAGCCGACGAGGCCCAGGTCACAGACGTCCTCCTGCACCAGGTCGGGGATGTCGTCGTCGCGCACGAAGAGCACGTCGAGCGGCATGTTCTCCCCGTAGCACATCAGCTGGTCCTTGCCGCGGCTGTACTTCAGGCCGCAGCGGACCAGCAACTCGATCGAGCTGTCGGTGAGGCGGCCGCTCTTTTGCACGGCGATGCGCAGGCGCACGGGGCTGGTCGCGCTCACGGGTTGCGTGCGCCGATCAACCGCCCGGTGACGGCCCGATAGCCGCCGTTGCCCGAGGTGAGGAACCGCGCGACCCGGCCGATGGTCGTGACGCTGACCCCGGTTTGCTTGTGGATCTCGCGATAGGGAAGCCCGCGCTCCAGCAACTCGACGACCGCCCAACGATCGGCCATGGCTTGCAGCTCCGCCGGCGTGCACAGGTCACGAAAGAAGCTGCGGCACTCATCGAGGCTTTGCAGCGCGAGGATCGCCGCGCAGAGCGCGCGTTCGTGCTGTTGCTCCTGGCGGATCGTCACGGGGCGGTTGGTCTTCATGGCGGGGGAGTGTTTCAATGTATTAGCGTGATAGTACGTTAATACATTGACGAATGCCGCGCAAGGGGGTTGATGCCGCGCAAGGGGGTTGATGCCGCGCGGGGTGCCGCAGGACGAGTGCCTGCGGGCCGGCGCCGCGCTTGACGCGGATGCGGCGGCTGCATAAGATTTCGCGGCTCATCTAGACCGGCTGAGGGAAAGGCCCTTCGAAGCCGGGGCAACCACCCCGGGGTGCAACCCCCGAAGGAACGGTGCCAACTCCTGCGGTGGGGAAGCATCGGCTTCTCACCGGTAGATGAGTGGCCTGCGATCGTCGGCGCCCGCCGTGAGCACCAGGTCCAATGAGCGTTGCCGCTCCGCAGGAGGCATCAAGACCTGCAGGAGCGAGTAGACGACGTGTCCATCGACGAAATCATCGACTTACCCAAGCCGTGGACCTTGCATCACGGCGATGCGTTGGAGTCCGCCCGCTTGGGGTACCGGATCGAGGGCGCCCCCGGCGCGCCGCTGGTCGCCGCCTTGGGCGGCATCTCCGCGCACCGCCGCGTCGCGGGTACGAAGACGGCGGCCGCCCGGGGCGACGCCTGGTGGTCCGAGGTCGTAGGCCCCGGACGCGCCCTCGATACCGATCGGTTCCGCGTGCTCGGCATCGATTATCTCGGCGGCGCCGGCGACAGCACGACGCCGCCGAGCGGTGCCTCCTTTCCGGCCTTGAGTGCCCACGACCAGGCGGCAGCGCTCGCCGTCCTCGTGCGGCGGATCTCCCCCGGGGGTCTGCACGCCATCGTCGGCGCCTCCTATGGCGGCATGGTCGCGTTGGCGTTCGCGGCGCGATTTCCGGAATTGGTCGCACGATTGTTCGTGCTCTCGGCCGCCCACCGCGCCCAGGCGCTGTCCACCGCCTGGCGCAGTGTTCAAAGGCAGATCGTGCGCGAGGCCCTCGCGCGCGGCGATGGCGCGGCCGGACTGCGGCTCGCACGCGCGCTCGCGATGACCACGTATCGCAGCGCTCATGAATTCACGGCGCGATTCAGTGGAGCGCCCGTGCGCGCCGCGGACCGCTTTCGTTTCCCCGTCGAGGATTACTTGTTCGCGCGCGGCGAACGCTACGTGCAGCGGTACCGGCCGGAGTCCTTCCTCGTCCTCAGCGAATCGATCGACCTGTTCGCAATCGATCCGGCCGAGGTGCGCACGCCGACGACGCTGGTCGCGGTCCGCGGGGATCAACTCGTGCCCGTGAACGACATGCGCACACTGCGCGACGGGCTCGGCGGCCCGGCGCACCTCGTCGAGATCGATTCCCTCTACGGCCACGATGCCTTCCTCAAGGAGGGCGCCGTCCTGAAACCCATCTTCGAACTCGCGCTCACGGAGACCGAACAGTGACCCAGAAACGATCCCGTCGGCTCGCCACGCGTGCGGTGAGGGCCGGCATCGATGCGGACGCGCAATACGGCGCCGTGGTTCCTCCGATCTATTTGTCGACGAACTTCGCCTACGACGGCTACAACGCGCCGCGCAGCCAGTACGACTACACGCGCTCGGGCAATCCGACGCGCGATCAACTCGCCGAAGCCTTGGCGGATCTCGAGGGAGGCGCCGGCGCGGTCGTGACCTGCACGGGACTTGCGGCCGTGACGCTGATCCTGGCGACGCTGCCCAGCGGCTCCCGCGTGTTGGCGCCGCACGACTGTTATGGAGGAACCCACCGGCTGCTGGCGGCGCTCCATCGTCAGGGCCAGTTGGTCGTCGATTTCGTCGACCAGGCCGATGCGGCTGCGCTGCTAGACGCGTTCGCCGCGCACCCGGCGCTCGTCTGGATCGAGACCCCGAGCAATCCGCTGCTGCGCATCGTCGACATCCGAGCCCTCGCGGCGCAGGGACACGCGGTCGGCGCTCTCGTGGTCGCCGACAATACCTTCCTGTCACCGTTGTGGCAGCAACCGCTCGCGCTCGGGGCGGACTACGTCATGCACTCGACGACGAAGTATTTGAACGGACATAGCGATGTCGTGGGCGGTGCAGTGATCGCCGCCACCGCCGAACGCGCCGAAACCTTGCGCTGGTGGGCGAACGCGATCGGCGTCACCGGTGCTCCCTTCGACAGTTTCATGACCCTGCGCGGACTGCGGACCTTGAGTGCGCGGCTACGCGTGCACGCGGAGAACACGACGGCCGTCGTGGCGGCGCTCGTCTCCCATCCCGCGGTCACCCACGTCTACCATCCCGGCCTTGCAAGTCATCCGGGCCACGCCCTGGCCGCGAGGCAGCAGAGCGGCTTCGGTGCGATGCTGAGCTTCGAACTCGCCGGCGGCGAGCCGGCGGTGCGCGCCTTCCTCGCCGGGCTGGAGTGCTTCACGCTGGCCGAATCGCTGGGCGGGGTTGAAAGCTTGGTCGCGCACCCGGCGACGATGACGCACGCCGGCATGGATGCGGATGCGCGGCTGCGCGCCGGCATCGGGCCGGGGCTGCTGCGCATGTCGATCGGCATCGAAGCGACGGAGGACCTGATCGCGGATCTGACGAGCGCGCTGGAGCGCGCTACGCAAGGAGCCGCGGCGGCCTAGCCGGACGCGGACTCAAGCCCCGGCGGAGCCGGGTTCGGCGCGGGCGAGCTCGGCAAGCACGGCGTCGCCGGCGGCGCGCGTCGTGATTCCCGGCGTGCCGCGGGGGAGCAAATCTTGGGGCCGGGCGCCGGCCACGATCGCCGCCGAGACGGCGCTCTCGAGGGCCGCGGCCTCGAGGGGCAGCTGCAGCGCGTAGCGCAGCAGCATCGCGGCGCTGAGGATCGTCGCATAGGGATTGGCGATGCCTCGACCCGCGATGTCGGGGGCGGAGCCATGAATGGGCTCGAACAAGCCGCCCCGCTGCGTCGCACCCAGCGAAGCCGATGGCAACATCCCCAGGGACCCGGCCAGCATCGAGGCTTCGTCGGTCAGGATGTCACCGAACATGTTCTCGGTCACGATGACGTCGAAGTCGCGCGGACTGCGGATCAAATGCATCGCGGCCGCATCGACGAGCATGTGCTCGAACGCGAGGCCGGGGAATTCTGCCGGCAGTATGCGATCGACGACCGATCGCCACAGGCGCGAGGTCTCGAGCACGTTCGCCTTGTCGACGGACGTGAGTTTGCCGCGGCGCCCGCGGGCGAGTTGCGCGGCCAGCCGCACGACGCGTTCGACCTCGCCGACGCTGTAACGACAGACGTCGACGGCTTCAGTCGCCGTCCGCTGCTTGTCCCCGAAATAGATGCCGCCCGTCAGTTCGCGCACGACCATGATGTCGACGCCGTGCAGCAGTTCCGCTTTGATCGGGGAGGCGTCCAGCACGGCAGGGTGGGGCACGACGGGCCGCAGGTTCGCGAACAGCCCCAGGGCCTTGCGAATCTGCAGCAGGCCTTGTTCGGGTCGCACCTTCGCGTCGGGGTGCGACCATTTGGGGCCGCCGACCGCGCCCAGCAGGACGCCATCGGCGCGCTGGCACGCGGCCAGCGTGGCCGCGGGCATGGCCTCGCCCGTGGCGTCGATCGCCGCGCCGCCGAGCAAGGCCGATTCGAACTCGAACCGGTGTCCGAACCGCGCGCCGACGGCGTCGAGTGCGCGCACGGCTTGCTCGGTGATTTCCGGGCCGATGCCATCGCCGGGCAATACGGTGATCAATGCGTGCATGAGAAGGGCCTCAGCCGCCGCGGGCGGATTCGTAGCGGGTGATCGCGTCGAGCTTGCTTTGCAGATACCCGAGATCGTCGAGCCCATGCAGGAGGCAGTGCCGTGCAAAGGCCTCGATCGGAAAGCTCACGCTCGCACCCGTGGGAAGCAGGAGCCGGCAGGCGGCGAGGTCCACCGTGACGGCCGCGCCCGGATGCTCCAGCAACCAGCCATGGGTCGCGCTATCGACCACGATCGGCAGCAGACCGTTCTTCAGGGCGTTGCTGGAGAAGATGTCCGCGATCGCAGTGCTCACCACCGCGCGGAAGCCGTAGTCGACCAGTGCCCACGGGGCGTGTTCCCGCGACGAACCACAACCAAAATTATGGCCGGCGACGAGGATGCGGCTGCCCGCGGCCGCCGGCTGGTTCAGGACGAAGTCCGGATTCGGCCGCCCGTCGCTCAAGTAGCGCCAGTCCGCGAACAAGGACTTGCCCAGGCCAAGCTTGGTCGTGACGGTGAGAAAACGCGCCGGAATGATCTGATCGGTGTCGATGTTCGTCGAGGCCAATACGACCGTGGTCGAGTGCAGCGTGGTGATCGGTTCCATGCGAATGCTCGCTTACAGCAAGGGGCGGGGGTCGGAAATCTTGCCGAACACGGCGCTCGCCGCCGCGGTGTAAGGACTCGCGAGCAGCGTGCGCGCGCCCACGCCCTGTCGGCCCTCGAAATTGCGATTGCTCGTGCTCACCGCGTATTGGCCGGCCGCGACGGTGTCGCCGTTCATGCCGAGACACATCGAACATCCGGACTCGCGCCAATCGGCGCCGGCCGCCTTGAAGATGTCCGCAAGGCCCGCCGCTTCCGCTTCGCGCTTGACTTGCTGGGATCCCGGGACGATCAAAAGGTGCACCCCCTTGGCGACTTTGCGGCCGCGCAGGATCCGGGCGGCCGCCTGAAGATCCTCGAGCCGTCCGTTGGTGCAGCTGCCGATGAAGACGACGTCGACCGGCTTGCCGAGCATCCTCTCGCCGCCGTGAAATCCCATGTAGGCCAGGGCTTTCTGGTCGATCGGATCATCGGCCTTGCTCGGGATCGCGGCGTTGATGGCGACGACCATGCCCGGGTTCGTGCCATAGGTGATCATGGGCTCGAGTGCCGAGGCGTCGATGTCGACCGATGCGTCGAACGCTGCGCCGGACTCGCTCGCCAGTCCGCGCCAGCGGGCCACCGCCTCGTCCCAGGCCGCGCCGTGCGGCGCGCGGGGGCGGCCGGACAAATACGAAAACGTCGTGTCGTCCGGCGCGATCATACCGGCGCGGGCGCCGGCCTCGATCGACATGTTGCAAATCGTCATGCGCTCTTCCATGGAGAGTGCGCGGATCGTCGATCCCCGGTACTCGAGCACGTAACCCGTGCCACCCGAGACCCCGATCCGGCCGATGATCGCCAGGATCAGGTCCTTGGCGGTGACGCCGGGCGCGAGACGGCCTTCGACGTTGACGGCGAAGGTCTTGGGCTTGCGCTGCAGCAGGCACTGGGTCGCGAAGACGTGACCCACTTCGGTGCTGCCGATGCCGAAGGCGAGGGAGCCGAATGCGCCATGCGTGCTCGTGTGGCTGTCACCGCAGACGATCGTCATGCCGGGCTGAGTGGCTCCCAGTTCGGGGCTGATGACGTGCACGACGCCGCGCCGGGCATCCCGCAGTCCGAACAATTCGACGCCGAAGTCGGCGGCGTTCTTCTCGAGCGTCTGCACCTGTTTGGCCGCCGCATCGACCCGGATCGGGACGTTGCCGAAGATTTGTTCGGTGCTGGTCGGCGTCGAGTGATCGAGCGTCGCGAGCGTGCGGTCCGGGCGGCGCACCCGCAGGCCGCTCGCCGCGAGCATCGCGAATGCCTGGGGCGAAGTAACCTCATGAATGAGGTGCAGGTCGATATAGAGCACCGCCGGTGTGTCGGGAGTTTCGGGCACGACCTCGTGCGCCGTCCAGACCTTCTCGAACATCGTACGGGCTGTCATTTCGCGCCTCCTCGTTGAGCGAAAGGGGTGCCGCGACCCGCACCCCCGATCAGGCTCCCAGGCTTACGCCTGGCCCGACTCCAACCACGGCATCCGAGCCCGCAGCTTGGTGCCGATCTTCTCGATCGAGTGGTTCAAATCCGCCTTGAGCAGCTTGCTGTACTTGCGCCGGCCGTTCTTGTTCTCCGCGATCCACTGACGGGCGAACTTGCCCTGCTGGATCTCGGTGAGGATCTTCTTCATCTCTTTCTTCGTCGCCTTGTTGACGATGCGGGGACCGCGCGTCAGATCACCGTATTTGGCGGTCTCGCTGATGAAGCGGTGCATCTTCGTGATGCCGCCCTCGTGCAGCAGATCGACGATCAGCTTCAGCTCGTGCAGACACTCGTAGTAGGCGACCGCGGGCTGATAGCCCGCTTCCACCAAGGTCTCGTAGCCGCGCACGACGAGTTCCGTCGCTCCGCCGCAGAGCACCGCCTGCTCCCCGAACAAATCCGTCTCCGTCTCCTCGGCGAAGGTCGTCTCGAGCACGCCGCCGCGCGTCGCGCCGATGCCGTCGGCATAGGCGAGGGCCTTCTTCTTGGCCTTCTTCGACGCGTTTTGCGCGACCGCGATCAGCGCGGGAACGCCCCTGCCTTGCTGATACTGACGGCGCACGAGGTCGCCCGGGCCTTTGGGCGCGATCAAGACCACGTCCAGATCCTTGCGCGGCTTGATCTGACCGAAGTGAATGTTGAAGCCGTGCGCGAACAACAGCGTCGCGCCTTTTTCGAACCCGAGCTTCAGCTCCTCATAGAGGGCTTTCTGCGTCAGATCCGGGACCAGCATCGCGACGAGCTGCGCGCCCTTGATCGCGGCGGCCGGTTCCATGACGCTCAAGCCGTCCTTCTTGGCCTTGTTCCAACTGTCGCCCTTGCGTACGCCGACGACGACGTCGTACCCGCTGTCGTGCAGATTGAGCGCGTGCGCGCGGCCCTGGCTGCCATAACCGAGCACAGCGATGCGCGCACCCTTCAATGCTTTATGGTCGACATCTTTTTGCGAGTACAAACGCATGCTGATCTCCTCGATGAACCCTGGCGAATTCGATTCGCGAATGAAATGAAGGGAATGGTGGACGGGAATTGTTGTGAAAGACTGATCGCGTTGAGAACCCTGAATCTAGCCGCAAATAGCACCACATAATCCCCTATGATGCAAGGCCCGGGCGCCGTCGACGATCCGTAACCCATGCCGTTCACGGGTGCGCCAAAATGGCGGCGATCCCTTTCGCGGGTGTACACGAGGTTTGTTCGCATGATGTCCGATCCGAGTTCCGCGATTCCGTTGTCCCTGTTGCACGAGGACGAAGTGGAGGCTTGGCTCGACACACAATCACCGCCCGTGCGTCGCTGGGCGCAGGAGCAGAACTTCAAGGGCGAGCGTCATCGCGTCGCTCTGATCCCCGATGCGGACGGCGCCTTGTCATCGGCGCTCGGCGGTCTCGGCCGGCGCCAGGGCCCGGTGTCGCTGTGGCATGCCGCCGGCGTCGCCGAGCGGCTGCCCGCGCGCCGCTTCCGTCTGACGCAGGCGTTCGCCGACGCCGAGGCGACCGCGATTGCCCTCGGCTTCGCTTATGCCGCCTACCGCTACGAGCGTTACAAACGACCGAGACCGGAAGCGCCCGCGAGGCTCGAAGATCCGTCGAATGCGGATCGCGACTACGTCGCCAACGCGGCCCGCGCCCTCGCAGCCGCGCGCGACATGATCAACACGCCCGCC
>Ga0116231_10013170_pt1 | contig 11747 bp, 4 predicted proteins | sample S1TSphgellanicum_2_FD_89695 | JGI IMG/M metagenome (GOLD analysis project Ga0116231, IMG submission 89695) | Host-associated microbial communities from peat moss isolated from Minnesota, USA - S1T2_Fd - Sphagnum magellanicum MG | ecosystem: Host-associated > Plants > Peat moss > Unclassified...
AAAAAGAAAAAGAATGAGTGAGAAGGTGAGGAAAAAAGAAAACGTAAATAAAGTTTTTTGGGGGGGGGGGGGGGGGGGGGGGGGGGGGGGGGTCATGCAAAATAAAAGCAATCAAAATAGAATTGATGAACAAAAAAACAATGAACCAATGGGCAGAATAATTTTATAAGACAAATTGAAACTTAGATTAATCACTTGAAGTTTCAAACTAACATTAGCAGTCTCGGCTACATAGGGGGCGAGGTTATGCATAGTATAAAAATGAACCCAAGATGGATGAGCAACAAAGCAATGAATAAGCCAAAAATAATATATAATAGATTTTCCCAAAGCAAAACCAACCTTTCATGCCCAAAACACACCTACAATTTACACCTACAAATCTTCAACAAATTTCCCATTTAATATAGTCACTTTCACAACAACATTCAACCATCTCAACACCTCATTAAATAAAGCAAACTAGTTTTATAAGCTAAATTGGAACCCAGATCTATCACTTTCAATTTCAAATTGACACTATACACCTTCTCAATCCCTTTCTATCTGTAACATTCCACTACCCATCATAATGTTTTTTATTCCATTGCAAACCATCTTTCAACTCTATTTGCAATCTATAGCACAAATGGGAGGTTTACAACATCTTCCCAATTCCATTAAACATACACTCTCAAAGCATTATTTGCCTCTACAACACAAATTGGAGGTTTTAAAACATGGACATGCCTTCAACATACCTTTTCTCACCTCTTTCTAGTTTTGCAAATAACAATTTTGCTTAAATAAGTTCATTAATTTAGCTTCTCCAATTTTGTAGCACATATGGGAGATTTTAAAATGTCATCAAGCCCTCAACAGACCCCCTCTCACCTCTTTCCACCTATGCACCACAAATGATTAACCCTAAAAAAATACTTTGCAAATTCATTATTACCTTCTTGAAGTCTACCGCACATATGGGAGATTGAAAAGTGTTCTCAACCTAAAATAGACCTCCTTTCAAATCTTCCTAATTTTGTACCACGAATGGATAACCTAAAAAATTTGGCATGATCAATATTAACATTTCTTAAAATCTATAGCACAATTGGGAGGTTTGAAAGTAATCTTAGCCCTCAACAGACCTCCTCTCACTACTTTCTAGCTCTACAACACAAATGGCTAACCTAAAAAAATATTAGTAAGTTCATTAAAAGTTTATTAACAACTCAACAAATATGGGAGATTTAAAAGTGTTATCAACCTTCAACAAACCTTCTTTCACTATTTCACGCTCTACAACATTAAATGGTTGTCCTTAAAAAATATCAAGAAGTTCATTAATAGCTTCTTGAAATTTGCAGGAAATGTGGGAGATTTAGAAGTGTTTTCAACACTCAACAAACTTCTTTTACCTAATTCTAGCTTTATAGTAACAATGGTTGACCTAAAAAACATCAGCAAGTTCATCCTAGCTTTTTTTACTTCTCTCCCAATTGCAAAATCACAAATGGGACCTCTGAAGGTGTTTTCATGGCCATTATAGCCTTTCTTTCACCTCTTTCCATCTTTACAACAAATGACTTTTGAGGTTGCATAATATGTCAAAAATGTAATATGTGCACATGGACAAGCTACCAACTTTGCTTGCATTATATTGAAAGGATTACGTTTTGCTACTCTTGTGTGCAAAGTTAGCCTAAGGCTTTAATAGCCTTTGCAACACAAATGCATAGCTACTTAACACTTGGACATGGTTCTCTAAAATGCAACAGTAGTTCTGTTAGTTCACATAAACTCAATACCATGGACTTAAACTATACTTTAATTCAAAATAGCATGGAAAATCTGAGAAAAGCCCACCTTCCTTTTTTGTTGCACATTCTGTCGGTGTGGGTGTCCTTTCCCACATTGCAACTTAGGAGTTGGAGGAATATTTTCCTTTGATGAATTCAAGGAAACTTCCTTAGATCATAGCACAAACTTAAACTCATGTGAGCCAAAACATTTGTGATCACCACTTGAAGTTAAGGCCTCTTATATCGTCTCAAGTTTTTGCTTGTCAAAATTGCGCAAGTTACAACGTGGGTTCTTTCTATAAGCATCAAGGCCAAGAAGCTCTTTTACCATTGCAACCATTTTCAACTCCCCGCAAACAACACATCTAATAAAAATGCAATGTTATGCAAACCACTTCCTAAGTCTACACACCCTTTTACTCCCAAGGTTGTACCCAAGTTTTCAATAACACTACCCTCAGAAGCAAGGACACCTGAAATGAATCAAGTAATGACTAGAAGCTTACCTCAAGGGAACCCTGTAAACATGCAACACTAGTTTTTATGGTGTATATTTAGTAGAAGTCTTATTGAGGGGGGGAAGTAAATTCAAAGGCTATACCATTTCCTTGTTATGTGCATTGTTAGCAACTCTCACATGATCATACTCACATTCACACACACATGGTTCATTAGTTGGTGCCATGTTCAAGTAGGGATGAATTCAAACTATGCCAGCATCAGTATAATAATTGGACTTACATGTGCGCAAGGAGACTTGAAATGTGTTTTTTTTTGTCAAATTTCTACTATAGCCAAAGTGCTAATGATACCAACCACTAAGATTCAACCAACTTGGCTTATAGCCAAATTAAAATATAAACATTTTAAAAACATGCTGGCATTTTTTAGTTACCTAGGTGAATGAATAATGCCAACATGTTTTTAAAATGTTTATTTTTTAATAGCCATTATTTGACAAAATCTGAGGAAATTGGGAAGAATATTCATAAAATATTCATAATGGCTATTTAAAATCCTTTTAAAATATTTCTTTTGGTAAATTTATATTTTATATTGCAAATTGACAATATATATCCAACATACCCAAATAGCCAAAAAATGCCAACATGTTTCTTAAATGTTGAATTTTTAATTGACCTAAAATTGGTTGTAATTAATATGAATTACAATATTTTATTCATTCATTTATATTTATGGCTAAACACTAAAACTAGTTGTAGAAATCTAGGGATTTTTACTATTTTTTTTTCTCACCCCTAGAGATTGAAAAGTTCCAAAATCATTTCATTTTGAGTTTTTGATTTTTTTTTCGCTTTTTGGTAAAATCTCACTAGTAAAAAAAATGTTGCCTTGATGTAGATGACCCATAATGAGCTATACAATCGAGCCCTTCTATGGATGGACTTGGATGAAACATTTACATTTCATCTAACGAATAACTTTCCATTGAAGCACTCCAAGCATTGTGCTTTAGGGTTTGGGGCTCATTCTTGACATTGAGTGTAGTCAAATGGTCTTGCTCATGTTCCCACTATCTACACAATTTGCACATCTATGATTCTAAACCATTGTTGTTCAATCCTATGTCCGGTGATTTGCATGTAAGAGGTTTTCAATCTTTGAAGGTAAGTTATCTCTCCTCATTAGTCAAGGTGAGGTTTGATGTGTAGATTCATTTTCTTCAAAATTGTTTGTTTATTCTTTAGAGTAATTTTATGCAACAACTCCCTTCAAAATTTTACAATATACTTTGAGCTAGTTTTCATGAGCTTTATAGATGGGATACATGTATGAATGTTCTTGTTACATATTCACTCATGTTCCTCATGTTTTTAGAATTGGGTTAATTAAATAAAATACAAGCCTTCAACAAAATTTCCACTTGTCATGTCAGCGTGGGTGGTTAGGGTAAAGCTTGATAGTAAGAGAGAGTTCAACATTTTTGCTTGATGTGGACCTAGGTGTGTTGTAGGATCTATCCCTACCCAAAAATAAGACATTGCATGTAACTGTAGCGATTTGTTTTCTACTAGTTCTGCAACAAATTTTTCAAGTGTTGTCTATGTCTTGTTTTGGAAATAGCCACCTTCATAATGGTCATCTATGAGCTACGGATTGTGTAACAAAAATTAACATTTTAATGATGTAATTAATTATTTTGGAAATGACCACTTCAAAAACGCAATTTTCCTTTTGTAGATAGTGTAGACAACATAAGTTTTTTCTATTAAACATTAATTGATGTGAGTTGTTTAGAATGGTGGTTGAACAAAGCACCAAAAATCAGTTGTTAGCTTGTTTGTGGACCATGGAAGTGGGGGTTTTTCAATTGTGCGTTCAACACAAGCATCTTCACAGGTTCTAATTTTTCCACTTCCTTGACAAGTGTTACAATTTTTGTTTTGGGAATAACCCCCTTCAATGATCCTAGATACAAGCTCCAACTGCTCTTCATCTTGGTAGATGAACATTGAATTTGTTGACATTTGTACAATGTTGTTTAACCCCCTTCAAAAATGCTACCAAGTTCTACTTTAAATTGTGTAAACAAAATTAATCTTTTTGCATGGTCATTCTTTTAGGGTTGGGGTTCTTGTGGTTGTTTGATCTCAAACCATTGTGAAAATTTTTGGTGCTTAAACCCTTATTTTAGATGCTTGCAGTTTTAGGTTGCTTGACCGGTTGACAAATGGGTGTTCAATCTGTTAATTAAGTTTATCATCATCACTATTATGTTGTATATATTGGTAGTTGACCAAAGTACCAAAAATGAAGCACAAGCTCTAGGTGGACTAGGGAAGCAAGGTTTAGCCAATTGTACCTTTAATAGGAGCACCTTGAATCACATCAAATTTTTAGGTAGCAAACTATGCACATACCTAGTTGGACCATGATTGATGGTGATGTTGAAAATGCTATAAATTCTCTGTGCTAGATGGCGTTCATTCATTGCCATTAATCATTAATAATTTCAATTGAGCAAATAGTAGATTGCTCCTTTTGTTCATTAGTAAAAGTTGGTCTTATTTTGCATGTATAGGATGGATTTGCCATGAGGTATCCTTTAGGTCCAATATCCATAGTTGTTAGTTTTCAATGGTGTTGTGATGCCAAATATTGCACTTCCCTATGTTTGGGAAAGTCAATTATATAATGGTTTTTGTTCCTAGTCTATATCTAACCTATGGGGCCTAGGGTGGTATATCAATGCATCTTGATCAATGCAGTACCCAACAATGCACCACAAAGGATGGATGGTAAATGATTATGATGCATCTTTATGTTGGGTTCCAATTCCTAGCAACCCATAGTCTTTAGTTCAGGTTGTTTACTTTACCACCTATAAGCTATTTATAGAACAAATAATCAAGGTAGGTATGAAAAAACCCCTTACATAATACGTATAAATTTCTTTTGAATACATTGTAGTCACCTTTTTTTGACCGATATGCAACATGTAGGATCCACTTCTTTCATAATGGCTTACCAAGGTGAAACCATATATTAAGTCAATTGGGTTCATGTAGGGGCTAATATGAGTCATAACAAAGCCTCCAAGGGATGATGCACTACTGGGTGTTGGTTCGTTCTAGTGGACATCATGACAAAGTATTTACTACTTTTGGAAATAAAACAATACCTAAGGATATACATTCTAGTAACTATTCATCCCCCCATAACTTAAGTACATATATATGTACTTCTACACAATATATGGGTGCTTGCTCTTCAATCAGTGGAAGTGATTGTATTGCATCATTACCATTTAGACCCAAGGCAATTGCATATATTCCATGAGCAAGTATTTTGAACACCTTCAAAAGTCAATTCATTTTGTCAGTCTTATGTGCAAATTGTAAACATTTTGTAATGTTCTATGATAGTGGTGCCCACTTTGGAAGGCCCAAGTGAAGGATGGGCTTTCATGGATCCTATTAGACCTACTATCACATGGCAATTTGATGTTCTATGTAGCTTGTTGGAAATTTGTTAATTTAGATCAAAATATGGGGTGTCCCTATTATGGTTCCAATGCCAATGTCTGTCAATAGAAGTAGGGTGGCTAACATCTATTATGATATGGGACCATCATTTGTAATGTCTTTCCCTTCTTCTTTTCCTCTTATTTTTATAACTTGACTAGTTATGGTTAGGCCTTTCCAATTGCTCCTTTGATGTTTTACTTTAGCTTGAAGGGGGGTAGAATCTATAAAAGGTAGGTAGGACAAAATGTTAGCAATTTGGTTTAAGGCTATTTAGTCATGGAAAAATCTTAAAATGTGATCTTCCATTTAGTTATATGATGTGCAAATATGGGTAACAACAAGAGGGCTAGACAATGTCAGCCTAATGAATAGCCATTTGTTTCATGGTGGTGCACATGTGTAAGTATCACTTGAAGTGCTACTACATGAAAGTGTTATTTTGGGGGGTCATTCATTCCTTCAGTGCCTGACAATGTATTTGCATGTGTGAATTGGCCCCTAATTGTGGACCACCTAGATGACTTCAAAGCCATGGCTTTCTTATGGGAAATTAGGCTTACATCAAAGGCTTGAAATGGTTTAGTTCACACTAATGTCCTTTGGCTTGCCCACTAGGTAGCCAAACATGATGTGGTTGGCACATTAACTCGACAATTATTGGTTGTAAAGGAGACATTGAAGCCTCCTACCTTGACATTTGATATTTGGGAGCGATTTGTTTTTGCCCTAGATGATGTTGCAGGTGGCCAAGATCAATTTAGCATACATCCATTGCATATGTTGTTAGTGAAGGATCTTCAAGAGGTGAGGGATACACACGACCTCCTTGTGTTTGGGTTGGAAGATGGATATTGCTCCGAAAATGAGAGCCTCTATGAATGTGAGATGGAAAGTGGACTCCCTTGCATTTTGGTGAGGGATGTCATGCACGGGGTGCTTTGAGACATATGCATGCATTGACGCATTAGTCCTTTTTTTGATTTTATGCGCCATATGTAGGACTCCTATTCTATGCATTTACTACCTAACTGTGATGGGTAGTATCATATTCTCTTGGATTCAAACTAAATACCTTATTGTTGGATCAATATTGAATGCCATGTTACAGCCATATTGTTGCACACAAACCAAGGGACATGAACTGCTCATATGAGGTTGGTCACCCAAGTATCAAAGGACATAAGTTAGTTTGATGGAACCCCAAAACAAAGGGATCAATAGTAGATAATTCATCTGCATGCCTTACTTTTAAGGCAAATGGCACTAACAAAAAGTTGTGCTCAAAGGCTATAACACAAAAGGTGTGTACACCATACAATTATGCTTGTAGTTGGTTTTTAAAAATAAGGTTCATTGACTCAGTTTTCCATGTTATGCATTATTGGAAGGTTAATTACCCTTAGGGTTGATTGTTAGTTAGTTCAATTGATTCTTGACATGTTTCTTAAGGTTTAGAAGTACATTGAAGTCATGGACCCCACTAGGCCTCTAAAAACAATTCAATGTCCAAAAATATGGGGAGAAAAATTACACAAGGAAGAGAAGGCTACCATTGATCGATTTGGATTGATAAAATATTAGTGCCCATGCACATGGTGTTGTGGAGGTGGGAGGCTTGTATTAAGGTCCACAATATGGGGGCCATTTTAAAATATTTGGTTGTCATTATCTTCGCACTAGCCTTATAGTGGTAGGGTCAATTTGTTACTCAACAATAAAATCATGATGTATATTCAAAACTTGTTATAAAAACCCTAGCTTAATCTTGTCTTTCCAAAGAGTGGTTGAAGTAAATTCTCCCTTCTTTTATTGGTGCTTTGCTTCCATATGCTCTCATGTGTATTTTGTCATTGTGATGAAAGCCTACCGATACAATTGCATTAGCTACAAACAACGAAGACCAAGGATGGGACCATAATGATGCAGATTCACTGATGGGCTTTGACCAAGATATTGAGATGATAAGGATGGTAATGGAAGCTCTTGGAAGGTTTGATCATGAGATACATCAAACCAATGGGAGGGGTCTAGCTAGGCATGAAAGGGGAACATTTGGAGATGGAAGTCCGGATGATGGGGAAGACATAGGGGATCTAGATGATAAGCTTCCCAATCATCTAAATGTGGAATAAGAAGTAGAGTATGAGAGAACAATGGTTGAAATGTTCTAGGAAGCTCGCACCCCACTTTATGAAGGATGTCCCACAAGTCGCCTTGCAACCATATTACTACTAAATCTAATAACTACACATGGGGTGAACGACACATTTGTTAATGAACTATTTACACTACTCATATGTGACCTCTTCCCAAAGGATAACACATTGCCAAATTCAATGTACCAAGTTAAGAAAGTAGTCCAATGTTTGGGGTTGAATTATAACTCCATCCATGTTTGTTACAATGGATGTCTTGTTTAGAAGGGAATTAAACAATGCTACAACTTGTCCAAATTGTAAAAGGTCCCAATTTGTTGAGGGGTCAACTCATGTCCCTTGCAAGGTCCTTTGGCACTTCCCCTTGATTCCCCACCTAAAGCGTATGTATAGATGCTCATCATTAGTGGAGTTGATGTCTTGGCATGATGCAAACAAGAACCAAGCTGGAATGGTGTGCTTAGTGTGTGATTCAAAGGCTTGCGCACATATAAATAACACCTAACTTGATTTTATAATGGACAAACGCAATATCAGGTTGGGATTAGCCCTTGATGGGGTGAACCCTTATGTTAACTTGTCAACAAACCATTATACCTAGCTAGTCCTTTTCTTCAACTACAACTTGTTGCCTTGGTTGTCAACCAAACGCTTCTTTGTGATGCTTACAATGTCAATACCTAGTCTAGAATTTGTGAAAAATGAGAACATTGACATTTATTTGCAACCATTGGTTGAGGAGCTAGAGAAATTATGGATAGGGGTACCTATAGTTGATGTGACAATGTTGGTTAGATCTCAAAGTTTTTCACTTAGAGCAATTTGCATGTGGAACATCCATGATTATCTCGCTTATGGTTTATTTACAAGGTGTCAAGTGAAGGGTTATATGGCTACCCCTTTGTGTGGTCCAAATTTGGAGACAAAACGATCATTCCAACTAAAGAAAAATTTGTACCAAGGACATTGGCGTTACCTTGGTAGGCACCACCCATATAGGAGAAACCATGCTGCCCTCAATGGAAAACTAGAGCCTAGGCTTGCACCAATACAAATGTCTATTGTTGACTTTTTGGCAAGGGTTGAGGAATGTGAGGAATGGTTAAATATGAAATCAATGTGGGCAATAAAAGACAAGGATGATCTGGTTCATGTCCATGGTGTGAAAATAAAGAACATATTTTTTTATTTATTGTATTGGCAAGTAGAAATTGATCATACCTGTTTCAAAATGTATAGCCTTTATCATTTGTGTGAGGCATGGGGAATTAAAACATCATTACCAATTTGTTTGAAATATGACACTTGAACTATAATTCAACATGCTTAGTAAGATTGGGGTATGTCTTTTTGAAGCATCAAAACCTTATTAAATGTGAGAATAGTGGTAGTGTTAAAGAGAAAATATTTTTGAATGATGATGATTTACTATGTAAGATGTTATCTAAATGAAATAACACAATTCAATTTGGTTCCTTGCTTGCCATGTGCCCTGCACTTCTCGATGAAGAATCCAACTAAAAACATAAAATTATTTTAGTCATTACCAATTTGGATGATGGGTTTAAACTAGTAGAAATGCGTGCATATTATAATAAGCTGACTTGGTGGTTTTTATTGTTAGATGGGCTGAAAATGCCACATTGGCTTGGTCTCAAACTTATGTGGTGACAAGCTATGACATGAATTATATAGACCTGAAGGTAAATAGCTAGACCACGAAATATATGGCATGGTCCAAAATCTAGTATTGTAGCGCTTTGGTGCCAAGTAGGACCACTAAATATCCATGATGTAATGGCTCTAAATTTAGGGTTAGGGTTGTAACCTAGGGACATTGGTTGAATTCCAATATTATGTGCCCATACATAGGTGGCATTACAATTACAATTAATTAATGCCACGTAATTAATATAATCCTAAATGGCATTACCTAGTTGGCATCGAATATATATAGGATTAAACACAATGAGGTTAATCAAGCATCCATGTTGCATATAACTAAGGACAAACTTGAATGATTTAACAATATTTCTTGTCTCCATTTGTTGGCCACAATGAATCAACACCCACGACTCCATTGGGCAAGATGGATGGCAACTCCAATCAATAGTGGAACATTTTGTTGGGTACCCATGCCATTTTGTAACTACTTTTTACAAATTGGGTTACCAAGTTGAAACCATCCATTAAAGTGGTCAAGGTTAAAACTGGAATATTCAAAATGAGGATCCAGTGGATGGTGCAGTGGTGGGAGTTGGTTCATTTTTGCCAAGTTGTGGTGTGGTACGTTATGTATGAATTGTATGGTCTTTTTGTATATTTGCACAAGAGAAGGTAACTTTTTGAAATAACCAAAATGCCAAATTACCTACATGTGTTACAAAAGTGACTAGAAATGTTAGGTGGAAAAGTTCTAAGAGCTGGTTTAAGGCTGTAGCCACATTGTAGGATGGTGATTCTAACTAAGCACTTAAAGAAGTGCTCTGTAAAATCCACCCAAGAAAAGGTGGAACAAGTCTTTGATGTTGCCATGGTATGTAAGTATTAACCTAACACTTTGGAATTAATTTGTTACAGTTTAATGGGTACTATATATGGTTTGCAATGTTGTGTAACTTTAATGGGTTATACCAAGGTTTGTAGGGCAATGGCCAAGCTATGATGTTTTTAATTATGTAACTTTATATGGATCTCATGTCATCCTGCACAACATAAGGTATCTTTTTCAAGGAACCAAAATGCAGTCATATTTACTACGTGCTACAATGTAGCTTAGAATTGTCATGATTGAGGGGGTTTAAATTATGGTTTAGGGTAAGGGTTGTATTACAACATAGTAATTCCAACAAAGCTTATGAAGGTGCTAGGGGGCTAGAAAGCCAATTGCACTAGGCACTTGATGTCGATTATAACCCAGTTGTGGTTAACCTTAAACTGAATTAATTGGAGGTTTCACCTTGGTAACCAATTTTGTAAGAATTAGATCCTACATATAAATAGATAGGTAGGAAAATAGGTAATTATGTAAGAATACATTTTAAACCTTTACTAGTATAACTTATTTTGTACTAAAAAAAATGTAACTACTATGTAAAAATATATTTTATACCTCTACCAATAAAACATATTTTGTACTACCTACCTAGTTTATAGGTGTTTAAAATAACAACTAAACTAACCACCTTTTTTTTCTAGGGAACTAGATCCCAACAGATCACTGCATTTTAATCACAAACCACCCATCCTTTGAAGGGCAATGTTGGGCATTGGTTTGCTCAAACCTTAAAGGTGTACTTTGCAAAATCCATTAAAGCAAATGTAAAATTAAAACTATGAATGGTAATTGGTACATTGTTGAATTGATTCTTAGCCTAATAAACTTGTACCAGTTTAGACTATTGTTTAATTTTGTTTTGATGATTATAACTGACGCACTCCCAACTTCTTAAAGGATTCAAAGGTGAGCCCAAGTAGCAATGGAAGAAGGAGGAGTCGGAACACGCTCCCTAGCTCACAACACTTTGAAGGGTAGAGGGGCGTGTTGGAGCTCCGGGATGGGACTAGGAAGTATTAACAAGCTTCACTCACTCACACGGGCCTGCACACAACCCACACAAAGTGGTTAGTGCATAGTTGGAGCACCCTTGGTGCTAGGATGAGCCACGGGCAACACGGACTCACAAGATGTGAGCTCTACCGACATGGCCATGGCTAATAGTTTCAATATTTAAAAATTGGGTTAGGAATATGTGAGTGTGGTGAAGTTATTAGGGGGGTTTAACAACTTTGTGTTAGAATAGGGGTTGATGAGTGTGCAC
>Ga0116231_10013171_pt1 | contig 11747 bp, 5 predicted proteins | sample S1TSphgellanicum_2_FD_89695 | JGI IMG/M metagenome (GOLD analysis project Ga0116231, IMG submission 89695) | Host-associated microbial communities from peat moss isolated from Minnesota, USA - S1T2_Fd - Sphagnum magellanicum MG | ecosystem: Host-associated > Plants > Peat moss > Unclassified...
AAAACAAAAACAAAAAAGCGACAAAACTTACAACAAGAACAGCAAAAAACTCCCAAATGCTCCTCCCTTTTAAAAAAAAAAAAAAAGTATCCAAAATTCTTAAAAAGAAAAAAAAAAAAAAAAAAAAACGAAAACCACAGCAACAATTTTTGTACAAAAAATACTAGAGAGATGCAAAACTCAAGACTAGAGACTAGAAATCGAAGAGTGGAAAAGTACAGGATAGCAGATTTCTCAACTACAGAGCAGCTTCTCCAAACTACAAATATTTGGCTCAAAATTCCCTGAACATAAAAGAAGAAAAACTGGCTTTTTCTCCCAAAATGCTAGAATAGAGCAAAACTCCAAGACTAGAGACTAGAGATCGAAGAGTCGACAACCCAAGTACAGGAACGGAGCAGATTTCTCAACTACTGACCCGAGCAGCTGCTTTGTCCCAAACTACAAAATTAGCTCAAAATTCGCACAATAAAAGAGAAGGAAAAGTGTTTTTCTTTTTTCTTTATGACAAGTCGAGTCTCTTGGGATAGGGCATCAAGACGACGACGACTACGACGAGGAGGAGTTTGGTGCTCGCTCACATTGTATGCTACTACTCTCCGAGAATGATTGCAAAGTCTACTTAGGCACCTCCCGCGTGCGTTTCTCGAACAGTCTGCCGCCGTGCTGCACAACAGCACAGCGACCAGTCGTGACGGAACGCCGACTGTCGCACCCGACCTGGACTGTGCCACCACAGCTCCAGAGTGAACTCGGAGTATCTGCCACCCACCAGCTCACCATGACGGAGGATGCATGGTACGTGGATGGATGATAAGTGGTCAGGGAAACAGCTGTCTGTTGGTTTACAATTGCCTAGTTAGATAACCATGGTAATTCATATGCAACCTGGTTGTCATTTGGTAAGTTAGGTAGTCAAAACAGCCCCTATTATCAGTAATCACTAAACAGGCACAAGAAGTTAAATGTGGCATCGGGTTTGACATATCCATAGTACAATGCTTAATAAGAAAAAAAATTCAATTATTTTTTATTGTATTTACACAATGATCAATGTTATAAGTATTTTTTTTACACAATATTTTTGGGGAAAAAAAAATTGTGATGTATTAATTAAAATCTTCCTTTTAACCCAAACGTCTAAAATTCAATCCTTTTTTCAATTGTTTTTTTGACAAATGAAATGAATAAAAAATTCATAAAACATTTAAATGGATTTTTTAAGTTAATTTTTTTAAAGAAATAATCTCCCTAAGCAAAAAAAGACTATATGCCAATCCCAAACAACTTCCCATAAAATAAGAAAAATTCCATGATGAAAAATATAACTTCGTTAAAAAAAAAAGAATTTTCCTTGGGGAAGGACCCAAGTTCTTGGGGGGTGGGGGAGGAAGCACTTTTCTATTGGAACAATGTACTTTCCCAAGGGAAAGACCTAAATTCCCCAAGGAAACATATGTTTCCAATCTTTTTGCAATCACAATCATTTCATATTTATTTTTATATAGGCTTGCAACCTATCATTGAAAAGGTCTAAAATATAACTATAATTTTATAATCAAAAACACTTTAATCAAAATTCATGCAAAAGTTATGATCAAACAAAAATTTTGATACATTTATTCTTCGAAATAATTTAAGCTCCTCCCCAAAGGACATGATTGTTCTCAAGAAAAAAGGTTTAGTTGACCCTTTAGGAAGCAACCATGTTCCCTTAAGAAGCAACCTAAACCATGTTTCCTCGAAGAACAAATGTGTTCAAAACTTTGTGTTATTATAATTTTTGCATTTAAATTTTAATTGAAATGTTTTCAATCACAAAGTTGTAGCTCTTTTTGAAACCTTTCCAATGATAGGTCACAAGCCTACATATTTAGGAAAAGGTTCGAAGCCAAGACCTTTGAACTATAAGGGGATTCTAACCATTGCATTAGTTTTTTTCCTTTGAAAATAATATAAAATATATATTTTAACCATTCCCCATTGTGTGAGTACAATAAAAGAAAAATTGGTTTTTTTTTTTCCTTGCTAAGCATTGTACTATATTGTATTATAATTGTGTCGAGCCCAATGCCACATTTAACTTGTTGTGCATGTTTAGTGCTTGCACCTTTTATCATTGTATTAAATTCCACTATTTTTTTTTTGAAAGGAATTTTTTTGTAATCTAACCTAAATGGCACAATCATCCACTATGAAATATGCAAAAAAATGTAAATCTTTTCTTTTAAAATTTAGCCAAATCTAGCTCTCAACTATATGAAGTACAAATTTTTAATGAGCCTTTTTTTTATATTTATGGTTACACATTGAAAACTAAATATAGAAATTAGGTAATGTATTTTTTTTCATTTTTAACAATTGAACCCAAGGTAGGTTTTTTTTTTAGTGGCGAATTTTCATCACTTTTTGAAGAAGAAAAATGCTTTGAAAAAAAAATATTTTGTGAAAATTTATTGTTTTTTAATTTGCCAAAAATTGTCACAATATGAAAGGATTTTTAAGATTTTCCAATTTGCTACTTTGAACATCACCATATTTGGATTATTTATGGATGATTGTCACACATGAGCAATGTCACAAAATTGAAAATTAATGCTAATAATGAAATTAACATTGATTGAACCTCACCAAAATCATTTCACTTTCAATTTTTAATTTCATTTTTTGTGAAATTTTGGCAATTAAAAAAAAACTAGTTTTTTCTCCTAAAATAGACTGGCCAATGATTAAACAAAACTTGAACCCCTTTTCTTGACATATCTAACACACTAACAATTGTCAAAAATGGATTAAAAATGAAAAAATTATGGCCCCCCAAAATAAAAGGGTTCAAGAATTCAAAAATAAACAAACCATCAAACACTGCATAAGACAGCTCTTGAACACTTAAAAAATTCCTTGTATGTTGTTCTGTTGTTATTAGAATTCAAAAATGATTTTTAGAACTTCAGGTGGCATTCCTATAGCACTTTAAATTGTTTTAAATGAATAAGAAATAAAAAAAGTTATGAAGTTTGAAAGTAAGAGGGTTCCAAAGCGAAAAAAAACGTGTTTTATAAGTTGGAAAGCGCTTTTTTTTCTTGCTATTTTTTCATTATTCCTTTTCCTTTGCACTTCAAAGATGATTTCTAAACCTTGAAGAAGCCCTTCCATAACATTTTAAATCACTCAAAATGAAGCACATATAAATAAATGAAGATATAAATAAATATTCGATCGTAAGCAGGCGATCGGTGATGGACTGGTCTACTCTATAGACCCTTTACTTACCAAGTAGTCGCCTATTTCCCTTCCAATGAACCTATGAATAGGGGTCCCACTTCTTACAGAATGGGTTAGCAATGCCAAACAATATATTATTAAATCAGTTGATGAGATTCATCCATGCAACTGAGTGATACTGGCCATCCAGTGATGGGTAGTCGTCATTGGGTCCCACATTTTGATAAATGTTGACCAAGTGTGTTTCTTACTATGAACTGTAAATTCATTTTTTTTTCCCAAACTTCATGGCCAGTGTTTATTCATTTTGGCCAATTTTGTAATGCAACAACTACCAAAGTGGGCAACCATCCGGAGAAAAAATATATAGCCAAAATTTGGCTATATATACTAGATATGAGTTTTCTTTGTTTTTCAAAGGGATCCTACTATCTATATTCTTGATTGCCTACTGGAAATTATCATAAGAATCTGGTGATTTGGGGGGCAATTTTTTTTCAAAATCTGGTGAATTTGGGTCTTTTTTTTTTTTGTGTGGGGGGTGATTATATTTTTTTTTGTTTTTTTTATTTTTTTTTTTTTTGTTTTTTTTTTTTTTTGGGGGGGGTGTCATTATAATTTTTGTAGAGGTTTTAAATCATATTTTTCAGGTGAAGATTTGGCTAAAATTTGCTAGGAAGAAAATCACTGTCAATTTTGTCATTATTTCTTTTTCTTCCCAAATTTCTACTAGCTGGAGAATTTTCTTCTCAAAAAGGTAGAAAATTAGTGTTTTTCTTTTTTTAGGTTTCTTAATATGATGGCCACATATGGAAATTTTTCACCCAAAAAAAATCAACAAATTCTACAAAAGGTTCCAATAGGTAGGTAGCCAGCATATATACAAGGATGCTTAGACTTTTTTACCTTCCTATTTTTTGTAGCCAAATTTGGCTAAATTGGGGTCTGGAGGATCATAACTTTTGCTACATTAGAAATTTGGAAATAAAAATTAAATTTAAATTTAAAATTTTTTATAAAAAAATTAATTACCACCCAAATATCATGGAACATTTCCTATTTTAAACTCTTGTTGATAACTTGATGTTGGAAATATTTGCTATCTTTGAAAACTGGTACTACTCTCTGATAATGGAGCAGCAGAGCCATTACCCCATGAGCTGCATGTTGTCTTTAGTTCCATCATGATGAAGAAAGTCCATTCCTCTGTCACCCACAAGTGGAAGAAGTAATGGCAGCCCTGACAAAATGGTACATCCATATGTAAAACACTAATAAGCACCAATGTTTTTTTTTTTTTTTTTCATTTTTTTATATCGAAAATTTGGCGAAACTTAACCAAAAAAAAACAAAAAAAGAGCCAAATTTACACTTAAAGACAAAAAATTCCCAAAATAGCCAACTTTGGTTTTTTTTCTTTAATAAATTTTTTTTTTAATGGGTGATGGTCACTTAGGCTACATCACAAATTTGGGCAAAAAATAAAAAAATAAAAAATAAAAAAAATCATTGTAGATGGTTCTAAAGCTCTAGTTTTGCTACCACGCCCAATAACAACATTAATCAATTAGGTGATGAGCTGCTTCTTGTCTTTAGTTGCATGTCCAAGAAAGTCACTTCCTCAATCATCCCCAAGTGCAGTAATGGCAGACCTGAGAAGATAGCACATCCCTCTAAGGCACTTGCTGGGAAGGATTTATATAAGAGTTTTTTGTTTTGCAAAATCTGCGAAACTTCGTTCCTATAAAACAACCAAGAAAGGAAGAGGAAATGAGAGGGAGAAAATGGCATGTTTTATCAAGATTAGGTTGTGTAAAATGTGAAAACCTTAGTTTTGCTATCAAAGATCAATAGCACCCCAATTGCCATGGCTGACTTATTACAAGCGATGGGTTGTTATGATGGAGAGATTTTGGACATTTAGTTTTTTTGAGGGGTTTTTTTTCTTGTTCGAATACAAGTTTTGAGATGATGAAATATGGTGCTCACCTTATGCAAGTTTGTAAAATTTTTATTTTAATTTCTTGCTCATAATGATTTGCTTGCTTTGATTCTTGATTTTTTTGTTTGTTTGTTATTTTTGTTGATGATCATTTTGATTGCTTATTGTTTTGTTTGTTGATTTGGCTCTCTTTTTATTTGGCTTATTTTTTTCTTTTTTTCTTGTTAGTTTTGCTCTACCTATTTTCTCGACTTGTTTTTCTTGATGGTCTCTTTTTTATCTTTTTTGGTTAAATTTTCGAGTTATTTGTTGCTTGTTAATTTGTGCTTACTAATATTTATAACATAGATTTGGCTTTTTTTATTTTCTTTTGGTTATTTCTTATTTTGATTGTTGTAAATTCAGTGTTTCAAATTTGTATCTTGAATTTAGATGAACTTCATTCATTTCTTGTTCATATTTTCTTACTATTTTTTTTATTGTTATTAGGTTTTCTTTTTTCTCATTATTTTTTCTTATTTTTATTTGTAGAATTTTTTTTATAAAAAATTGTTGATTTGTATATTTTAGCCTAGGGTTAGTTGCATCATCAAATAATCCTTAAAATAGTGAAATGATTTTTTGTGAGAATATGAAGGTGAAATGTTGAAAACCATCATAATTATCATAGGTCACAATATGAATAATTTCACTCCTCATATGACAATATCAAAATAGATCATAAGTAAATAATTTTGAATTTATAAAATGAATTAAGTTTTTTTTTTTTAAATCATTTTGCCAATATGAAAACTAACATTAGGTTATGGTACAAGCATCATTGTTTGTTCATTTTGATTCATTCCTTACTTAAACTTCAATTCTTTGCAAGCTCACAATTCATTTGATGAAATCTATTTTTAACATATTTTAGAAGTTTCATAACTTTCAAAACTTTCACAAGTTTTAAGACAAACCATTAATGGAAATTTTGTAACTTGTGAGATGTTTCAAAAGTTTTGAATTTCCCATCTTCTAAAAAGATTCCACTTATGGTTTTTTTTTTTTAGTGAAATTTTGGAATGAAGTTTGGGGGGTTGAAACCAATGTTGTGTGGGTGCATTGTTTTTTTATACATCCTCAAGCAAGGGTATAATTAGTTTCCATGGTTTGTTGACCCCACATTCCAACAAAGTGGTAGACTTGGAAATATTAGCAAATTGATAAACTTGGCACTAACACATCCCAAAAAATTGGTAAAATTGGAAACCACCACGAGCTAAATTTTTGATATATACATGTTTCATGGCCTATTTACCCTAATCCTACTTACCTATATTTTTGACACATATCCCCTTTTAGATATAGATAGGTTTTTCGTATATCCAAGGATAAATAAAGTATAATATTTCAAATTTACATACCCCTCATGCACACCATGTGAGTATATTAATTTTTAAAAATAAATAAGGATAAATAATATAGGCTATCCGTACCCAATGAGTATATCCGGATAAAAGATATGCTTATATAACATTGGTTGGAAACTATTGCAAGTGACTAGTCTTTGCATTTTTGGAAAGGTCTCAATGATTTGAATAAGAAAGTGGCATCACAATGTGTAGACATAAATATTTTTTTGATAGATGTTTTAAAAAGGAGTGAAACCATTTAGAGTGCAATTCAACCAACCGAATCATGTTTAATTGAAAAAAATCACATGGCATTGAAAAACCCTTTTCTAAGTGTCCCAAACCTTAGTTGGAATGAACATGCAAAATTCATTTGCATGATGTCTATTGTGTAATCAAATATATTGCTCTCTTAGAGGTCATCATGGTTTTTGTTTTTCTTTGTTGGTGTTGCCTTTAAACTCTGAAAGTTTAATGTGAAGGTTGAATGGACAATATTGTTGAAGTCTATGTCATTGCCAAAACCAAGTCAATAATACATGCACACCATATCATAATTTACAACCTACCTAACACATAAACCAAGAACACATGTGATTGAGAAATCCATAATAAATGGGAAGCACTCAAACAATTATTATTTCCATTCAAATGATGTCCACATTATACCTTGTTTCTATGGAGGACTAGCTATTGTTATAAATCAAAATCTACACAAATATCACACCTTAAGGCAAATGTCCTTCATGAAATGCTTCACCTCTTAGCTTTTCTCTCTTACACTACAATTTGACAATAAATGAACACAATGCCAACATACAACACTTTTTGTAGTACCCCTTAACCTTAAACTTATTTGTATTCATGCTAAGTCACTTTGTTAAGTGATTATATCATATTTTCCCACCACGTTCACACTAATGAATGGACATCATCCTTCAAAAAAATGTCCATTGTCATCAAGATGGTATGACATGAAAAGAAGAAGGATTTTTTTCATTGTTAAAAAATTTCATGTGTTAGCATAAATGAGTCAATTCTTTAGCAAACAAGTTTGATATTCTACACAATAGTGACTAAAACATTATCACTCAAAGAGTTCGATTAAATCATTTTAGTCTGCACCTACCCATTAGCCCAACCACCCAACGTTCTACTTTTCAAAGATTCACCAAGTGGGGATGTGGGGCTCCAAATAATGTATTTTCATCCTAGTATCATCCCCACAATCAAGTTGTAATAAGATTCTAAAAATATCAAGTTGCAAGTCATTAGGTGAGTTTACTTGAACTTTTAAGAAGACCTTGTTAGCAATAAAAGATATGTTATGTGTGTGCAAGATAATATAATTATTGTTGTGTGTTTGTGCAATCATTCTCAACCGTTGTGGTAATGGTTACATTGTGCTAGTATGTGAGTGGTAGGCATTTGAGTATATCCACAAACCCCATAATGCAACTTGCACATGTAGAATATCAAAAGGTAACTAGAGATTTGAACCTTGTGTAACCTAGGGTTATCCCCAAACTTATATTGGTATATTATAATCTCATAACAATACCCATAGTGATGTCATCCTGATATCTAGAGTAGTATTGACATCATATAGGAGCTATGTCATCATGTTGTCAATCACTACCACCACCATGTCATTTGCTAGAACTACCATTTTGTTTCCATTTTACTTTGGAACTTGTGACCTTATGATTAATCCTCTTCATCACAATTTTGCATTAAAAATTGTGAGAAATTAATTAGGACAACCTTGGGAAAGTAGGATGTTTTGTGCCCATTAAGAGTTCACCTTAAAAGGCTCAAATGATGTGTTGGATATATGAAATTTAAATAAGCCTCGGGTAATGACTCATGAGTAGTGTTGTGTGGGTTATCTTTTACCCAAATATACCCATTGGGCATGGGTTGGGTATATCTTTTACCTTAACTCATTTTTAAAAAACTAATCTACCCCAATGAAACCCATATTCGAAATATATATATCTCAAAAATATATATCCTATTGATACCATAGGGTGTATGTAAGACATACCCATACAATTAGGGTTTTAAAAATGAAGAGTAAAATTCCATTGTATTTGAAAACTATCTTTATAATTTCAAAGTGTGAACATTTTTTAATTCTTACTAAATAAATTAAAAGCATATACTGGTTTTCTTACTCCAACCTTGGGTATATGATGGGGATTATCCATACCCTACCCATATATCAAAAAATATATAATCTTTTATATTCAGAACCTAACAATGGTAATGAGGTTTTAGGTGATGTTTCAATTGGGCATTCAAATGTTTCTTGTGCACATCTTTGTTGTTTGGTCCAAGATTATATAACCTTGAATATTGCTAAAAGAGTTAAAGGTAAAATTTAATTATTTCTGATTTCCTAGATTTTGAATAGGGAGAGGAAATTGGTAAGTTGCATGTGGTGGTCTTCTCACCACCATAGTTAATACTAGAATCTCCTACAAGCACATAACATCCAATTTGACAGACCTTTTAAAAAATGCATGAATATTAATGGGGTTGGTGATATTCATGACTTGCATTTGATTGCTGGGGTGTGCACTTGATTCTTGCCTATTCCTTAAAGGAGATTATATTTTTAATGAAATACTTAACACATTTCGATCTGTAAGAATGTTTACTCCAAGTTGTCGGTTCCTTCACCATCGTTGTTTATGGTGACCTTTCAACATTCATTGAATGCTACAAACTAAATAATAGACCAAACTTGAGTCCAAAATTTTCCGAAATGACCACAAAGAAACTCATTATTATGTTCAATCTTAAAACATCATGGTCATTGCCTAGCCTAGTAAAACCATTGCTCAATGGGAAGGAAAAGATGGTAGAGGTGCTAGTGAAAGAGAGATATTGGAATGTGTAGGATGTCATCAATGAATTTTCCATGGAATCTAACTATGGTGTGATATATTTTTACTTGCTATTGATAAATGGTAGTCTTTGTCGAAATAGTCAATTATTTTATTAAAAATAGGGTCCAATATCCCAAGCTGAATAATTCCTAATTTTGATGGATTATATAATCATTCTTTAGAAGTTCACCTTATTTCTTTGTATCTTTGTACCTTCCTTATTCCTCCTATTTCAATATGGAAGTTTAATTCTTGATTTACCCTGTTGAGTTAGTGCAAACTTTCCATTTTTTTCCAAGCTGACCTTATTGGATGGAATCACTTAACATCGAACATTAGTGGTGGGTACAATAATCTCAAACTTTTGAATCATTGCTTCCAACCTCACACAATGGAGATCCTTTGAGGAAAAGCATCCACTTATTCGATATGTATTACTGGACTAACTCTAGACAATCGGTTGTCAAATCCATAATTATCTAGTGGCTAATCTCAACACACATCCTAACAAGAGGTGGGTAGTTTGAACCTCATGAGAAACAGTGGTTGTGAGGTATGGATTGAAATGTAGCCTTGTACATGCCTCGCATCAACATCTATGCCGCAAGGTACAAACACCATTGTAACAACACCATACTTTTGAACATATTCCTACCCTTCCCCCTTTGCCATACTAATTGAAAACCTCCACAAGAAACAGATTCAGATTTTTCATCTATTCATGTTCTTCATCAAATCAACTATTGCACCAAAAGAAAAACAGAAACATTCAACCTATTTTTAATAATTATACTGGATTTTCCGAAGCTCTGACCAATAGTTATGTTTTTGTATGAAGAACCCACAAATGAGCAAATTCAACAATTTTTGGGAAACCCTTTTTCAAAGGCAACAACATTTTTTGAGTAAATCCAAGAATAAACCAGTTTTGGGCAGTTCTCTCCTTTTCAAAGAATGAACTGGCGGGTATTTGAACCCTTGACAAGTGGTTCTCGAAAAAATCCAAGAACATACCCAGAACTGCCAATTCTTTCACCCAAAAAAAAAAAAGCTACCTAGTGATTCGATGAAAATTTTCAAAAAACCCAAAATCAGAGGTAAATTTTTTTTTTTTAAAACATCAAAGTGCTGCCCAAGATTGGAATAAACAATTAACCTTCTCAAAACATGATTAGGGTTTGTTTCATGTTTATCTTACACTCTTTCCTTCTGCATAGATAGTATATATACCAAGCTGCTTAGTGTCTTGGGTGAACCAGCACCTCTACTGGTAACCCTAGTTCACCCTGGTCTACCAAGCTTAACCTGTCAAGCTTCAATGTAACCCTAAACCCTGATATCCCAAGTACACCATGTTGACTCACAATATCATCACAAGAGTTAGCTGGTCTCTCAAACTCCCCACTCTAAAGAATTCCTTTGATGGTCATTCCTGCTGATAATTGGCCACACTGAACCAGCACACCATGAAGGATGGATGGTAAGTGGTCAGGAGACAGTTTTCTGTTGGGTTCCAGTTCCCTAGCTAACCATGGTGGTTACCTCAGTTGCTTTTTCTTTTACTACCTACCCACTAACAACCCACTAGCAGGTTGTTAGTAGGTAGGTAATAAAAAGAACCCTTACCTATGTATAAACTATCTACTTATCTAGTAATTATCTATTTTCTTACCTATTTACTTATATATGAGACCTATTTCTTACATAATTGGTTATCAAGGTAAAAGCATATACTAACTCATTTGAGGTTCATCCATAACTGAGTAATAACAGGCATCCATCCAGTGGATGGTGCACTGGTGGTTGCTGGTTTCACTGTGGCCCTAAAAAAGAGCCAAAAATTGCTGGGGTTGAAGCTTCAATGGTAACATTGTGACAAAAGTTAAGTACCTACAGGCAAAACTAAATGCTCACAAGACAAAAGAGGAGGACTTGGCTGACACAAGAGATTGCAAAATCATGTGAAAGGCCAAAGAAAGAGCTGCTTGTTACATACAGCTGGAGTTTCAGATGCTCCACAAACTGGTGAAAGGAGATCTGTTTCCTGCACATGTATCCCTATAATTTCATTCCAGTGAGTCTCTTGCAGACAGGCCGGGGGGAATCATAACACAAATCCAGCAACCAGAAGCCATTGCCCTACTTATTATCAATCGCACATGCTTACCACCACGATGGTTTTTTTTTTTTTTTTTTTTTTTTTTTTTTCTTTATTTTTTTTTTTTTTAAAAATTATTAATTAAAAAAACCACCAACTTAAACAAAAAATAATGAAATAAAAAAACAAAAAAACAA
>Ga0116231_10013172_pt1 | contig 11745 bp, 8 predicted proteins | sample S1TSphgellanicum_2_FD_89695 | JGI IMG/M metagenome (GOLD analysis project Ga0116231, IMG submission 89695) | Host-associated microbial communities from peat moss isolated from Minnesota, USA - S1T2_Fd - Sphagnum magellanicum MG | ecosystem: Host-associated > Plants > Peat moss > Unclassified...
AGATCATGCGTCGTTTTTCCATTCCGGCTGACCGCACCGATGTTCGTAGCGACTCGCATTATGTCAGCAATCGATAGAAATCATTCTTCTACTGTCGTTCAACCACATGGAGGAACTATGGACACCCTACAACCACTGACTGTGGCCGAAGCCCTGAAGCTATGCTTGGAGTGGCAGCAGCAGAACTCCGGCAGCGGGGTTTCAATAACTCTGCCGACCCGCGCCTGGAATGCGAAGCGTGATTGGCGTAGCTGGCCCGAATTCGATACCGAGAAAGGGGTATACCTTTACAGCGCTCCCTCGCAATCCACGACTCTACCAACCGAATGCCAGGAACTTGTTTGGTACATTGGTAAGGCGGAAGGCACAGGAGAGCGTCCGCTAGCCGCCAGGATATACCACCATTTCGGGCCGGTGTTAGACGAGAACCGCAAACCTTACACTCAGCCCCCCTCGCCCCTGCACGATTGGCATCAAAGCCCAAATATATCAGCCGCCTTAAAGGAGGCTATCGCGAACCGGGAGGTCAACGAGTATTCGGTCGCGGTAAGGTGCGTCGAAAATCCTGCTGCATGGGCATCTGATCTGGAAACATTTTTGCTGGAGGCCAGTTCGACGCGTTTTGCTGGAAGGCCACCACTCAACCGACGGTGAGAAAGCCGAAGACCAGATGTGACTTTCTAAATAAGCCACGGAGGCTAGGCCATTCATCGTCTAGCCTCCACCTAGCAACCGTAGGGTGGGCTTCAGCCCATAGGCGTTAACTTACGACAAATCGACGTCGCGGCGAACCGCCGAAAGCAAGTAAGAAAGAATTTAAAACACGAAGCGCGCGAAGCGCACGAAGAAGAGAATTGAAACCAGCGCATGTCTTGCGATAAATTATTGATATAACACGGGCAGAATTTTATCAATGGTTAGGAGAATTTGTCCTTTTTTCTTCGTGCGCTTCGTGCGCTTCGTGTTTAAATTTCCTTCTCGCTTTTTCTATGTCCAGCGACGTCGCTATTTGGTTTGGCCTGTTTGGCGACCACGCCCCTTGCTGGTGTGGGATCGGGAGTCAAAAAGCAGGCTAAGGGCATTATGTTAGCACCTATGGGCTTAAGCCCACCGGCCCCCCGCCGGCCGCTAGATGGTGGGCTGAAGCCCACCCTACGATGGTACGGCGCGAGGTTCCCCACGGGGCGTTGGTTTGGCTCGCTGATATAAGCCCGGCTTGGGTCGGTGGCCGCGTCTTTGTGTGTCCGTTGGGCAAGGTTCTGCCCAAATGCCGATCTTGACGCTGGTGCTACTCAGTATTACTGAATCGGAGGAGGTGGCTATGACCGCGAAGACGTCGATATCGCTGACTGATGAGCAGGAAGCCTATGCACGTTGCCTCGTCGAGAGGGGGCAATATTCCAGCTTGAGCGCGGTTCTTCAGCGCGGGCTTGAGATGCTGCGGCGCGATAGCGAGATGCGAGAGGCGGAACTCCAGGCGCTGCGGTCGTTGATCGACCAGCGACGATCCGGCGCTTTTGTCGATATCGACGTGGGTGAAGCGGAGACACGCGCGAATATTTCGCAGAAGCGCAATACGTGTGCGGCGGTATAGGGTCCGCCGTGCGGCCGGTGTCACAGGCGATCTTGACCTCATCGAGGACCATCTCGTTACAGCCTACCAGGAATTCGGCGAGGATCTGCAAACGGCTGTCGCGCGAGCGGCGGCTCGGATCGATGGCGCGCTTGCCGACATGCGGACATTCGTCACACATCCGCACCGGGGAACAGAACACGCAAAAATTCGACCGGGCATTCGTACCGTGACCAACAAGAATTTCATCACCTACTTCGAGGTCGATGATCCGGCTTTGGAAGTCAGGATCCTCGCCATTTTCTTCGGCGGTGTGGATCACAGACAGCAGATCATGGATCGCTTGCGGAAGTGACGGCTTCTCTAGTGTGCTGGGCCACGAACGGCGCCCACCTTGGATTTTGGTGGGCTGCAGAGTTTTTCGGCGGCCTCAGATGGCGACCCTGACCCCAAGCTCCACCACACGATCGCTCGGTATCCTGAAAAACTCCGTGGCCGGCACCGCATTGCGGGCCATCACCAGGAACAGCCACAGCCGCCATAGCGACAATTTGGGCGCCATGGCGCGCACCAGCACTTCTCGGCCGAGAAAATAACTTGTCTGCATCGTGTCATAGGCAACGCCCTTGGCGCGCATGTCCTCCAGGGCGCGGGGGACGTTCGGGCTCTCCATGAAACCGTAGCGCAGCAGGACGCGGTGGATGCCTGGGGCCAGCTCTATTACTTCGGTGCGGCGGTCGGGGCCGGCTTCGGGTTCGTCGAGGGTGGAGACGGTGACGAACAGGACTTTTTCGTGCAGCACCTTGTTGTGTTTCAGATTGTGCAGCAGGGCGGCGGGAACGTAGTCGGGGTTGCCGGTGAGAAAGACCGCCATGCCGGGGACGCGTATCGTGCGGGATTGCGGCAGGCGGGAGAGGAAGGAGGCCAAAGGCAGCGAGTCCTGCTTCCATTTGCTAAACATCAGGTCGCGGCCCTGTTTCCAGGTGGTCATCATGGCCATCAGCAGCAGGCCCAGCGCCAGCGGCACCCAGCCGCCTTCGATCACCTTGGTGATGTTGGCGGAGAAAAACACGAAGTCTATGGCGAAGAAGCCGCCCCACACCGCCAGCGCCGCACTGCGCGGCCAATGATACTGGCGGCGGAAGACGATTACGGCGAGCACGCAGGTGCACATGAACGTGCCGGTGACCGCAATGCCGTAGGCCGAGGCGAGCGCGCTGCTGCTGCGGAACACCAGCACAAGCACCAGAACGCCGATCATCAGCGCCGTGTTCACCTGGGGGACAAAGATCTGCCCCTCCTCGGTGCCGCTGGTGTGGCGGACGGTCAGGCGGGGCAGGAAGCCGAGCTGCATGCATTGGCGGGCGATGGAGTAGCCGCCCGAGATCAGCGCCTGGCTGGCAATCACGGTGGCGGCCGTCGCCAGCACCACCAGCGGCAGGCGCAGCCAGTGGGGGCCGAGGAGGAAGAACGGGTTGGCGGCGGCGCTGCGGTCGGACATTACCAGCGCGCCTTGCCCAAAGTAATTCAGCACCAGGCAGGGGAGGACGAAGAACAGCCAGGCCAGGCGGATGGGCTGGGCGCCGAAATGGCCCATGTCGGCATAGAGCGCCTCCGCGCCGGTGACGCATAGCACCACGGCGCCGAGTTCGAAGAAGGCCAGCCAGCCGTGGCGGAGGCAGAAGATGAAGCCGTGGGTGGGCGACAAAGCTTCGAGCACGAACGGGTGGAGTGCCACCTGTTCGGCGCCCAGCAGGCCGATGGCGGCGAACCACACCACCATGATCGGCCCGAAGATGCGTCCGACCGTGCCGGTCCCGCGCTGCTGCACCGCGAACAGGGCGATGATGATCACCACCGCCAGCGGGATCACCACCTGCGTCGCCTGCGGGATGGTCACCTCCAGACCCTCGATGGCGGAGAGGACGGAGATGGCCGGGGTGATGACGCCGTCGCCGAAGAACAGGCAGGCGCCGCCGATGCCCACCAGGGCGACCAGGTGGCGCATGCGCTCGGTTTTGACCGAGCGCAGGGCGAGCGCCATGAGGGCCAGGATGCCGCCTTCGCCGCGGTTGTCGGCGCGCATGACCAGGATCACGTATTTGACCGTGACGATCATGATCAGCGACCAGAAGATCAGCGACAGGCAGCCGAGGATTTCCAGATCCGAGATCGGCCGCGTGCCGAAGAGCTGCAATGTCGCCTGAAAGGCATAGAGCGGGGAGGTGCCAATATCCCCATAAACGATGCCCAGCACGCCAATGAGCGCGCCGACCTTAGGCAGGGCGCTGCGTGTCTGTGCGTGTGTCGTAGCGCTCATACTTGCCCCGTTTGCCTTAGGAATAAAAGTTTTTTGCTTCTTTTTTTCAAAAAAGAAGTCCTTCCTTCCTTTGCGCCGGCAGCCTGCTACGACGTTCCCATGCTGCGTTGCAAGGTGGCGTTAACGGCTGCCGAAGATAGCTGATCCGACGCGCACATGGGTGGCGCCATGGGCGATCGCGGTTTCGAAATCGCCGGACATGCCCATGGACAGGGTTTGCAGGCCCGCGGCCTTGGCCATGGCGGCCAGCGCCGCGAAATGTGGCGCGGGATCGCCCTCGGCGGGGGGGATGCACATTAGCCCTACCAGAGAGGCGCCGAAGCGGGCCTGGCAGGCGGCGATGAATTCGGGGGCGTCGGCGCTCGCCACGCCGGCTTTTTGTGGTTCGTCGCCGATGTTGACCTGCACGAGCAGGGTGGGGAGGCGGCCGTGGCGGTCGGCGGCGCGGGCGATGGCGTCGGCCAGGCGGGGGCGGTCTAAAGTTTCGATGGTGTCGGCGATGGCCACCGCGTCCTCGGCCTTGTTGGTTTGCAGGGCGCCGATGATGTGCAGGCGCAGATCGGGGGCGGCGTCGCGCAGGGCGGGGAATTTGGCGGCCGCTTCCTGGACGCGGTTTTCGCCGAAATGGCGCTGGCCGCAGGCAAGCGCGGCCTGCACCGCCTCGCTGGGGTGGGTTTTGGAGACGGCGACGAGGGTGATGTCGTCTGGGTGCCGGCCTGCGGACGTGGCGGCTTGGGCGATGCGCTGCCTGATGTTGGCGAGGGCGGCGGCGATCTGGTCGGTCATGGGGCGGAGGCTGATAGGCTGGGGGCGCGCGGTCAAGCCGGTGGGCGTTGATCGGCCCGATGGTGGGCTGAAGCCCACCCTACGACTTGCGACGCTTGGTCAAGGCGGGCTTGGCGGCGGGGGCGGGGCGGGATAGATGTGCGCGCTTGGCCGGACCGGCCGGATTGTGATGTCAGGACACCATGCAGTTGAGCCTTCGCCGTAGCGCCATCGTGGCCATGTTCGTGATGCCCCTGGCGCTCGCCGGCTGTGGCGGCCATAAAAATGTGACGGCCGTGTCGGACCCCGGCTATGTCGATGCGGGGGGCGCCGGCGCCGGGCTGAACCCGGACCGCGACAATAAGCAGACCGAGGCGGGCGCTACGCTGGCGGTGAACGCGTATCTGTGGCGCGGCGCGCTGGATACGCTGGGGTTCATGCCGATCGCCTCGGCCGACCCGTATGGCGGGGTGATCGTGACCGACTGGTATTCGCCGCCGACCACGTCCGGCGAGCGCTTCAAGGCGACGGCTTTCGTGCTGGGCCGGCAGCTAAGGGCCGACGGCGTGAAAATCACCATCTTCCGCCAGGTGCGCGACGGCGGCGCCTGGGCCGACGCGCCGGTCAACCCAGCCACCGCCGTGGACATTGAAAACAAGGTGCTGGCCAGAGCCCGCGAGCTGCGCGCCGAGTCTGCCGCAGCCAAATGATCAAAAGTCTTTTGGTTCTTTTCTTCAGAAAAGAACTGCTTGAGGCGCCCAATGTCTGACTACGATTTCGCCACCGCCGAACCTCGCTGGCAGCGCGCCTGGGAAGAGGCCGGCTGCTTTGCCGTCAACGACGTGCCGAAGCCCGGGCAGCCAAAATACTACGTGCTCGAGATGTTTCCTTATCCGAGCGGCAAGATCCACATGGGCCATGTGCGCAACTACACGCTCGGCGATGTGGTGGCGCGCTACAAGCGGGCGCAGGGGTTTCAGGTGCTCCACCCGATGGGCTGGGATGCGTTCGGCCTGCCAGCGGAGAATGCGGCGCGCGAGCGGGGCATTCACCCGGGCGTCTGGACCCGCAACAACATCGCGGCCATGCGCGCCGAATTGCAGCGCATGGGGCTGGCGATCGACTGGTCGCGCGAGTTCGCCACCTGCGATCCCGAGTATTACGGCCAGCAGCAGAGGCTGTTTCTGAAATTCTTTGCCGCCGGCCTGGTGGACCGGCGCGAGGCATCGGTGAACTGGGATCCGGTCGATGGCACGGTGCTGGCCAATGAGCAGGTAGTCGATGGGCGGGGCTGGCGGTCCGGGGCGCTGGTGGAGAAGCGGCGGCTGTCGCAGTGGTTTTTCCGCATTACCGATTTCGCCCCCGAGTTGCTGGATGCGTTGGCCGGGCTGGAACGCTGGCCCGAGCGGGTGCGGACGATGCAGGCCAAATGGATCGGCCGCAGCGAGGGGGCGCGGCTGCATCTGGCGCTGACCGCGCCGGAGGGGGACATCGGCGGCATCGATATTTATACGACGCGGCCGGACACGCTGTTCGGCATGTCGTTCGTGGCTGTCGCGGCGGATCATCCGCTGGCGCTCGAAGTGGCGGCGCGCGACGCCGATGCGGCCGCCTTCGTTGCGGCGTGCCGGCGGTCGGGCACCACGGAAGCGGCGATCGAGACGGCCGAGAAGCAGGGTTTCGATACCGGCCTGCGGGTGCGCCACCCGTTCATGCCGGGGGCGACGTTCCCGGTGTGGATCGCGAATTTCGTGCTCATGGAATATGGCACGGGGGCGATTTTCGGCTGCCCGGCGCATGATGCGCGGGATTTCGAGTTTGCGACGAAATATGGGCTGCCGGTGCCGGTCGTCGTGGTGCCGGAGGGCGAGGATCCCGCTGCGTTCGGGCCGGGTGCGCTGCCGTATGTCGGGCCTGGGCTGATACGCAACTCCGGGTTTCTCGATGGGCTCAGCGTCCCGCAGGCCAAGGCGGCGGTGATCGAGGCGCTGGAGACGGCAGGTGTGGGCACCGGCGTGGTGAACTGGCGGCTGCGCGATTGGGGGGTGAGCCGGCAGCGCTACTGGGGCTGCCCGATCCCGATCATCCATTGCGCGTCCTGCGGCGCGGTGCCGGTGCCGGACGACCAGTTGCCGGTTGTGCTGCCCGACGATGTGACGTTCGACCGGCCCGGCAATCCGCTGGACCATCACCCGAGCTGGAGTTTTGCGCCCTGCCCGCGCTGCGGTGCCGCGGCACGGCGCGAGACCGATACGTTCGATACGTTCGTGGACAGCTCGTGGTATTTTGCGCGGTTTTGCAGCCCCCGCGCTGCAACGCCGACGGTGCGTGAGGCCGTCGATGGCTGGCTGCCGGTCGATCAGTATATCGGCGGCATCGAGCATGCGATCCTGCATCTGCTCTATGCGCGCTTCTTCACCCGCGCCATGCAGGCCACCGGCGCGCTCGATCTGGCCGAGCCGTTCGACGGGCTTTTTACCCAAGGCATGGTCACGCACGAAAGTTTCAAGGCGGCCGATGGGAGCTGGCTGTATCCCGAGGAGGTCGATCGCGCCGCGGTGCCGCCGGTGCGTCGGAGCGACGGGTCGCCGGTGACTGTCGGGCGCGTCGAGGCCATGTCGAAGTCGAAACGCAATACCGTCGATCCCGGCGCGATCATTGACCGTTTTGGGGCCGATACGGCGCGGTGGTTCATCCTCAGCGACAATCCGCCCGAGCGCGACATGGAATGGAGCGAGGCCGGGGTGATGGGCGCGCACCGGTTCGTGCAGCGTCTGTATCGTCTGGCGGAAGGGTCCGCGGGTGCGGCGCCTGTGCTGCCGGACGTTTTGGATGATTCAGCGATGGCGCTGCGCCGCGTGACGCACCGCACGATTGCCGCGGTGACCGACGCCCTCGACGGTTTCGCGTTCAACGTGGCGGTGGCGCGGCTCTATGAGCTGGTTGGTGCCGTTGGCGATGCCGACCGGGCGGGGGATGCGGCCGGCCTGGCGTTCGCGCGGCGCGAGGCGGTGGAGACGGCCGCACGCCTGGTGGCGCCGATGATGCCGCATCTGGCCGAGGAGATTTTTGCGACTCTGCATGGCGGTTTTTCCGCAGGCCTGGTCGCTGATGCGCCCTGGCCGGTGGCCGATCCGGCGCTGCTGGTTGTGCAGTCGGTGACGATTGCGGTGCAGATCATGGGCAAGCTGCGCGGCACGATCGAAGTGGCGCCTGGTGCGCCTGCGGATGTGGTGATTGCGGCGGCCGAGGCGGAGCCCAATGTGGCGCGGCAGTTGGAAGGCCGGCGCATCGTGAAGCGCATTCACGTGCCGGACCGGATCGTAAATTTCGTAGTGGCACCATGACCACGCACCTCTCAGCCGGCGTACGCCAATATGCAAAAGTTTTTTGGTTCTTTTTTTCAAAAAAGAACATCTTCCTTCTCTTTCTCCTCGCCGCCTGCGGCTTCCACCCTTTGTATGCGCCAGCCGGCGCGCCTGATGCCGCACTCAGCGAGGTGTTCGTCGATGTCATCCCCGACCGTGCCGGCCAGTTGCTGCGCCAGGCGTTGCAGGAGAGGCTGGACGGCAGCGATGATGCGGCAGCGAAACGCTTTGTGCTCTCCGTATCCTACACGCCGCATGTGATCGGCATCGGGATTCAGAACGATAATTCCAGCACGCGGACGCGCGTGACCGGCGATGCGACCTGGAGCCTGCGGGCCGTGGGTGCGGTTGCCGGCACGACGCAGATCACCGGCGGCACGGTGCGGGCTTTGGATGGCTATAACGTTGTCGATGAGCAGTTCTTTTATTCCGATCTGTCGCTGGATGCGACTTACCGGCGCGTGGCGGACTCGGTGGCGGATCAGATTACGCAGGCGCTGGCTGTGTATTTTCGTCGGCATCCGGTGAGTGGGTGAGAGAGTAAGAATGTTCTTTTTTGAAAAAAAGAACCAAAAAACTTTTGCACATTGGCGTACGTGGGTGGAGGGGCTCAGCCCAAGTTGTAAAAGTTTTTTGCTTCTTTTTTTCAAAAAAGAAGTGCTTTCTTGAAACTTGAAACGCGACAAGTCTCTGGTTTTCTGCGCAACCCCGGCCCCTGCCGCCTGGTGCTGCTGTATGGCGAAGACGAGGGCCTGATACGCGAGCGGGCGCAGGCGCTCACACTTCTGGTGGCGGGCAGCCTGAACGATCCGTTTCGCGTGGTGGAGCTGGGGCGGGAGGGCTGGCCGCAGCTCGGCGCCGAGATGTCGGCCCTGTCGATGATCGGCGGCCGGCGGGTGGTGCGGGTGCGCGAGGTGTCGGACGCGGCGCTGGAGCATGTGCGCGCGGCGCTGCGCGGGCCTGGCGGCGCGCTGGCGGTGCTGGAGGCGGCCGGGCTCGGTAAAGGCAAGCTGCGGACGTTCGTCGAGGCGGCGCCGGATGCGGCGTGCATCGCCTGCTATGCCGAAGAGGGTCGCGCCGCGGCCGAGCTGATCCGCGGCATGTTCCAGACCGAGGGCGTGCGCGCCGATGCGGATGCATGCACCTGGCTCGCGGAGTCGTGCGGCGGCGACCGGTCGGTGCTGCGTGGCGAGGTAGAAAAACTGGTGCTGCTGGCGGGGCCTGGCGGGCATGTTGACCTGGAGACGGCGCGTACCTGTGCGGGGGACGCGGCGGGTGCATCGGGCGATGAGGCGCTGATTGCCGCCACCTCCGGCGACGTTATTGGGGCAGACGCGGCCGTGGACAGGGCGGTGGCCGAGGGTCTGGCGGGCGTGGGTTTGGTGCGTGTGGCGCTGATACATTTGCAAAAACTGCATCAGGCGCGGCTGCGGATGGAGGGCGGGCTTTCGGCGGCCGAGGCGGTGCGGACGCTGCGCCCGCCGGTTTTCTATCGCGCGCTGCCGGGGATGACGGCTAGCGTCGGGCTATGGCCGGCAGATTTGCTGCTGCGGGCTTTGGAGGAGGCGCGCTCGGTAGAGTTGGCCTGCAAGACGACGGGAAGCCGGCCCGATGTTTTAGCGTGCCGGTTTGTGGCGGCGTTGGCGCGGCAGGCTCAGGCGCGGCGCGGGCGGTAGGGACACGGCTGGCTTGCCGCTCGGCCGTCCAGACCCCATCATAGTCGAGAGGGTCGCAACCATGGCGATCATACAAAGCGAGGTTTTCGAGGCGTTCAAGGACCTCGGCGTGTCCGACGAGAAGGCGTTGCGGGCAGCAGGCGCGCTCGCGCGCCGCGATGATGACGTGGGATCGCTCAAGGCCGATATGGCGCTGGTGAAATGCATGCTCGGTGGTCTGATGGCGTTCGAGATCGCCATCTTCTTCAAGCTCTTCCTACACTAACCGCGCCAATCAGGCTTACGAGACCAGCAGACATCTCACGTCTGACAACTGAAACCTGGCAACTGACACCTGAGCCAGGCCTTGCCCAACGCCGGCCGACAAGGCTAGCGTGCCCCGACAGACGGGAACACAGGATGAACGACGACCTGTTCGGCAAGACGCAAAGCGCGCGCACAGACGAGTATTCGGCCAAGGACATCGAGGTGCTGGAGGGGCTGGAGCCCGTCCGGCGGCGGCCGGGCATGTATATCGGCGGCACCGATGAGCCGGCGCTGCATCATCTGGCGGCCGAAATTCTGGATAATGCCATGGACGAGGCGGTGGCCGGCCATGCGAGTTTCATCGAAGTGGCGCTGACGGCGGGCAATGTGCTGGCAGTGCGGGACAACGGGCGCGGCATCCCCGTGGATCCGCATCCCAAATTCCCCAAGCTGAGCGCGCTCGAAGTGATCCTCACCACGTTGCACTCGGGCGGCAAGTTCGGGGGCAAATCCTACGATACCTCCGGCGGGCTGCATGGCGTCGGCAGCTCGGTGGTAAATGCGCTCTCCGAGTCGCTGGAAGTGGAGGTGGCGCGCGACCAGATTCTTTATCGCCAGACTTATGCGCGCGGGGCACCGACATCCAAGCTGATCAAAGTGGGGCCGATCAAGAACCGGCGTGGCACGCTCATCCGCTTCAAGCCCGACCCGCAGATTTTTGGGCCGCTGATCTTCAGCCCCGCCCGCCTCTACCGGCTCTGCCGCTCCAAGGCGTACTTATATAAAGGGGTGGAAATCCGCTGGTCCTGCGAGCCCTCGCTCATCCCGGCCCGGGACGAGACGCCGCGCGAGGCGGTGCTGCATTTCCCCGGCGGGTTGCGCGACAGCCTGGCGGCCGACATCGGCGAGGCGCCACGCACCCTGCCCGAAATCTGGGCCGGCGAGGCGCCGCTGCCCGATGCGCCGGACGGGCGCTCGTCCGGCCGCGTGGAATGGGCGGCCATCTGGCTGGAGGCCGGCGACGGGTTCCTCAATTCCTACACCAACACGGTGCCCACGCCGCAGGGCGGCACGCATGAGACCGGTTTTAGAAACGCGCTGCTGAAATCACTGCGCAACTGGGGCGAACAGCGCAACAACAAGCGCGCCACGCAAATCACCGCGGAGGATGTGCTGGGGGGCCTGGCCGCCAAACTCTCGCTCTTCCTGCGCGAGCCGCAGTTCCAGGGCCAGACAAAGGAGAAGCTGGCCAGCCCCGAGGCCACGCGCCTGGTGGAGACCGCCCTGCGCGACCGGTTCGACCATTTCCTCGCCGCCGACCCCGCCCAGGCCGACAATCTGCTGGCCGCCATCATCGAGCGCGCCGAAGAGCGCCTGCGCCGCAAGGAAGCGCGCGACACGCCGCGCAAATCCGCCACCCGCCGGCTGCGCCTGCCAGGCAAGCTGACGGATTGCACTAAGGAGGGCGTGAACGACACCGAACTTTTTCTCGTGGAAGGCGACAGCGCCGGCGGCTCGGCCAAGCAGGCGCGCCAGCGCGAGACCCAGGCGATCCTGCCTCTGCGCGGCAAAATTCTCAACGTCGCCAGCGCATCGGTGGAAAAACTGCGGCAGAACCAGGAGTTGCGCGATCTCGTCGAGGCGCTGGGATGCGGCGCCGGGGACCGGTTCGACGCCACCAAACTGCGCTACGGCAAAATCATCATCATGACCGACGCCGACGTGGACGGCGCCCACATCGCCTCGCTGCTCATGACCTTCTTCTACCGCGAATTGCCGGAACTGATCCGCCAGGGC
>Ga0116231_10013173_pt1 | contig 11743 bp, 14 predicted proteins | sample S1TSphgellanicum_2_FD_89695 | JGI IMG/M metagenome (GOLD analysis project Ga0116231, IMG submission 89695) | Host-associated microbial communities from peat moss isolated from Minnesota, USA - S1T2_Fd - Sphagnum magellanicum MG | ecosystem: Host-associated > Plants > Peat moss > Unclassified...
AGTGTTGTCCGGTTCTAGCTTCTCAAGAGGACCTTTGGTCCCCATTCCAACTTTCTCTTTTAATTTAGAGTACCTCTGTTTTCAGTCCAATGAAATTTAAAATTTTAATAAAACATTGGGTGCGGGTCTAGACCTGGTTCTTCACATGTCTAGACTTCTGGTTCCCAAACTTTCCAAAAAACTCCTAAGCGAATCCAATTCCAAACGGGATCCAGCTTTACTTAAGTACTAGTAGCCCAAAAATTGATTTGTTTTCTAATTACTAGCACTGCACAACCAATAAAAAATGCACCTGTACCATGTACATTTCTTAAAAATAAATTTACCCCGAACCCCCAAATTTGTAATTTAAAGAAAAACTTGTATACCTGAAACCTTTTCACAAACTAACCAGAGGTCTAACCGTTCAGCAGAAAAAAGAAGGAAAAGCAAAAATGCATAAGATCTGAAAACTGTCTAAATAGGTTTAGAGGCCAGGCCCGGAACCAGCCCTGAACCCTGAACCATACAACACAGCCCAGTCTGGACTCCGCATTGAGAAAACAACTTATACACTGGGTTTAACGCAATTGTCGCTCAAGCATCCGCCAAGGACTGGACCAAACTTTGGAGGTCCACAGTGAGAAACGACGTATACACAAACTGGTTCTGAAGCAATTGTCTATCAAGCATCCACCAAGCACTGTCCAGACCAAACTCTGCAGGTCTGCAGTGAGAAAAACCTTATAGAAAAACTAGGTTTGAAGCAATTGTCTGTCAAGCATCCGCCGAGGTCTGGACCAAATTTTGTAGGTCCAGACTGAGAAAAAACATATACACAAACCGGGTTTGAAGCAGTTGTCTATATTCGAGCATCCGCCAAGCACTCTACCAAACTTTGGAGGTCCGCAGTGAAAAATTCACAAGCGTTGAGACCTTACCCCCAAACAATACAGCTCCTTTCATAAAAGCCCATGCCCTATTTTGTTGCCTTCCAGGACTCATTCCATTCCATAAAAGCTCATAACAGCTCACATTTGTGTTACTCAACACACCGCAACCAACACAGATAGATTACATGTTCATTTGATGAATTTTTGAGTTATCTCACAGACGTGATATCCCAAATTAAGCTACTAGAGAATCTCAATCTTCACACATTAGGCTTCGAGAGTGGTGTGGAATCAGCTTGTGTTTGCCCCAAACCTGTTTGAGATGTTTGGCCCCGGCTATACAAGAGGTGCCACAACAGTTTGCCAGTAGCAACAATGCTGATGGTAACACCGCTGAGAATCAGCCCCGTAGTCAATGTGGAAACATTGCCAGAGCCTGATGTGGTCGATGTGCTCCCCATCGATCTGAATCTCCTTTCACAATTCAATTCAACAGCAGTTCACAAGACTCTGTACATGACAAGCGCACCAAATTAGATCCTTCTATTAACCTGAGTCAGCTCTCGCTCTGTCTCCCTCTCTCGTCGATAACTACTGCTTTCATCTTTCCCTCACTATGTTACGTCAAACATAGGAATAACACTCACAAAATTGACTTGAGGCAATCAACTCAGCAATCCAGAATCTTCACATCCAAGCCCAATAAATTGCTAGAGTTACGTTCTCAGGGGATTGTTGCTAGTTCCAATGCTATTGAGATTGCACTTACAAAGGCACAGGTCATTCACCGAATCACAGAAAGAACGAAAATCTCTGGAATTGCTGCGACAAGCGCACGGCAAGCAAGAGACAGGCGGAGGAACTACTCGAAAATGACTAACACGCTGGTCTGTGACAGCTTTAAGGCCCGCAAGGTTCTCTTCTGGTATCTATGTCACAGGCCTGAATTATCTACAGAGCTTAGGTAGACTAGGATGGAGGCTAGGTGACCCTAGGTAAAAAGTGTAGGAAGCCTACGAAAATGGCTAGGTCACCTGGTGCCATGAAGTTTTGAGAAAGAGGTTAGGTACCCTAGCATCACAGCTACCCCAGGCTACTGAAGTGAATTTTTCCTATCTTTGGAAAATTGCTGCTCTTTTGAATTCTGTTGATGAGAATTATGGGTAGCAGGAGTTTCCACCAAACCCTAGCAGCTTAGCAGCTAAGCAAAGTTGTGCTCTTAGCTCTTAGCAATTCATTTGGTAGTTTTTGTGGGAAAACATATCCTGAAGTGTTCCTTGAAGCATGGTATTTGGAAAAATGCAACACTCCTACTTAGCAATTCAATTCTTGGTTTTGCCACAAAGAGTTAAGTCTTCTCTTACATGAATCACTACTGTAATTTTGAACACAATGAAAGAGGATGCAGCTTTAAAACTAGAGATTTGGGTCTCTATGTTTTGGAAAGACTGTGTGAAGAGAAACATAGGAACTTAGTCAAACCCCTCTTCTAAGGAAATAGTTGATAGATGTTGAAGTCATAAGAACATTGATGGTGCACAGAGAATTAAGGTTATGAATTATGATAATGTAATTCTGAATTGGGACAGACCACCAGCAATCTTTCTTTTGCATTGCTTCAACCTTAGTTTAGTTTTGAGCCATGTTACACCATTGTTGCAGGTATTCCTCATTTCTCTTTGTATTCAAGTCAAACTATTGATATACATGAAATAAAGATAAGCAACAACTCCCAATATGTGTAGGTCTGATTTCTTATTACTACAGCCATGCCATTAGAATGCCATCATTAATGTTGAGCTTGCACAATGTAACCCTTCAAAATTACCTCATGTCAGGGACATATTTAGGAGTGTTAAAATGCTAAAGAAGCTTGTAATTTCCATATTTCTTGGTAGAGGTGATTCTTGATAATGCTGTCATTATATGTCTAGGTTCTTCCAGTTTTGTCATCAAACTTGGTTGTAATGTTCTTTGGGGTGGAATCTGCAATTTCTGCATGTGAGCATTATTAGCTAGCATAAATGTTCCATCCAAGAAGCAAATACTGCAATGAGAAAATTCTTGTCTGCCTTCTTCCTTCTCTTTGGATCACTGCACTGGAGACAAGTTGGGAAACCTCTTTAGTGTATTAAATATGTACTGTATGATGTTCAACAAAATATTTAATCTTATGTAATCACCTTGTCTTGACATTGCCCCTTGAAGAGCAGTAACATCATCCTTAAAAGTAGAATCCTGTGAAACTGGGAAGACCATAATCTGATACTAGTATCCTCCAAGATTACCCACATATAAATTTTAGAACAATGCATTGACAACATGTTGCACCGCATAAGGTTCTAATGCATGGATATGCCGTAACAAAACAACTTGGAAAGGCAAACACACATGCCCAAATTCATCGTGTCATATGTTCTCTGGTGCAAGTGTGTAATGACATATCTGTCTCCCTTCTAATTGCACATAATGTGCAGCATCTCTGTAGCTTCCATGGTAATGGCACACAAATAACAGGGTCAGTAGTCTTACAATCTCCATTGCCCATGCAAAACTTAGACTGAGAGAAACGCTGTCCTAATAACCACAACTTCATTTCTGAAACTTGGTGAAAGTTTATCTAAGATGTTAAGATTATGCAATGTTCATCACTGTAAAACCAAGATGTAAGTGAAGTGACAGTAACCTGCACAAGCTGCCGATTTCCAGCAATTGCATTTGTATCATTCATTTCTCCAAGTACAATGTTGCAAAACATTTGAGAGTTCTTTTGGTGCAAAAAACCAACAATTGAAGAATTCACATTATAAAAGTGTAGAACATTGCATTTCTTCAGGGTACCATGCTGGAAGGAACAATTCAAAATATTTTCTAAGCAAAATCTAGCAAATGAACTGCTAAGAATGGAGCGTTGCTTAGCCGCTGAGATTTACGAGAAACTGTTACTAACCAACCCACAATCCTTAATTAGGGAAAGGAGGACAGTTTCTTTTAGTAGCCAAGGGTAACAGGGACCTTACGCCCACTTTACACGAGTCAAGGCCAAGGTTCAACTCAAATCAAGCATTCCTATTGGTATAAAAGTTGAAATGAACCCCAAGGGTTTTACACTAGGCGTCAAGGGTGAAACAGAAAAAGTCTTTCCAATCTGCCCCTAGTTACTAATAAATGCTGAACTCTATGCTCTTGTATTGGCGCCAATGCTAAAAAAAGGATAGAACGAATTTGGGAAGGCCATTTGCCACCCTTGGGGCCAATGTTCCAGCATTTATTAATATTCTTAACGTGAATGTTCTAGCATTTATCAGTAACTTGGGGCCAAACAACAAGCCAAAAATGCTCGAAGTATTGGTCCCACGCCTTTTCAGCCCTGACTCCCAGACTAAAGTGGGCCTTAGACTACATAACCTTTTTGACAAAACTTCAAGCCCACAAAGCCACTAACCATTTTCCATCCACTACCTACACCTTTCAGCTGTAGCCACCTAATTTTTGTCCTAGGGTACTTACACCATTTCACCTAAGGTAAGGTTGTGACAGAGCTTGGCAATTTTGGTTCGCTAGCCATTATCGATCTTTCTTTTGTGTTACTTTTACAGAAAATGACAAAAAGTTGATTAGGTTCAAAAGCTTAAACTTCTGACCCATACAAACGTGCGGTCCTTTTGTGTTATAATTACAAAAAGCTAACCCTAGACCTGGCTAAGGTAAGTTTTGAAAGTCCTAACCAATAGATACGCTAGGTGAGGTGCCAGGTGAGGTTCCAGGAAGTTCTAGTACACATCATTGTTAATGTTAAATTCATAACTGTATAACAATTGTAATGAATTTGTTTGCATTGTGGACTGCCCAACTCCCAGCTTGTCACAGGTAAGACAAGGCAATAAGAAGCTACTTCCTGCAACAGAGGAACTCACTAGTAGTGGACTCCTATGAAAGTTAGTAACTTCCTCTATTCTAGGGAGTAAGTTCTGATTTGTTCTAGGAACTACCTATGTTCCGATTACCTTGTTTGACCTGTAAATTTTAGGCGACCAGTTGTGGTGTTTAATTCAGGGGCCAGAGTGACCCAGCAGCATCCACAGGTGAACCAGTTGGGAAAACCTGTTATGGGTTGTGGATGAGCATTGGTTTGGTTCTTGTTGGGTTTTTTAAAAAAACTCAAGCTCTAAGAAACAATTTCTCACTTTTTCTTTTATTTTTCCTGTCAACCCCCACTTTTTTTTTAAGCCCTTATGGACGTAGCTACCTGCCGACCTCTCAACCTACCTATGTACTGACCTAACTGACCTACTAACCTAACCTAATTAATTAACTAATGTAACTCTAACCTAACTATCCTAACCTACTAACCTAATTTGTATTAAAAAAACCCGCCGCCACAGCCTCCTTCTCCATCTTTCTCTCTGCCTCTCTCTCTCCCTCCTCCCCTATCTCTCTGCCTCCACCCAGAAAGTCACACCCCGCCCCCGCCCTCTTCCATCTCTGTCTTTGCCCACCTCTTTTCTTTTTTTGCATTTTCTGTTTTTATTTTTGGGCAGAGACTCTGCTCCAACCCACACCCGCCTCCAACCTGGTTCAGGTAAGCTTTGTGTTTTGATTTTTTGCTTTTTGTTTTTGCTAACAAGCTTCATGATGACAAGCTGCTTCAGTAGCACTCTCATTTTTTTTCCCTTTAATCAAGCATTGGTGTTTTTTTTATTTTCTTGCTGCAACAAGATTAGGAGGTGCAGGATTTGTTTTGTTTTATTTTTTATTTTTTGTGTGTGTTTTCTTGTTACAATGGGAGGAGGCAATGGAATTTTTTTCTAATTTTTTTTAATGCCTTTCAAGAGTAGGAGGGGTCATTTTTGGTTTTTTTTGCAACTAAAGAAATTTGTGAGGTTTTTGTGAATCAGATATCCACTACATATGTGTTTAGGATTAATTGTCCTGCCCAATGGTTTGTCAAACTTCATTAAGTTGACAGATTTCAGAACACCAACATATTGATAGAATTGATACAACAAGTCCCAACAACTTGTGAGAATTGAAAACACCCACACAAACATTTTTGATATATATAAGTTTTGTAGTCTACTTACCTTAATACCACTTACCCGGATTTTTGGCACATTCCCCTCCCCTCCTAAGCACAAATATGTCTTGCATATATCCAAGAGTAAGGATAGAATAAAATATTTCAGAATTACATACTGCAAGTGTGTGCATGATGTAAGTACAATAAACCCCCTTAATAACCATGTTCATTTTAGTCACATTTTTGTTTGTGTCACATTTTTTGGTAATCATTCGTTTTAGTCAGAAACACCATTTTTTAGAGTCACTATTACATTCAGTAGTAGCACAAAATATTTGCAAAGCTTTCTTTATAAATTTGACTATCATGGGAAAGTCTAGGGCAAATATTAAAGTTTTGTAAAGTGTAGTTCCCTTCAGCAATGTTAGTGTTGCTTTGTTTTCAAATTGTGCAAACTAAACAACAGTGAATCCAGTTTTGAAAAAAAGAAAACACAACTTTCTAGTGCAAACAAAGAAAAGATATGAAAATTTATCAAGAACAAAAAAAATCTTAATTAAAAAAATCTAGTTGATGATACACAAGCTATTAATTAAAGAGCTCAAACTCCATGTAAATCATCACGTTAGAACAAACAAAAATCATGACCTTCTTCAAATCTAATACTGCATAATAGAGCTTAGAATAACCCATGTAAAAAATTTAAACAATCAACACCTTTATTCTAACATAAAATGACTATTTTGTTAGATATTTTTGCTAATAATCACAATCTTGTAATGGTTTATATGAAATGTGACTATACACATTTAAATCACAATTGGTTAGTGTCACAAAAAAAAATGGTCACCCAGGGGTTTACTGTATATTGACTGTTGGAAACTAAGTTAGGATAAATAATATAATTTATCCGTATTCGACGGATATATCAGATAAAAGATATACCCATATTTGACACTGGTTTTTACCATGGTACCAGTGAAGGTGCCAGTTCACAGCCCAGGCGTGCCACCACTGAGGCTCTCTCGGGACTCAGGAGTACAGTATTTACACTTGTTGAAAGGAAAGACAAAGGGACTCTATTATAATGCCTTGACATCTTGTTGTTCCAAATCCCGATGCAATTCCAATTTCCTAGCCTTCTCAACAGTACAATATAAACACTTATTGAAAGCAAGTAGAAAAAGGACTCTATTATCATGCCTTGAGTTGTGCCGTCTTGTTGTCCCGACTCCCTGGTGACTTCTTTGAAATGCCGCCTTCACCATTCTCCTAGAGTCCAGACTAGTACTTGAGCTCTAGATGTTACCGCATTAATCATTCTTAACTTTTGCGACTGTTAATGGGAGTTGTTGCCAATAGTGGGTGGCATAATGGCAAATGCAGCACAATGGGGAACAAAAACCATGCATTATGCATACATTGACATGATGTCAGCAGTGGACTAGTCATAGAAATAAGTTGGAGAGGATACCGCCAAGGTTTTCTTTTCAATTTTGTGACGTAACTCAAGTGACGACCATCCCTAAAACGATTTAACCAGATTTGGATACATACTAGATATGAAAGTTTAGAAAACCCAGAATCTTCTATATTCTTGGCTACCTACTTGAACTTATCATAAAAAGCTGACGATTTGTATTTTTATTTTTTTCCAATCTGGCAAATTTGGGCCATTTTTTCCATGAAAAACATTTTGCATAAGTTGAAATCGCATATTTCATGTCAAAATTTAGTGAAATTTCGCCCAAAAACAAAACACTGTATACTGCCCTAGGATGCTGTCTGTGACAATGCACTAATACTTAAGCAGTCCCGGCATGGTGAGTACTGATTATGGACCACACCGACACACAGCTAACTGTTACAAGTTGCCATTATCAGTGCTTTTCTTCCAATTTTATGACACAGCTTAAGCTGCCATCATCCAAAGAAGATTTAGCCAAGCACGGCCATAAAAAAGATATGAAAGGAAATATTTTAAAGATGCTTCTATATTGTAGGCTCCCTACTGTAACCTACAATAGCAATCTGGCAGATTTAATTGTTTTATGAAAATCTGGCGAATTTGGGCCACTTTTACTACAATCATTTATTATACAACAAAGTTTGAGTTTTCTGGTTTAAAAATTGCAATTTTTTGTCAAAAAATTCAGTGATCAAGATTCATCATGGTGGATGAATTTTTCCTGGACCAAACTTGTGAGTTTCCTTAATCAAAGCTATGACCTTCTCAATTGTAGAAAAAATATTTGTCGCAATCAAGTATTGTCTCATTTGTGGCGGTACTGACAATTTTATAGATGGAAGCTTTTATTCAGCCATTTTGTTTTTCAAGTCTTACCAGTAGCTAATGTGGTTACACAGCTTAGACTCAATCAACATATGTGACTAAAGTTTTTGCATCTGGTGGAGCCAACTCAATCACTTTTAAAAAGTAACAAGTGACTATGATGGCAAGTCAATAATTCCAAATGTCCATAGAGTGGTCACAACCAAAATAGTCATGATCAAAACCAATGGTGACATGTGAGATTGCAAGTTATTACATTTGGTGACATGTGGGTTTTAAAGGACTACATTTGATGACATGCAGGTTTTCAAGGGGCTGTATTTGATGAAATATGGGCTAGCAAGGGAATATTTTTAACTACAAGGTTATTATGAGGTGCAAATATTTGGCTATGGGGATAATTATGCCTTTCATTAAAGAATTAATGCATTCATTCATTTAGATTTAAATATGTAACCTTAAAACCATCTATAGAATTAATATGAAATTCAAAACCATGGACAGAAAACTAATCAAATTAAAATTATTCACCTTGAAAGGGATTTGAACCCCAACCCTAAAAAGGTGATGCCCATCATATAACAAGGCCTAACCTACACCTAAACCCATTAAAACACATGCACAAAACAATCAATTGGAGAAACCAACCTAGAGTTTCAATTGAAAATGCAATAGAACTACAAGTTGTACTTTAAGTTAAACACCAAAATTTATATTCCAAATTATGTGATAATTTTGCTTCAAATGTTGAATAACACCTACACAAAACATAAAAAGCTTAAACTCTGAAAATATTACACATGAAAAATTACAATCAAGGTTTAAAATTAGATGAAAACTCTAAAGGTTAAGAATTGACTGGAAGCCGTTATCGCCTTTTTCTTACATACTTCAACACTTGCTTACTCCATGCAAAATCCATATTACAAAATTCTTACCAAGTTAAGCCCTTCTCCATGCATACCAAGTCTAAAAATGGGGATAACAAAATGAAATTAAAAAAACTCAAAAAATAGTATCAAACTTGAAGCCACATCAAAATTGTGGCATATTCCATATCTATTGCAAAAACATTTGTTGTCCAAAAAAACTCACAAGCTTGGTGTTAGGCTTTAATTATGCATTTTCACAATAACAGATTATGTTTTGCCATTTGCCAATGGCCTGCTCATAAGGGAAATTTTGCAACATAAAAAAACGTTAATTATAAAATTCGATACACAAATCCAAGTGCATGCAAAAATAATTTCACAACTTATTCTTCATAAAACAAACGTTATTGAAGTTCATTCATCTTCAATGCATCTTGACCAACTTAATAAATTCAAAGAACTTATGGTTAAGGATGGTAGAAATGAAAAACTTGTGCCAAAGGCTAGTGGCTAGGTTCAATTCATTATCCTCACAAAAAACTACCGCACAATTGTGAACCATTATCATCTTGAAAAAATGTTTCCAAATCTAGATTGTGAGTTATAACAAGGCATGCACAATCTTGCCACAATCACTAACTATAAGAAGCATAAAAAGTTTGTTTCAACAAACTCAAGTGAGTATGAAAGGTTTCTTTTACTTCAATAGGATTCCTGACTTCGAATTGGGGATAAACAACACCAAAGGCAGTCATAATTTGATGTTTTAGGAAATGTCATTCTAACTTTAAAATATGGCCTCAAGTTGGCCTTTCACATTCATCTTTCACTTTGGCCACAACCTTTTCGAAAACATCCTTGGTGATAAGTAAAAAACCTCTAGAACTAGTATCAACACGAGATTGGTAGATGGAGTATTTACCTCTAGTAATGAAAACACAAAATACTCAACAACTTCGTCACCATTTAGGTCAAAAAACCAATTCATGGGAAGGGTCTAACTAGTAAAAAATTCAATAAGATTAAAATCATCAAAATCTAGATCTTCAAACCTGGCATAAGGATCACAATAAGGCTTATACAACTCATGTTGAACAAACTTTACAAAATTCACAAAATCACAAACAAAGACATCTTTACCTTGTGCAATTTGGATTAGCATATGAATTATTTCAAACAAAGGAAGGTTGCAACAAAGCCCAAGAATGAATTCAATGTCACACATTTCATTCAAGTTTTTCAAAGCAACTTCACTTTTTGCATTATCAACATGCATCTTCACAATTAAAAGGCAGTATTTTGTGTGTATTCATTATGTTAGAAATAGCATGGAGATTCACATTGTCTTCACACTCCAAAGAAACTTGTTTCCTTTCATGTTCATTAGGTTAGTAAGTTTTTGAAATTCTACAAACTTCTTAGGACTATATGTAAAAAAGCCATACAAATTTTATAAAATGTCATCCAACTAACACACTAGGTATAAGTTTCACAAGGTGACCACCATAGGATTAGTCTTGTGGGCAAAACAATGAACCTTACTCAAGAATGGGGCTACCTTTTCTTTGAATTGTAGTGTCACACTAGTTTGATGGCCTTGGAACACATTTGAGCCATTAGAACCCATACTAACCAATTTTCCTCCTAGTTTTTCCAACCCTAACCCACAAAATTCCAACAACACTTAAGCATCAAAGCAAAAATGTTGTTAGATGAAACACTGATTTGGTCAACACAAAGGTGATGGGATCCTTTTCCAACTTTGGACCACATAAAGGTGGATTGAAGCCAAAGGTATTGTCAATTGATTTGACCTCATATATGTTCATGCTATGAAAGTAATGGTTGCAAATGTAGTTTTCATAACATTTAACAACACAAATTGCATGATCTTTGCCATGCCCCAACTTGAGGAATCAAATTAGTGTTTTTTAGAAAAACTTTTCACTTTCAACAATTGCTACAAGGGCTTCAAATTTTTGTAGTCAGTTGACATTCAATAACCATGTGAAAGAAGGTGATAAAAAGTAGCAAATTGTACATAGTTTCATTTGTGGTCAATGGGGACATCATTGAAAAGATAGTCTAAGATGGACATGTTAACTATGAGTAGTGAAAGCACATTCATTCTTGGCATGCAAATAATTTTTATTATAATAGTAAAAACTAGCATCAATCTTAAGCATGGATATCTTGCATTTTTTATGGCTAGCATGTTCTAGGAAACTATTTAATTTTGGAACTATGAGCTTTTCTTTTCCTTCCACATAAGTGCAAATCTTGCACATAACTTGATGCATTAAACCCTTGTCATTAATTATTGACCCATGGTAATTTAGTAGTCAAAACATTTTGAAAATTTTTGCTCTTTCATACAACTTCCTTTTTCAAAGATTTTTTTGTGTTAGATCCTCATAAAAAATAATAGGTTGGCTTTCATCAAACAACATGGTAACATGTGGCGATGAAGAAGATGGACTAGCCTCACCTAGAGGGGTTGAAGAAATAGGGTAGATTAGTTTGAATTTGAAGTTTTTTAGGATTTATAAAAGAGGGGCCATCACAAGTAGAAATCCCTTGATTTACGACTAGTGTTTACGACTAATTTTTAGTCGTAAACACTAGTCGTAAATCAAGGGATTTCTACTTGTGATGGCCCCTCTTTTATAAATCCCTTGATTTACGA
>Ga0116231_10013174_pt1 | contig 11743 bp, 9 predicted proteins | sample S1TSphgellanicum_2_FD_89695 | JGI IMG/M metagenome (GOLD analysis project Ga0116231, IMG submission 89695) | Host-associated microbial communities from peat moss isolated from Minnesota, USA - S1T2_Fd - Sphagnum magellanicum MG | ecosystem: Host-associated > Plants > Peat moss > Unclassified...
CCCATCCCGGAGCTCCAACCCGCCCCTCTACCCCTCAAAGGGTTGTGAGCTAGGGAGCGTGCTCCGACTCCTCCTTTTCCGCTGCTTTCTACTTGGGCTCACATTTGAGCCCTTTAAGGAGTTAGGAGTGCGTCAAATATGATCATAGAAAGAAACAAGAAATAGAGAAAAGGGCAACAACTTACCAATTCAAGAAGCTCAAAAGCCAAAGGCAAGTGACACTTTGAGCTCCCGCACCTATGTAAAAGGGAAGGGTAGACAAAGTAAAAACACAAGCTTGAAGTACGTAGACATCAAAGCTCAAACATGTAAGCATTGAAGCAAGTGGGAGCAATAACTAGTACCTGAAAAATGAAGTTTGAATCTTGAAGTAGGAAAACAAGAGCAACAATTCAAAGCAATGGTGAAGGAAGTAGGTGAAAGCATAAAGCCAATAGGTGGGAACATGAAGCAAATAAGCAAGAGTGGTGAAACAAATAGGTGGGAGCAATGAAGCAAATAATGATGAAGCACACAAACACAAGCAATGAAATAGATGGGGATGCAAAGTAGGTGAGAACTATGAAGCAAACAACTAATAGTAGTGAAGTAGGTGGAATTCAAAGTAGGTAAATAATGTGTCATGAAAAGTTTGAAACAAGAACATAAAGAAGAAGGGAAGAAAAGGGAAGGAGAGGCAAAAGAAAAAAAGCAAGAGGGAGAGGAAAAGCGAAAGAGAAGAGAGGAGGGAACAAACAACATGGAACATGGAACTAAAGATTTACAAGAGCAAGAACATAAAAAAACAAACAATGTTTCATTGAAAACCAACACCAAGAATCTAGAAATTTAAAAAAATGAGCTTCAAGCTTCAACCAAACATTTTTTTTTTTTTTGTGGAACATTTAAAATGCTTGTGAAATAAGAATAAAGTTGCTAGTAGGCCGCTTTATTTTTCAAAAAGTAACAACTATGCAAGACAACTATTACAATCAAAGTTCCCAAGATACAAAAACCTTAGTGCTTTTGATGCTTCTAGAAATAAATTAAAAATCATGTACCTACAACTTTAGACTTAAGACATCTTAGTTACCTGGACCCCCTAGACCTAGCCCAAAGTTTAGCATGAAAATTGGACCCGAATGAACCATTTTATCCCACTTGGGTTTTAACATTTTGAAAGATATGGAAAAGGATTTGATTCTTAATGATTGGTTTTCACACAAATGAAAATTAATAATTTGGATATCAATCAATGTATTAATAAATTTAATATTTGAATGTGTTCAATGTCTAACATTTAATCAATACCCATCATTTATGCCTAATAATAATATTTACTAAAGGTATTCATTTCATGGAAATGCTATTAGAGTGGGTGCGATCATAGTCAAATGAGTTAAAAACCATGTTGAAAGACCAAAAAACTGTCAATTTTGTCACACATATTTATGTAACACTTTAATGTCATGTTGATCAAGAAAATTTGTGTTAAATGATTTATATGAGTGTTGAATAATTAAGAAAATCATTTAATTTAATATATTGAGTTTTGGTTTTAGCAAATGAATATTGAACTTTAACACCAAAAAATCAAATTTATAAAGTATTGGGTTAAAAAATCTTTTAATTAAAAAAATTTGATGGGAAAAAAACTAAAATGATGATAACCCACCATCCACATTCAAAAAAAAATCATAATAAAAAAATTGTGGTACTTGAAATTTTTTAAAATTCAAAACATAATTTTAGAATGTTCAAATTTGAAGAGTCATTTGCCATATGTAAATGGGTGATAATTTGTATGACATATGAACAAAGTTGTGGTTTATGACACAACAAACTAAATTTTTAAATAGTTAGCATATTTTAGCATGATTTGAAATTATGATCTTTTTTTAAGATAAAATATAAAATTTGGCATAATTTGTACATTTTTAGAAAATTCATATCTATATTTTTAAAAACATGTTGCAAAAAAATCCATCAAAAAATCTTTTCAATGAAAAAGTTAAAATGACCACAAAGGGCCCTTATCACCCATGGTTCATTTGATTGTGGTTGCAACCAAATTTAAGTTTAAGGTTTACATTGGTATTTATTAAAGGTGAGGTTCCCCAATTTGGGCATTATGGTTGGAAGCTCCTTATTGTGAACTCCCTACACCTAAGGAAGGGGGCCTAAATTTACAACCATAATGCCCCAAATGTGGAATCTTACCTTATATGAAAAAAATTTGGGGACCTTACTAATGTAATATCCCCAAACATATGGGCCTTACAAATTTAATGGCCCACCTTGGATGGCAATGCTCAAAACTAAACAACATTGTGTTTCACAATCACCTTTAATAAAAGCAAAATAGCAATAGGTTTATCTAAATAATAAAATATTGCAAAAAAAAATTATTTCTTTTGAAGAGTCATGTTTAACCATGGAGATAGATATAAGAGACCCAACATCAACATTAAGATTCAACTAGATTTGCAATGCAAACATTCAAAAGAAAATGCCATTTAAAGTTCCATTATAATCAAGAATAAAAGGTTTACCAAATGAAGCACACACATATAATTTCTCTCTTTCTTTTGGTGAAATTTACAAATTGGAAAAATGATAGCTTGTCATGACCATACATGGCCTCATACATGATGGCCAATTACGAGCATGCCCATGTGCGCTTTTAGGGTTGATGTATGGTCTTAGGTAATTGTATGTTATTAAGTACTTAGGGTTTCAGTTTGTTGGTAGCTGTATAAAAGCCCAAGCCTTTCTTTTTTCTTTTTAGTTTTTCTAGAATTTTTTTGTCAGGAGAGTTTCCTCCATAATTAGATATGATTTCTAGATGCTCACGGCGGCCATTGCATGGCCATTGTCTACATACATTACATTATCTTCTTTCTTTGCAATTCAATTCTAAAAAAACTATACTCTTTGTTGTTTAATGTTGAAAGTGGCAAATTTCTTTTGCCTTTGAATTCTTGAGTTTTTGTTCTTAGTGTTGCTACTGCTGGTGTTGCTGTTGCTGTTGCTGTTGCTGTTGTTGGAGGGACTTTGCGTTATTATCAGAGGGAGCTTGCGTTGCTACATTCTGCTAACCAACAGAGTCGAGACCTTTGAACAGGTTTCAAAGCTCCCCTTTTTTTTTCTTTTTTAATCTCTTTTTTTTTCTCTTTTTTTTTCACGCGTATAAACGTTTGGCGGAAGGTTTTGAAGCTATCGAGTAAAAAAACAAAAAAACAAAAAATCAAAATTTTTGTTTCTCCATGCTATAGTGTAGCGTTGGCCATTGTTGTAGCACGCTATTGACTATCGTCACAACATCGCGAGTTGCAGTGCGCCCATTGCCGGCCATGGTCGCAACACCGCAAGCTGATGGCCGTCACCACAACACCACGAGCTACCGGCCATTGCCGCAGCACCGTAAGTTGCCGACCATCATTGTAGCACCGCGAGCTACTAGCCATTGCCATAATGTTGCGAGCTGTAGAACGCTATTAGCCATCGCCACATCATTGCAAGTTGTCAGCCATTGCCGCAGTGTCACGTTGTCGAGAGCTGCAGTGTAGCGCCATCGCCCGCCATCACAACAACGACGATCGATTTTTGTCCGTTTGACATTCATTGGACTTTTGTTAGACTTTCATATGAGATCCATCGGACGTCCATTTGACTTTCATTGGATTTTTGTCGGACGTTCGTTCAAGTTTTGTCCAACTACCATATTGTCGTATTGCCATGTTGCATTTTGACATCCTACATCCTATTGTTCTGTCGTCCTACGTCTTACCGTTCTGCTGTCCTGCCTTTCCATGCGACATCTGTTTGATTTTTGTTCGACTTTCGTCCAGCCTTCGTTGGACATTCGGTTGACCTCTGTCCGGTGTTTGTTTATTGCGGGTCATTCCCAACGATGCATTGTATTTTAAACTATACGTTGTGTTATAATTTTGTAGCTAGTGTTGCGTATTATCACAAAATTTTGGGGCATGGGACAACACCATGTCCTCGGATGATGAAAGCACTATCGCTCAGCCAAAGCCCAAGTATCAACTACAAAGTAACACACAATCCTTTGAGCCAATTTCTTTAAGCTCACGATTTTCACAACGGTACCATCAAACATCTATAGCATCACCGTGATCCAGTACAACTCCTACCAGAAATTCAGGTTTAGGTTACACTACATCAACGGTACATCAGAGTCCATTTGGAGGGGTTAATTAGTGGAGTACACCTACTGTTGCACATGCTTTCACACCATCACCATATATTCCACTCCAAGCCGTACCCTCTACACCCATATACACCATGGAGGTCAGCAAGTTCTTTTAGGAGAATTGAGAAGTTCAATGGAAGGCCAAGTACCATTTCTTTGAGGGAGTTCAAAGCAACTTTCTCAACTATGGTTTGTGAATTGGAGCTCAATTATGGTGCTAATTACACTGAGGCATTTGCATTCAAACAATTGGCTTGTTATGTGCACTATGAGACATTGGATGTCTATGAGCAACATTTTGTAAGGATTTTGGGTGTCACCAAATTCCCAATCCAGTTTACGCCATAGCCATCGCCACCGCTTTTCAAGTTGCATTGTAAACTGCAATTGCACATCATGGGACTATGTCCAATAATCTAGACCCAGTACCTACTTTCATTTACCTTTCTCCTCAACAACTCATTGTTGTTACTGCAAACATTCTTGCCACCACCGATTGTGCCAACTTTTGCTGATCCAGTGGGGTAATTCTTTCGAGTTCTTGAGCTAGAATTTATAGTTAATAGTTCTAAAAAAATTCTACAGCTCGCCACCTTCTCTCGACAGAAGGATGAAACCCTTAAGATGCTCTACAAGAGGCTTTTCAAATTCAAAAAAGATACCCAGAGCATCACATACTTGGAAGTTACCCATCGGTATCTTCGTTCGTTAAAAGGTATTCCAACACTCCATGTGCAAGTTTTGCAACGGGTTTTTGCAAAATTTAGAGACTCATACACTTTGCTAGATGTGTACAACATTTTCGAAAAGCTGGAACTGGCTCATGCACATTATGAGGCCAGTACTATGCGGCTTCCATCTTGTTCAAAGCCTCAGCCTACACCAGCTGCACTAACCAAATCATCACATTCTTTTTCAAAGGCTAAAGCAGTGCATTTGGTTACACCCATCCTACCTTCTTACAACTACTATGGCAATCTTGCTCACAAAGCTAGTGAGTGTAACATTCTTTCTGACGATCTCTTTTGTGATTATTGTGAGAAAGATGGACATCAGGAAGCTGTCTGTTTTGCCAAGTTCCCGGAACGGAAACAACTCCAATTACCATGGCAAAATTTGCCAGCATCTTCCGTTGTCCCTTAACCAAAAGCCAAGGCACCTTAGCCTTCCATTCAGGCTTTGCCCACGAAGGGTAATTCCAATAAGAATGCTAAGAAAAAGGAGCACAATGCTAACAAAAGGGAGGTGCTTCAAGCCCATGCAATTCAAATTCAGATTCTATAAAATGAACTTGAATCATTAAAGGCCCAACTTGCTAATCTAAAAAGCAAGTCCTCCCAACTAGCTAGTCATGCCCAACCTGTACAAGGTTCAAAATCACATGAAGGACCTCCTAGGTCGTTCTATGGCCTCCCACACGATACCATGGTTGGGGAGTATGTTCTTTCCATTGTGCACAATTTTAATCTCACACCAAAATTTGCTACTTCTTTTTGCCCTTCTTATGTCGTAGCACAAGAGGCTAATGTGGCACCTAAAGTTTTTGCCACTAGGCAGGAAATTCAGACTGATGGACTCGCATCTAGTTCAAGTCCTATTACCAGGGCTAGAGGAGCTCGAATAGTCATGCCACAATCTTTTCGTCCTCTCAACATAGAAGAAGAACGCACCTTGTTGGCGAGGGGGGAGGAGACTATTACACCACAAGTTGTTACGGCATCAAATTCCCATGTTTCGGAGTACATGTACATCAGGAAAACACATAATTTTCCACTGATCAGCTTATGGAATGCCAATTTCAAATGCGTGAAGTGGCGAAAAGCTTGTGAGTACACCATTGTTTAGTTTTCAAGATTTGAAGCTAAACACCAAGGACATAATTACAATACTAGAAGATACCCTAAACACTACATCAGGTCCTCTACCAATCCCTGATCCACATGCTACAGAAGTCCCATCCAACACCTTGGAGAAACATTCGATTAGTTCATGTGTTACAGATGGCATTCATAATCTGGTCACTAGTTCTAGCATGGCTAAACCAGTGGGCTTTCCTACCTTTGATTATACATTCACATATTAGAAGGGAGTTAAGAAGACCTCACTTGTGGATTTGTTATTCAGCAAAGGTGTTGTGGATAGTCATTTTCTCCACAAAGTCTTTCACTCATTTCCAAAGGTGGTGCCTAGTGAGAGAACTCCCATCGCCATCAGAGTTGCCATTGTCGACAATATTGGGTTAGCAATCCAAGTGGAAGGACATACACCTAGAGTGGTACTTCTTGATACAATTGCCCAACCAGTGATTCTTAGAATTCAATTTGCCAAGAAGATGGGCATGCTTAACTCCAAACTACATAAATCTATGTGGCAGATTTGCACCGCTAATGGGAACGTAGAGGATGTATTTGGGGAAAGCTCGGATTTGATTGCATTTAACTTCAATGAAGGTATAGATCAAGAGCTTTGCTTACAGGTCAGATGTTTAGTCACCAATGCCACCAGTTATGATGTGTTCATTGGGTAAAAGGCCCTATTTCCACCAGGTTTCACAATTGACAATTGGTTCGAACATGCATACTACTAAGTGGATTGAGAGACTAATGACCACCACCTGGGATACATACCCCTTGATTTACATGGGAACCATAGTCCATAGCTCACCATTGTATGCTCAAAGAAGCACACACCATTTCCTACATCCAACAAGCTAGCCACGAGTGGATAGAGGGAGATGAGGAGGAGATAGCTTACGTTCAAACTATTAAAAACTTGAGGATGGTTCCTATTAACATTCAAAACTAGACAAAAATTTGACCAAGGGCTTGTGGGCTACTTTGAACCTCTATAAAACCTCTGGTCCGTGTTGAATGTCAGTAAAAACCACCCTCAAGCTTTTAGTAACTTGAACGTAAACTATCTCCTCCTCATCTTAGCCTCCTCTTGTGCATTGTATATATATGTGTGTGTGCATATCTTTTTGGTTGATTAGTTTATACCTTTGACTGGTTTTAGTCTTTTTGTTTAGTAGAATTTACTACAGATTTACACCCTTATGACATCATACATCATGACACTACACATCATGACAAGCTAAAGAGAAAAAAAAAATTTGTTACAAATTTTTTGACTCAACATAAAAGATCACACATAATACTTCACAAAACAACCCAAAGTTCCAAGGGTTAGTTCCAATGTTGACCAAATATGTGGAAATATTTGGATATAAATTTGAATAATAGGCAAATATGGATACATAGCCATATCTTAAAACTATGGTTTTCTCAATATCCAAGCCTATGTATATCCAATATAACTTCTATTGATTAACAATTGTTTTCTATGGCTATCCAAAGGATATTGTTACTTTATGGTTTTGTTCATACATGTTTCTTGGTGTTACTAGGTTCATAGATATGGATATAAAGGTATTCATATTTGCTAGATTGTTAGGGGAGGTTAAAAGGTCACACATGCATAGTCAGGTTTTAAGGGGCTAAAATGTGAAATATGAATCTATTCGTTAGTGTTTAAGGCTTAGTTTGTAATTCTTTGTAATACAAGCAATGGTGGAGCTCCATGAGTTGCCTTCCTCACTTTGTCCCAAGTATCAATGTTTTCATGATGAATATTGAGGTAAGATATTTTAATGTTTAGTTGTTAAGTTGTAGAATTGAATTTGACTAATTTGAAGTTCTACACTAATTTGCATTTGGTTTTAAAATTGCATTTTGGTCTTGTGGTTTTGAGCATCACATTTTGGTTTTGAGCTTTTGAACATCATATTCTAATCTTTTGAGTTTGAGCATCACACTTTGGTGTTCTTGTTTTGAACATTGCACTTTGGTTTTGAGCTTTTGAACATCACATTGTAGTCTTGTGGGTTTGAGCATCACATTTTGGTTTTGAGTTTTTGAACATCATATTCAAATCTTTTGAGTTTGAGCATCACACTTTGGTGTTCTTGTTTTGAACATTGCACTTTGGTTTTGAGCTTTTGAACATCACATTGTAGTCTTGTGGGTTTGAGCATCACACTTTGGTTTTGAGGTTTCAAATGTTGAGAAAATTGCATTCTAGTCCTAATGTTTCAAATTTTCAAGCATCACACTTTGGTATTGAGGTTTTGAACATCACACTTTGCTAGTTTTGAGGTTTTGAACATCAAGTCTTGAGAATTTGAATTTTAAAAATTACATTTTGGTCTCAAAGCTTCAAGTTTCAAGTATCAAATTTAGTCTTCAAGTTTCAAAAATTGCATTTTGGTCTTTAGGTTTTGGGCATTTCACTATGGTTTTCAAGGTTTGTGCACACATCCAATGGTCTTGAGGTTTTGAGCATCATATTTTGGCATTAAGGTTCACATCCAATGGTGTTGAAGCTTCAAGCACATGCTTTGGTGTTAAGGCTTTGAACACAAATTCTAGTCTTGAGGTTTCAAGAGCATTGCATTCTAGTATGGAGGTTTTCACTTTTAACATTGCATGTTGGCTTTCAAATTATGATAATTGCACATTTTGGTCTAGAGGTTTCAAAGACATCATACTCTAAAATGGAGGTTTTTTTAGGGTTGAACATTACAATTGTTGCATGACCACATTTCAATTACATGACAATTTTTGTGTTCATCACATTTCACTTGCACACCAATATTCAACCTCATCACATTTCATCTACATGTGCTAGATGAGCTCTTTTCTCCTTTTCTTTTCAAGCTTATGTTTTGTTACTTTTTCTTTTAGTGAATTTTTCTAGGTTTTAGATGTTTGTTTTTGTTGTTGTGTTGTTTTGTTTTGTTTCATAAAACTTAGTTTGTAACTCTTCCTTGCACTCAAGTAGTTGTAAATAGATAAGTAATAACAAATATTTATTTCTTAGGGGGTAATTCACAACTAACCTTGTCTTTGCATTTATTATGTGTTTTGTCTTGCATTAAGTGATAGGTCCATGTCTAATGTGATGGCTAGAGAAGAAGTTTGCATGCTTGAATATGTTGGTAGCTTGATGAAGATTATGTTGAAATTGTAACAACTTTTAATGTGCATATATGGCACCTTGTTAGATGTTGAGAACATACATGCATGCAAGCTACTACAACTAATTTTGCTTAGATTGAGGTTATGTAGCTTGCAACTATATAGCTCAAGTTACAACTTGGAAGGCACATAGGTGGAACTCTATTTGTTAAGGATTTTTTTTGTTGTCAATGACTACTTACATGTGGACCTTGTAAACTTGTAGATGTTGTGATTGATTATTTGTAAAACAAAGCAGACAAATGGTAATTTTTGGGGCTAATGATTTATTCTAAGGAAAGGTTTTATCAAATGTACAATAGGACTAAGGAGATCACTCGTATGAGAACCCACATTAATTATGCACAACTTAGATTATTGGTTCAAAGGAAGTTGGTCCTTGTTAAGAAAGTTCTTGAGGCAAATCATAGTTAGCAACTAAGGAAGAAAAGGTTTGGGCCAAGTGGGTGTGCAATCATGACATTTGTTGGTGCCATAGATCCTTACAATAAAGGTGATGAGGTGTAAAAATTAAATTTTGAAGGTTTAATGTTGTATATTTGTAAGGGGTGCAAGGCCATTTCAACATATGAATTTTTTGGGCTATAGAGGTTAGTGTCATGCCAATGCCCTCATGTTATCTTTCCTTCTTGTTGTGCTTTTGGTGGAAGAAGCATTTTTTGCAATGGTCACAAAAACTATGAACTTACATGTGTTTTGAAATCTTTCAACTACAACAACTATGTTTACAAGTTTTGATCTTTGGATGCCTAGAGGTGGCATGGACACATTTCCCTTAGTAGTTAATTATCTAAATGTTTTTTAGACCCCTATACATGTTACATTTGGTTGATTTGAACTACATGACGTCAAGAGGTTTTCCATGGCTAAGTAGTTACAATCTTTACTTGAAAAGAATGAACCATGCATCTTATGCTTACCTTTGTGAAAGATGAAGGCAACAACTTGATGTCTATGGTGACAACACTGCATTCCATTATTGATTATGAAGTAATTGTTTTAGTCACATTACATTTAAAATCTATTAGTATTCTACAAACGATGAAAAGGTGATTGCAAGTGTAAAACATGTCAATGTGAAAATTGCCCAAGGTAGTTTACAAAAGATAATCACATGGACAAAAAAATACAAAAAGGGGAGAATGCATGTGTTGGCAATGGGTTATGGCTTTGAAAATTGCAAGCCTTGGTGAAGACCAGATTTGTTAATAAAATGATTATGTTTGAGAAGGCATTGGAGTTCAAACAAGCCATTATTTTGAGTTATCGATGGCATTTGACAATGATTTGTAGAAAAAGTTGTTAAGGTTGAAGTATGTGCAAATTGAAAAATCATTCACACATGTCTTGAATCTATTGTCACAACCTACATGATGAACCAATCATGAGGTTACTAACTATTATCTAATGATTTCACAAGGTTTATCAATTTCACACTAACTACGGACAAGCTTTTGATGGGACTAACCACTTTGATGTTGAGGTTCTCCTCTTTCAAAAAACATGTGGGTTAAAGTTGTTGAGGTGAAGAAATCTTTTCTCCATTTCTTGACAAATTATGATCCACATCAAGTTCACAACATGCTTGCCATTATGCTAGATCTTCATTTCAAGTCTTCATAGGTTGTGGAAAATTATGTGGGACATGATGATGCTTTCTATTTTATTTCTAAGTACAACACAAAAGTAATTTTTTTTTCTAATCATAGTCTTTGATGTACTTATAAAACTTATTGTTCAAACATGTGTAGCACTAGTTGATGCATGAATCAATTGTTGGGTTTAGTGATTTTGTTGAAACATATAATAACATTTTTGGTGTTAGTGCATGTATTAAGGAGTTTTCATAAGCACTTGTTGTTGAGGAACTATCTTTGTTCATGAGGTTATTTGTAACTTGAATTGCATGTGCCAATCCCCTTGTTTGGTGGCTTAGTCATGAGAGTCAATTCCCAAATGTTGGCTTCCTTGCTAAATATATCTTGGGAATTTCAAGGGCACAAATTGAAATTGAGATTGTTTTTAGTCTTGTTGATGTGTTGATAACTCTTCAACATTGTTGTTTATAGTTGGAGAACTTAGAAATCTATCATCACTATAGTGAAGAACTAGCTTGATGATCCATGTCAGAATTGTATCTACCATATATATATGATGGGCTTTATGAAAGTTGAAAATTCATTGGCTGACAAAAACTTAATGACATGTTTGAGGAAGCAAATTACTTTGAGGAATTGCACCAAGACAATGATCAGGTTTGGCAAGGTGAGATCACATGATTTTTTTTGTTTTTCTATTCTTCTATAAGGTTGTTGGAATCTCAAAATTAAATAATAAAATTTGCAGTGCAAAGTTTAATTCAAAGGTTGTTGGAATCTCAAATGTAAATAACAAAATTTGCAATGGAAAGAATTAAGTTGTGCCATTGTGAATGCAAATTTTACTTGTGGAGCTTCACTAATGACATCGGTTTTGGTCATGTTGTGTTTGGGGGGGGGGGGGGAAAGGG
>Ga0116231_10013175_pt1 | contig 11743 bp, 7 predicted proteins | sample S1TSphgellanicum_2_FD_89695 | JGI IMG/M metagenome (GOLD analysis project Ga0116231, IMG submission 89695) | Host-associated microbial communities from peat moss isolated from Minnesota, USA - S1T2_Fd - Sphagnum magellanicum MG | ecosystem: Host-associated > Plants > Peat moss > Unclassified...
GAGAAAATTTGGCGATTCTCAGCAGCAGATAGGCACAAGCACATGCAACCAAATTGAAAATAGGAAAAAAGCTAATTTTAATTAATAGGGCTCTTTCCGGCTCACTTTCCTTTTTCACAGTTTGCAAGGACATGGCTATTTCACCTCCGTTTTCTTCGTCTCTCACACTCTCAGCGCCCCTTCGCTGCTGCCTCTCCTTTCTCTCTCGCTCGTTCGCGCTCTCTCTCTCTCTCCCTCCCTCTCTCTCTCTCTGTGTCTTTGTTTCTGTCTTTGGATCACGCAAGCTCATACTCTCAGCTTCTCGTCTCCACCGAACCATCAGTACTCGTGGTTGATTTGTTCCGCAAAAAAAAATTAAAATTCCGCGCATTTTCCACAATGACTACCAAGGTGTACATAGTGTAAGTTTTGTGTGCTGAAGAATCTCAAACTACTTGATAATGAATGCTGTTTTCATCTCTAGTGGAACTTTTCCTTTCGGGATACGTCTGGGTTTGGTTTTTGTGTGGCTCCTCTCCCTCTCACGGTTCTGCCTTTTTTTGTTTCAGGGTTTGTGGATTTGGGGGGTTTTGTGGGGGATGGGGTGGCGGGGGGGTGGCTGTTTTGGGATTTTGTCACCTGTTTTGAATTTCTGGAACTCTTTTTTTTTGGGGTTTTCTTTGGACCTTGAGAAACCTAGAATCTGTCTGTCTTTGTTGATGAATCTATTTTTTTCTCAGGGGGAGAAAAAGACATGCAACTGTGGTGTGATTTGACTTGTTTTCTGATGATGGTGATGGTCACGGTAATGGTCATACATGGAGGGAGGTGGGAGAAGAGGTTTATCAGTGCCAGTTGAGAGGATGTGTGATGTGTTTCTGTGGCATGTGCAGGTACTACTCCATGTATGGGCATGTGGCCAAACTTGCAGAGGAGATTCTGAAGGGAGCAAACTCTGTGGAAGGGGTAGAGGCCACCTTGTGGCAGGTTCAAAATCCTTTTTTGCTCCTTCCTTCTTTTCCTTTCTGCACTTTCCAGTTTCAAGCATGAATTTTCTGTGCTGGATAGTCAATTGTGTGATTGAAAGAAAAGGAAGGCTAATGAAATGAAATGAACGAACAGGTGCCAGAAACACTGCCTGAAGAGGTTCTTAATAAGATGAGTGCACCTCCAAAACCTGAGGTTCCCATCATCGAGCCTGCACAATTGGCTGATGCAGATGGGTTTATCTTTGGATTTCCCACCCGCTATGGCATGATGGCTGCACAGTTTAAAGCCTTCTTGGATGCCACTGGTGGGCTTTGGAGAACCCAAGCCCTTGCAGGAAAACCTGCTGGCCTCTTCTACAGTACTGGCTCACAAGGTGGTGGTCAAGAAACAACTGCGTAAGCACATGTGCCTCCTCCTGCTCCAATTCATCAACCTAACAGACTTAGGCAAAGTTCAAACTGTCAAGAAATTTGCCAAAGCCTTCTGAAAGACAATCAGCATATACTCAGGAGATTCATTTGAGCACATTGGCACTATGGTAATTCTGTGATCATTGTAATATCTAACCTGTTGCAAGTTCTTAAAAGTTTCAAACTTCTGTTGTAATGGTTAGCAGTATTGACCTCGTGTTGGTGGTTTCAGGTTGACAGCAATCACACAGCTGACACATCATGGGATCATCTTTGTGCCAGTTGGGTATACATTTGGAGCAAAGATGTTTGAGTTGTCAGAAGTGAAGGGTGGATCACCATATGGGGCAGGAACTTATGCCGGTGATGGAACACGGCAGCCCAGCCAGATTGAGCTGGAGCAAGCTTACCATCAAGGCTTTTACATTGCAGGCATTGCTAAAAAGCTGAAGCAGTAAGCATTGTGCTGCCTGCATTGGCAATTAGTTGTTGTACACATTGCACAATGTTAGGTACAGGCAATGATTTCGACCATGTCTGTTGTCTTTCTTTGTTGGTTTGTTGCAGAAGGGATTCATCCAAAAGATCCTCCAAGCTTTAGCAAACTGTGATTGCTTCCAAATGAAATCAGGTCAACAAGGTATTGCATAGGAAAGTGTTTGTAGTACTCTTTGCATTGTCAATCTTGAGTTTTCTCCATGTCTTCAATCAGGTTTCTCTTGCTAGTGTAAAAGGAAGATGGTGCAACCATCTTCTGAAGGTGTGTCGTTCTCTATTGTGTCATGCAATGTCACATAGCAAGCTACAAAATAAAAGTCATTGTTTTATCTATGGGTCAGAAGTGCTTGTTTATACCATGAACAGGATGGAGGAAGAAGCTTGGATGCCTACCGATGTAAGTTATCAAAAGGGTTGTAAGTATCCCTTGAACCTCTTGAAATGACAGTGAATATGGCTTTTGTCGTTACTGTGCCCACATTTCCCTAGTATCAGGCTCTCAAAGAGCTTGCAAAATGAGGATGGTGCAAATGAGCAGAAATCCACCTTGTCTTGGTGTTTGCAATGCTCTGCAATTGGATTAGAGGCTTTGAACATTTTTTGTGTACTTTGTGGAACACAAGGTGGGTACGGTTTCATGCAAAAATTATCTTACAAATGATATTCATTCTGACGTTTTGCAATCCACTCAGATATGATTCATATGGGTTATACATGTCTCAATCAGGGTTTAGGGTTACGTATATATTTTCATACATTCTCCCTATTGTAAGTAGTATAGGTATATGCACCTGTAGTTCATGGTTTGACATTTACATTTCACCCAACCCAGCTTGAGAATTGCAAAGCACATGCGCTCGTACCCAAAGTGGAAATTTTTCAAATCCTTTGCCTTAGCTTTGCTGGTATATATATTCATGTATCCCCTGAGGGGGGCTGATGGTTTAGAATTGATACCCACACAGTGCTGGTCTTTGGGTGAAGGGGATTAGGAATTAGACCTTGAGGACTATAACCCCAACACCAAGGTGGGTTGGAAGGGGGATTCCAATCACAGAAAAGTTGGTATGGGTTGATTGGAAATCTGGGTAATCCTTTACAAGGAAAATTTGCGTGGGGATACGAATTCCCTTCCAAGCTTGAATTTGTGGTACAATCTTGCTCGTGAATGCAAAGGTTTTTACTTAAGATGCACCAACTTGATGATATGGGTTCAGTGAATGCAAAAACCTGGTCCTGGGGGCTTTGTCCTTGGTTCCTTTTTTGTGCCCAAAAGAAGGGAAAAAGGAAAGGATGCAAAGGTTTTAGGTTTTTACTTTTGAAGAACCAACTGATATCTTTTAGTCTTTTTAGAAAAAATTCTCACAATGTCCACCAAGAATATCAATTACTTTTTTCATCAAAAGCCGAATTTCATGTTTCCAGATATCCTAAAAAAATAATATTCCTTGGATATTCAAGATAGTTATCACAACTTGGATAACAAAATTCAAGAATTTTATTACAAACTTTTATACAAGGGGATGAATATATGAATGGTATGTTCACAAAGTTATTTCACTCAAACTCACCTTCACACTTTTTTAAGAAGAAAAGAAGCATTATCTTCAATCAATTTTATTAATTAAAGGGTGAAATGCAACCCACCTTAACATCATTAAGCTAGCTGTTTGTAAATATTAAAATATTTAAAATATTTTATTGTAACCTACATCTGTTCAAATTCATAAGTATTTTAACTAAGGAAAAAATTCTCTTTATTTCAATTTGGAATGTCACTATTTCAAGGATCTAACGGGCAACGAAAAAAACAATTGAAAACAAGGATTCATGTTTTTCCCACCATTCCAAAGGACATTTTATGTTCTTTGCATCAACTTGGTATCTCTTAAACATTTGCAATTCTCTATATATTCACCAATTCTTTAGTTGGCTAACTAGTCTCAATAATCATTTCAAAAATGTTAGAATGAGATTTAGATTCTACCACAAGCTGCAATACATGGTGGCATTTCAACAACATTGGAAACAAAGATTGTTTATCATAATTTTCAACAATGGAAACACCTTATTCTCAACCAATAAAAGAAAAAGCCAACCAAAAAAATTTAAATTTTAGGTCTAACATTATACATAACATGTTATAGATTTTTTTGTCTTTTTATTTTGTTAGGAATGAAAGAAAACCATTTAAAACCCCCATGTACTTCTTTTCTAATGTTGGAAGCAAAGTAGAAATCCAAGATTTAAGACTTTTTGATTGGTCTTAAGTAATTGTTACATGCAAGGCATTTGAAAAGTAGTTTAATACATAAGCAATCACAATTGAAAAATAATATCAACAATGATTTGATATATATGTCAAGGTAAAGGTGGAAGCACACAACAAGTAATCTTCATTGATGTTTGGCAACTATAACAAAAAATAATTGTTGTTTTAGATTACAATGCTTCCTGGAACAATACGACCTTATTTACAAACTTACAAGAACAATTCACAAATCAACAAAACAATCATGCCAAAAATTCCACAAACAAACAAAAACACAAAAACCTTGATGTATGAAAACAAAACTAACCTAGTTTTCGTTGGAGTGTTTAATTTTCTTAGTTGCAAACCAACTTCAATGTAAGCCTTGTTTCGTTCCTATTGACATGTAATATATTATTTTGGTCAAGTGATGCATTTATGTAAATATGCATGGGTAGACTTTATAAAAACGTATTTAAAACCCCTACAAACACAAGGGGCCGAAACATAACAACGACATGCAATGTGAAAGAAGGGCATAAAAAAAGCACAAAGGAGCATGTATTTGAAAGGCAAAAACAATACTACAAAGGGATGGCACAACAAAAACAACATGACACAAAAATAGGGCACAAAAACAACAACATTCAAAATGCAAAGGAAGGCATAATAATAGCAATGTGAAGTGTGAAGGAAAGGTACAATAACAATAGTGCGAAACGGAAAGGGAAGGCACAATAATAACAATGCGAAATAATGATTTAGTAGATGATGAAACAAAACAAACAAGAAAACAAAAACAACACAAAAACATTAATAAAACCAAAAAAAGGTGGGGCCCAAGGTGAATTATAAAATGAAAGCATGACACAATTTTTGAAATAATGGTTGCTTTAAGTTTTCATTTTATTTTTTTCAAATCTAACTTCTAAGTAGTAATTATTTTATTTTTTAAAAATCCCAAACCCCGATTTCCCCTTACCTAATATTCGAATCTAAGAAATGAACTAATATCTTGTCAATATTTCACATTTTTTATATTCAGATTATCATTGTTCAATCTCATAACTTTGAGATCCAATGGTCAAAATATTGCCTCAAATACCACATTTTGTGATATCCAACATACATCAATGGTGATATCCAATGTGATATTCAATCTTGGTATTCATATTTTTTGAATATCCACCCAACACTATTTTAGACCCAATATAAATGTGAACCCAATTTGATTGAAATAAAATTTAAACAACTAGTTAATTAAGCATTTTTATTTAATAACATTACTCCATTTGACATTTTATTTTGGGTTTGTTGAACCATAATTTACTAATTATACATGAATACCCTTGCCTCAATAAGTTAACTAAAAGTTTATTTGCCTCAAATGACATGATCCTCATTTGGAAATTTGGAAATTCCAAAACTGAAAACTTCAACATGAATTGGAAACCTTTGTTATTGAAAATAATTGTCCCAAATAACATTTTATGATATATACCTTTGTTACAATTTGCAATTCCAACAATGATTTTTTTCCTTTTTATTTATCGTAAATGTTAATTTATTTTATTGATAGTTGTTAATATAAAGTGCCTATCCCTTGCTCCCCTACCATAGTTAAATGTTTGTAAACTTCATTCCCAGTATTCATCTTGTTTTAATTGGGCTTCACCTTGTTCACATGTTCACATTTTTACACAAAACCCACACATATGTATAATGTGTGTTCACATACACACTAGTTGTTGAAGTCAATTGTGAGTTAGAGAAAACATTTTCATGTGTAAGTTGATAACAATGCATTTCATTTTATGGGGAATACAAATTATTGAAATTCAAAAGTCAAAATTCAAATTAGACAACTAACCTTCCAAACAATCAAGTTAATGGTTCCAAATTACTTTTTATCTTTATCAACTTTTTTTTCTTCCAAAAGGCCAAAGTATTATATAGTTGCAAATTAAACCAATGTAAAGGGATTTATGGCAAGTTAAAAATTTCAATGGTAATGGTTAACATTTCTTTTAGTGAAACAAATTGTAATTTTTTTACTCACTTAAACATTCAAACTAGCCAACAATGCTATTTATAACATATTATAAGGTTTGTTGGAAAATTCATGTATTAAATTGAACTTTTTTGTAGCAATCAACAATAAGGAAATGCAATCGCATTAAAATTGAACTCGCTCACCCACATGTTAATATTTGTTAATGCATTATGTGTTTCCAAAAGTTGAAGCAACATGGCCAATAGAGAGACTATTAAACACTCACAAAACAACCAGCATATTATAATAACACAATTATTACAATCACTTGTGTAATGTACACAAAGATTGTAAACAAACCAACAATCAATCAAAATGAAGTGAAGATTTAGACCTCCATGACTTATATTTATGATTGGGAGGTATGCAAACAAGGCACATCTGTCAACCACCTTGAATTAATGAGTTGAATTTCTTTAAAACAATTATAAATCATCATGCTTTTGCAATCAATTTGATGGACCATTCAAACTACATGTGCAATAGGTACACATTTCAAAAATTGCATCACAAGCTATTAGCAATCCATATCAAAAATCTAAAAGTTCACTTCATATTTGACCTTGTTGTTAGTTTAATCCTTGATGGCATCCCCAAAAGAAAAATTATCCATAATGTAGTGTTCGTATGCAAACATGGTCACAACGAAATCCTAATGTATAGTAAGCTTATTTCTCAACTTGGACGAATGACAAGGTGAAGAAACAACATTCATCTTCTACATTGTTGAAGATCGTAGAAATAGATAACTTTGCTAAAGTAGAATACTTAAACAACCACTACTACAAGAATGTGTTGGATGCTAATTTAAACCATATCTAAGTGACAAGGTTGCACACTAATGATGATTATAAGGAAACAACATGGTTGATTTACAAGGTGGCATCAAAAAGGGAAAATATATGCACCCCAACTTCAAGTTTTTTCATGAAGAACATTTCAAATTTTCACTCAATTGGTTTTGACCAATTTGATGTTTTTAAAATATAATTGTGCATTTAGTTAAGTGTCCCAAAAATGTTTGTTTAATATAAGGATGGAACCAATATTGAAGATAATTGATGCATGTTGCATTCAAATCCAAAAACCCAATGCACGATAACATGTGAACATTGACCTTTGACACCTTAAAAAATTATTATCCAATCATTTCTGGTGGCTTGGGTGAACACCCCTATAAAATGACATTTCTTTTGTAATTGATACAACATTTGCTCATGAATTAAAACGTCACAAACTACATATTTGTTGTTGGATTCATCCATTAATCAATTATTAAAATCATGCAAATCCAAAAATGCATTGAAATGTTCCTTGTTGATTTTCTTGTTTAGGTTTGAATACATTTGTATAATTATACACAACACATATTAATAACACCCACAAAGGCGTGTAATGTAATTTGGAACTAAAAAAATCTAAAAAATGAAGGTGTGTAATGTAATTTGGAACTAGATTGATTCATAAACAAACCATGGGATAACTTGAACCCTCACAATACACACCATGACTCGAGCTTGGGAAGAGTTACTACTTTATTTTTAAAAATATATTGTGCAACTCCTTATAATTGTCATATGTAAATGAAATTTTTCTTAGGATTCCCAAGTAAAAAGCTAAATTGCCAATTTATGTTATGAATCCTAACATTTTAAATATTCGTAATTTTCTTGAACTTCACCTTTGATTAAACAATTTTCAAAGGCAAAGTTGTATGGACCAGGTAAAAACATAGTTGAAGGAGCCACCTAAATGAGTGGACATTCCTTAAAACTACATTTTTGTATATTTGAAAGATCACAAATGAAGCATAATAGTTCGGATTGTCATAATTTTTTTGGAATATTTTTCATTAATTGCAAAGTTTACATGCTCAAAGCTTGACACAAATCCAAAAAAAAATTTGCATGTTCAATGCACTCAAACCTTGAAAATGCATAGTCCTTTTTTTTCTACCAAATGTGCAACATTCCTTTTGGAAATTGGAGAGGATTTTAACATTGATGATTAGAAGGTCAAAAGGACTTGAATTGATCAAATTTTGTTTTTATAATCAATTTGAACACATTTGGTTCAAAAGTGTTTTTGACCTTGGAAATTGTGGATTTTGAAAATATGTTTTTAACAAAAATTGTTCATGTTTATGTGATAAAGGACATGAATGCATAATATACATGATATAAAATAAAATTTTAATCAAAATGTATATATATCTAAAAATGCAGTGTTAAAGGGGGTACCCAATTTTTAAAATTTTAAATTATAAACTAGCACAAAAATGACATGTGTCATGTGTAATCCTTGGAAAATGACTTATACTTTGGCACGCCTAGCTCTTTTAACCATGTTTTCACCCATCCCTTGAAAATAACTTTCCAACAATCCATCAAACTTTTAAATCTAAATTGATTTGACCCCTTTATCATATGATTTAATAATCAATAGTCATTTTGGCAACTTGATTCTTAACTTGTCAATTGGCCATAACTTATGTCTCATGTCTTCAATTTGAAAATGTGATGACCCAATTTTACATGTTCAATTTTAAAAACATTTTCAATGATATAAGGAAGGCCCAACTTAGATAAGGTTTTGGTCCCCCAAACCTGACTTCAATGATTTAAAACTTTTCAAAATCCTCAATTTTCAAAATGGGAATCCAATTGAAAATACTGTGATTTATTAAATATTACACATATTTAGATCCAAACATGGTGAAGTAAACAATTTATGTTCCTTTTCACAAAAAAATAAAAATAGCCATAAACAAGTTTTAAATGTATTGAAAGTACATATATTTAAATTTAATGATCAACATGAGGATAATATTTAATTTTTATCGATTAATCACATATTTAATATGATTCAAATAATTTTATTTATTTTTTCTATTTTTTAAGTTGTCTAAACTTGTACAAGTAGGTGAAAGTAGATGAATTATTGAATATTTTCCATTTTCAACATGATGTAAATTTAAACTATATTTTAAAGTTTTCATCATTTAAATATTATAATAGTATACATCAAACTTATAATGAAAATGTAGGTTTAAACTCAGTTTGACCAGTCATTTGCAAACATATTTATTATCTAATTTTATTGTGCCAGAGTTTTCCAAATTTTATAATCACCTCACTATAAACTCAAAGAAAAACACCATGCCTTTAGTATGTTAGTTTCAATTATTTTCAATTTTCTTTTACTTGTGTAAAAAACTAAAGCATTAATGAATGCCTTGGAAATAACTATTTTTTGGTCTACTTTACCATGTTTTCACCCGTCCATAATAGTGGGAATGTGTTTGAGACATGGGAAAAATTAACATATATTTTTATTTATTCCCCTTATTATGCTCAAGTTTAGGTCAAAAGCCTAAGGTTAAGGTTGTGACAAAAGTCATCATTTGTATGAACACCATTAAAATGTTGTATTCTACAAAGATTTTCTTAAAAAAAAGACAACATGGATATCCACCTAATAAATTTTTACATTATGAAATAATGTCAAACTTTTGGTTTCAAGCAACTTGATAAGATTACCACACATTCAAGATACATTTTCAATGAAGATGAATAATAAGTATAGGTGGTCTACAACAAACCTTCAAGTTTAATAACCAAGGGTTATTAAAAATAATTGTGCATCTAACTAGTTTAGTATGATATGCCATGCAATGAACTCTAATTTTAAAAAATGTTAATTTATATTTTCAAATTGTATAACAACACCAATGTGCAACACCATGAGCATTGGAACTGGCCATATGATCTAAAACATTGCGTGTAAACTTATTGGTAATGTTAATATGTTCATAATTAAGCTTCATGAATATTCCATAAAATATTTCAATATTAATTGAGTGAGCTTATTAATAATGCTTCCACCAACTAACCTTTCAATATTTAATAATGATTTTTTTTTAAAGCCATTAACAATTACATGTGCATGGACACTACACCAAGATTAATTGTTTATTATGGTAACTTCATCATAATTTAGAATGAAGTGGTTGGCCTTTTGCATAATAGTTCAACTAAAATACATTAAAACATGATGCATTATTTCAACTAACTATTGGCCAATGGAATGATTAATGTAAACGAGTTGTGTTTTTTCAATTTCAAGCTTTCAAAATCAATTAAACACCAATTGAAGTTCAAAAATTAATGAATGGCAATAACCTAAATGAACTTATGTTTCCTTTTAATAATTGTACATGTCTCTAAAGCACACTAATTAGAAAATAATATTACAACATTTAGTAACACTAGTCCAAAGGTGGAATGTAATTCATTAACCTAAATCACTATGGGACCTTTAAAATGAAATATGTTCATCCCACTTTATTCATTTCACCTTGCTTAAAGTTATGTCATTATATTGTCATTATGTAATCATCATGGTTCAATACTAATTGACATAATTCATTACTCATTGAAATAATTCATTTTAGTAAAAATCTTTTTTTAACATGTTGTTGTTTAAAATACCTTATATTATTGTACCCTAGACAATTTTAAGTTTTAAACCTCAAGTTATTTTAAGTTATTATCTACCCTATATTATTATCAAATATTATTTTTGTTCCACCTTAAACTATTGTACCTTATGTTATTTTTGGCGATTATAGTTTATTCAATGTTATGTTGTTTTAGTTATTCTAAGTTAATCCACTATAAGTTATTATAGACTATTCCACTCTATGTTATGTTAGATTATTTACCTAAGTTACTTTTATTATTTTAAACTCTTCCACCCTCAATTTTTTTAGGCTATTTCACCCTATATTATTTTTAATGTTGTACCTTAGGTTACACCCTAAATTATCCTACTATTTAAAACCTAAAACAACATAATGCTACATAACCTATAATAACTTACCATCTAATATAGTTTGGAACAATTTAGAATAATCAATAATAGCTTATGGTAAAATAATCTAAATAAATCATCTTGAAATAACCTAAAATAACCAATAATAGCCTTGGGTGAAATAACTTTGGAAATCTAAAATAATTTAGGATTTAAATTTTATAATAACGTATGATATAATAACCTATAATATTTCAAGTAGTTACAATATAATAATTTTAAATAAAATAGGCTAAAATAATAAAAAAAATAAATTAAAATGGTTTAGGGTGAAATAATTCATAACAAGTAAAAAATAACATAAAATAATGTCTTTGGGTGAAGTAACCTTGAATAATAAAAAATAACCTAAAATAACTAATAATAATGTAAGGTAAAATAACTTTAAAATAACATAAGGAATAATTGATAATAACATAAATTAGCCTAAGGTATTGCAATAAACTTAAATAATAAAAAAATCCTTAAAATGGAATAACATGAGTAAAATAACTTCAAAATGGCTTAAGGTAAAATAAAATGTTCGAAAATAACCTAATATAGAATAACCTATGATAGTTTAAGGTGGAATAATTGTAAATAATAAAAAATATATTAGAATACCCAAAAAAAAAAAAAAAAAAAAAAAAAAAAAAAAAAAGGATTAAAAAAAAAAAAACTAAAAAAATTTAAGGTCGAAAAAATTAAAAA
>Ga0116231_10013176_pt1 | contig 11742 bp, 13 predicted proteins | sample S1TSphgellanicum_2_FD_89695 | JGI IMG/M metagenome (GOLD analysis project Ga0116231, IMG submission 89695) | Host-associated microbial communities from peat moss isolated from Minnesota, USA - S1T2_Fd - Sphagnum magellanicum MG | ecosystem: Host-associated > Plants > Peat moss > Unclassified...
AAAACACTATGTAAAAGAGAGCAGAACCCAAGTCAGTACCTCCCATTCTTCTGCAATGCGCATCAGGAGGTGAAATGTACTCTCACTCTCCTCCAAATTGCCAAGCACCACAACCCATATCTGTGATGCCAGGTCATGTGCCTCATCACTTTTCTTCCCACAAGCCAGAAACTGGTCTGCACTTCTCCATCAACCAAGATCACCACTGATAAATGAACTTTGATCATGTCCATAGAAGGGAGGATCTAAACCCTAATTTTGATCCCTACTCACTCTTTCATCTCCATTTGTGTGTCTATGGTCCTTGTTCACAAGCACCAACAAGAAAATTACTTGCCACCCCACACCCTAAACACATTGCTCCTAAAATTGTCGACAAAACCAAACTTGAAAAGTTGTGGGAACAAGATCTTGTGTAGATATGTTTTTGCAAAAATCAAGGAGCAACAGATTCATGCCCTAATCTGCTTAAGTACCATACAACACTGCTCCACAAGGCTCAAAACATTCCTCCAAAATCTTAAAAAAAGCTTTGAAGGTTTCTCTTTTTGCTGTGATCAATATGAGAAAGAGGAGAGGCACAAACCAATCATTGTGCTATGCAGCAACCCATAAGAGCAAGACGGGGCAGCCAGCTCCAACTTCTCCTTCAGAAATAGGTACACATGTCCCACCACCTCGTCCACCACATTCCCACAAGCATTCTCACCACCAGCACTGTTACTTGTCAAGAGACTATCACTGGCATGCAATGCTGTGTATCGCCTGTAGAGAGCCCATCATCCCCCATCATTGCAAAACTCAAAACCTCCTCTTCACTCTGTTCTCCATCCCCCTGGGTTCTCTAGTACTTCATCATCAAATGTGTTTCTGCAGATCCAAAATGTGAACTCTACAAACACAAATTTGAAATCATTTCTTTGAAAGCAGATTCAATCTTCACTTGAATCCAAAACCCCCATGCACAAAATGTTGCAAAAATTACCTTGCAGAGTCATGGTTAGGGTTCAAGGACCATAACATGAATCAAACAAGGATCATAACAGATCGAATCTTCACATGAATCCAAAACCACCATTCAAAATATGTTGCAGCAAAAAAATTCTTGCAGAGTCATGATTAGGTTTCAAGGATCGTAACATGAATCAAGCAAAGATCATTACAGAACTCAATCTTCACATGAATGCAAAAGCAACATTCAAAACATGTAGTGCAAATTTTCTTGCAGACTAGTGATTAGGGTTCAAGGATCATGCCACCAATCAATCACCATTTGCAGGCTTTTGGAAGGCTGTTCTTTGATAAAAAAATCAAGATTGCAAAATCAAGTCTTCATTTGCTATAGAGTTCAAGAGAAAAGTATCCAGCATTCAAGCCTCTTTTTATTTGTAAAATTTTCTTGCAGAGTCATGATTAAGGTTCAAGGATCATGGCATGAATCAATTGCCAATCATATCTTTTGGAAGTCTGGCTTTTGACAACAAAGATTGCCAAATCTGGAATTTGTGATGGAGTTCAAGATAAAGTATCAGGAAACATTCAAGCTTCTTCTTGCAGACAGTGAGAGAGAGAGAGAGAGAGAGAGAGAGAGAGAGAGGGAGAGTCCTTTCAGAGAGGCAAAGAGGTGATCGAGTTTTGCAAAGAGAATCCATGGAGCAACGACGCACCTTTTGCTGGAGCCTCGGCTGATAGGACCAGGCCAACGTTTGGCACCGCCGGCGTGAGGCCAGCGTTTGGTGAGTGCTGTCTGCCAGAGACCATCTCCTCGAAACATGGCAGCCCACCTTCTGTGCACACATGCAAGCATGGGCCAATTGGGTGTTGCAACTCGCACCAGAATCTCAATCACAAGATGGTCCGGCAGCAAGTCGAAAAAATCCTTCTCCTGTTCTTGTTCTTGTTCATGTTCTTCTAACCCCTGAGGAAGACACCACTGCTGCTGCTGCTGCTGCTGGATGGTGACCTCCAACTCCTTTCCAGTGCTGATTCTGGTCTCTTTTATTTGACATGCCGCTGATGATGCTGCCTCTTCCTCACAACTCCCAATTTCCAATCCTCTCCATTGCCCAGGTCCAGAAGCGGAAGCTTGATCATCAAAACCACAGAGATGATACTTGTTGGCTACCAACAACAATTTCTTCTCTCTAGATCGCACCAGAGCTTGCATCTTCTCTTGTTCTGCCATCTCTTGGTCGAAGAAAATTCTTAGGTTTCCACTGAAGCTCCACCCTCCCCAGCCCCAAGAAGACAATCTTCCTTCACATCTTGAGTAAGAAAGAGCTTCCTGAACTCTCAAAGAAAAAAATTGGAGTTGAAAAGACCAGGTTCTCCTGCTCTTCCTGCTCCTCCTCTTCCTCTTACCTGCATATATCTATCTAGCTTTCTAGCACAAAGCTAAAGGACTCTCTCTCTCTCTCTGCACAGAAAAAGCTTTCACTGTAGAGCATAATCTTCACAGTTTGCTGAAAATACAGAACTCGCTCGCAGAAATACACAACAAAAGAGAGATCAAAACCAAACACCCACAATTGTGCAAAGACACAAAAGAGAGATCAAAGCAAAAAAATACCCACAACTGCACAAAACATGGCACCTTTGGTGTCCAAAAATCTATCAAAGAGTGCGGAACAAATTCCATTCATCAACAACAAAATTCGAGTCACAAAATTTCCATAGAAAAGAAAAGTTTTTTTGCGAGGAAAAGCCAAAAGCTCGATCGACGCGATCAAACAACCAAGAACACAGATTTTTTTCTTTTCTGGGTGAGTGTTTTCAAAATGTGGATTTCTTCAAAGAATGTAATCCACCCTTCTGTGGATTCTTCAAAGAGTGTAAATCTGAACTTCTTCCTGTGGATTCTTCAAGAGTGCAAACCTAAGTTTCTTCTTCCTCCTGTGGATTCGTCAAGAGTATATCTAATAAGCTTCTTCTCCTCCCTTCACAAATTGCATCACAACATTTATGCGCACCAACCAAATTAAGAAAAACTGCAGAATCTTTTGCAACACATGATGGGTCGATTGGAGAAGCTTTTCCCCTCAGAAATTTTTGTGGCTCAAAAAACCCATCTCGAAATCTTTCCTGAAATTGCCCCCCCCCCCCCCCCCCCTCCAAAGCGGAAAAATTTCGCACAGAAAAAGTGCTGCAACGAGAGTGAAGAACAAGAAGGAGAAGAGGTGTGAAGAACATGAAGGGTCTGTCTGCAGCTGCAGATGTGACAACCTCAGTTTCTGTCTAGTGGATGAAATCTGTCCAAAGCAATAAGCATTATGGGGTTTCATTTTCTTCAGGCTAGAAAATTTTCATCCACAGACTATCTGCAATAATGGATGTTTTGTGTGGCCAAATTGCATGAATTCCTCGCTCATTTCTGATACTTTTTTTACAAGTGCCCGGATGTGTAAAAAACATCTCTTTTGAAAATGCACAAAAGCGTTGTGGTGTTTCAATTCTTGGAGCGACAAAAAAAATTTCATCCACAGACTTGTGCCATTTGGATGTTTTCTGTGCCCAAATTGACATGAATTCCTCACTCATTAGTGATACTTTTGCCAATTGCCCAGATGTGTAATCATTTATGTGCACCAATAATACATATCTGTGGCCAGCTGGGCTTTGTCTTCTGAAATCTAAGCTTTCAAATCCTTGATCTTTCCTTGATTAATGCAAATGAACTAGATTACTGATATCTTTCTCGTGGGTTTCTCCATTTGCATTGACTGGGCTTTTGAACATGCCAATATGAGCATAGGATCAGCCTTTTTTTTTTGGCAAAATATGGCCAGAAAGTGATGGACAAAAATGGCTTGTGAAATTGATTAAAGGATTTTTTTTTTTAAAGGAAAAAAATCACCACATCGCAGTAGATAGACAACAATCACTCACCATTTTGCGCATAGCTCGTAAGGCCTATCACTTATAGTAATCATGTAGCCCGTTAACCCTATTGTCACATTACCACTAGTAGAGCCGTTGAATCTAGTTTAATTGCCAGGAAACCACAATTGGATCTAGGTTGATCATCAAGAAGATCACCGTTGGATCTAGGGTTATCACCAACAAGTTTCGATAGGTGGCATGGCATCATTGCCACATAGTTAGGTCTTGTACACTTAGAAGTTAGAAGCTAGTTACAATGGTCTGCTTGAACATTGAGCACTAAGCCACTAAACACTAAGTACACTAAATGAATTCATTGTTGCAAGCTTTACTTTGCTATTTTTTTGCTTTCGCAGCTTCTAAGTTCTAAGTTCTTGTCAAATGCAAGATTACTTTTGCTACTTCTTGCTCCATCTTTTGACTCATGAGTTGTGAATGAAACTAATGGCCCATGGGCTCCAAAGTCTAGAGTGTAGAAGGTTGGGATTTTGGGAAAATTTTAAGTCTAGGTTTTCAATGCAATAGCTTGAAGGTGAACTTGCGAAGTGGAGGCCTCAATGCTACAAAATTGTTCCTATTTATATGCAAGGAGTTCGCAACTTCGTAGTGTTGACCACTACCTGCAAAGTCGCTCCTATTTGTCTGCGTAAAGTTCACAACTTCAAATTGTTGAATGTTGCAACATCGTTCATTATAATGTTTCTTGCTATGAACTTCTGGACATCATTGTTGCGCACTAGTTAACGTAAGTCTTCAAATTTTCTCTCCTTCGCTTGCTCCTTCCCTCTTAGTTCATTTCATTTTTGGAACACTATGTCGTATGCTTACTTCAGTGTTAAGCATTTGAAATTAAAGTGCACACTTAAGCTCATTCAAAGCTTTGTTTAAGCTTTGGTATCTATTCTAATTCTTTTGTTTAAGCTCTATCCTAATTCCTTTGTTCTAGCTTTGTCCTTTGTTCAAGCTCCAATGTCCTAACTCCTCTTTCTAGTTTTGTCCTTTGTTCAAGCTTTGTCATGAGACTTGATCCTTTTATTCAAGCTTTGTTTGTTGTTCAAGAATTGTCCTATTAAACTCCTTTGTTTAAACTTTGTCCTAATTCTTGACTCCTTTGTTCAAGGTGTGTTCTAACTCCTAATTCATTCTGTCCAAATTCCAATGAAACAACGCTTGTTCGTTTGAAGCTTTAAAAAGGTTTAAGGTTTGGCATGTTTTAGGTTTAAGGTTTAAATTATACACAACTTAGGAATCAAGATCGTCCACAATGTAGAATCCAAATGCAAAGTTCAATCTTTCTTCTTGATTGCACTTTGTTCAATCTCTGAAGTCTATTCTAATTTCTTGGTTAGTACACATTGCCTTGCATGCTTACATTAGGGTTTGGTAGGTATTCAATTTAGGGTTTAACTAAAGGAATTAGGATTGTGCACAATCCAAATCCAACTTCTTGCTAGGTTTAACTTACATTATGTCTTGCTTATCTATGGTGCTTCTTCCCTTAGTTTTGCATTGTCTATTATAAAAGTGTACTTTAACATTTATTTTGCATAGCCTATAAAAAAACAACTAATTGGGAGCTATGAAAATAAAGGATATTTTGTAGACTTATGGTAACACGTTCTACTTTTCTAGATCTTGATAAAACCTTGGAGGTTAGAGTCTCATAATGCACAAGTCCATCAAGAATTGAAGTTTAGTGGTTGACAAACTTGCCCTTTTTGTGTTTCTCAACCTTTTTTTACATTTTTTTTATAAATATATCATTTTGATTTGAAGGGCTTGAATGGCACTTGTGTAAAAGACTTTGAAGGACACTGTGTTATTTGACTTCTTCAAATCCAATAAGAATCCAAAGGATGATTTTCCTTTTGTGATCCCTTCTAAACCTAAACCATTTTCTATGACAAGTTCAAGTGGTAGTAAGGTTAAATCAAAATTTGATTTTTTGCAAATTAATCCTACAATGCAGCTTGTTTATCTTGGTGGGTTGCCTACTTATGTTGCCTTTAGTGTGGTAGATTTATCAAAGATAAATGTTATTATAAAGGAAGAAGAATCAAAACTACCCCCACTTAAAAAACCTAAAAGAATTTTGACATATCTTGAAATGTCGAAATGCATGGGCTACTCAATTCCCATGGGTAGAGATATTGAGAAGTGGAATTGGAGAAGTTCATTGAATGAAATGCCTTGTATGTTCATTTGTTAAGAACAAGGATGTGATCCTAGGGCCAAAGGCTGATACTCTTGGAAAGCATGTGGGGAAAACAAGGGTTGTTTGAGACATGCCACATTTGGGTAAGAAACAAGGGGAATGGTATGTCAATAAGAAGTGTAATCATGCAAAGAATGAAATTACTTACTCTAAGAAAAGCCACCTCACAATTGTTGAACAAGTTCGAGGGGTTAAAGGGGAACAGGAAAGAAAGTGATAATAATTTGTTACAATTTTGCACTTATTACAACAAGGCCAACCCATGTTTGAGTTTGAGGTTTTGAAGGCTTTCTTTTCTTTCGTGCATGACCCATTATTACCAAAACATCATTGGAATGATTCACTCGGATGGGTTATGGTTAAATGTATGCATAAGCAAGTCATTAAGAAAATAAAAGAAATAATTGTAATTTTCAAGTACATTGCATTGTCTTGTGATGAGGTAACCACGATTGATAATTAATTGTGGATTTCTATCCATAATTTCTATGTTGTTCAAGATTGGTGTCACATACCTATACCCATTTTTTTATAACAAGTTACTGAAAAGGGGGGGGGGGGGGGGGGGGGGAAAAAATTTGCACAGAGGTGAGGGGGGGGGGTGGGGAAGAGAGGGGGGTTTTTTTTATTTTCAATTTTAACAAAAACACATTTTTTTGTGGGTGGTGGAGAGGGAGGTGGGGTGGGGGGTTTTGGGGGCAGATAATTTGACCAAGGTTATTATGGGTGCTTTGAAAGAACATGGTGGTTTTTTTAATATCCACATTACTACAAAACTAATTTCCTTTGGGGTTGATGGAGTGAATGTTTTCTAAGGGGTGTGCAATGGTGTTACTTGTCAAATGCAAAATAAGTATTTCCCCCATTTGGAAGGCATTTGTTGCATGGCGCATCGCACAAATCTAACTATGCAAACATATTCTCAAATCCTTATTATGAAATCTATAAAAGATTTATTGCAGTCCTTGTATTTTTTTTCTTTCACAACCCGAAAAGGCATCTTGAGTTTTTGAAGCTCATAGTATTGATGAAAGAAAAAGGCAAAATGATTTTGTGGAATGTTAGAACATTTTGGATTAGCATGTTCATTTTAACAAAAAGGGTGATGGCAATGTATATGCCATTACTAGCAAAGATGGCTAAAGACAACCCATCAATCATGTTTACCACAATGAATTTTGAGCTTCTTTGTGACATAAACCTTTTCATCTCTCTTTTTTGTTTGCTATCCATGTTGGGAAATTGTCTATGTATTGATCAAGTTTGCATACAAGAGAGATGTCTTTGTATGTGATTATGTTGTTGCCATAAAGATCTACCAAGGTCAATTTTATTTTCATTATGATATTTTCAAAGATTTCCAAGGCTTGATTGTTTGTAATCATAACAATGTGCATCTAAAGTGGAAAATTAGTTCACTTGACTTGGATACCCTTGGCAGTGAGTATTTGGCCTTTGATTCATTAAGTTACACGTTTTGGGCTAATTGTGTGAATGCCATTGGTGAGAAGGTTCAAGTCACCCAAGAGGCCTTCACTAATTTAGTGAAAGATGCAAAATCATCATGTTTAGGTTTTTTTTTTCCCATTTTCCTTGTTTTTTTTCTTCTTTCTTTTAAAGTCTAATCTTATTTTTGTTTTTTTTGTTTTTGATCTTTTGAACTTGTGATTATCTACAATTACAATAAAATCTCTCACTTGTGAGTTGATTGCAAAGCTTTTGGCATCCCATTTGATGGATGTTATGGGCATTTGTTATCCTCAATATTGCTTTCAAGGTGACACTGAGGAGAATTTGATCAACATCTAATGTTGAATAAGGGACATTAGTGTTCCGAGAAGTTGTTGGAACCTCTTAGAATTTCAAAAGCAAGTTCACATCTTGTTGGAGCCAAGATTTGCCCAACCATTCTATCTGTAAGTGCTCTTGACATGCAGTTAAGTATTTTTAAGATCATTATGCAATCTAACACTAATGTTGCTATGGAGGCACCATTTCATGTTAATCCTTTAACTTGATTTTGGTAGACTCTATAGGCTTCCCGAATTTTACAAAAAAATTTCCTTGAGTTTTTCAAATTGGCAAAGATTGCAGTAAAACAAATGTTGGGGTTAGTGGAAGATGAACGAACATTTTCCACACTATCTTTCATAAAATCCAAATTGAAGAACCACCTCAATGAACATTTGAATATAGTTGTGAGAATGTATTCTCAAACTTTTTATAATTTGAATACTTTGCCATATGACACATGTTTTGAAGATTGGAAGGAGTAGAAGCCTAGGCAAACATTGGATTAAATTCCATTACTAAGATTTGGGTGAGGTTTGTTGTTCCAATCCCATCATCAACACGAACCATTGTTTCTAATTTTCAATGATGACATTTAATGGTTGAAGCTAGGTCATTTTGTCATTTAGAAATTAGGATTCTAGAATTGTCATGGTTGTTCAATGTTTTTATTTTGTCCGTGTCAATCTTGCTCTTGAGTTTCTATCCAATGTCAAGTTCTATCTTTTTGTTTGTCTTCCTTCAATATTTTTATTTCTATGTCTATTTTTGTTTACTTTGATCAACTTTTGTTTGCTTCTATTTGCTTATGTTTAGTGTTTGCCTTGTTTGCATATGTGTATCTCTATATGTATTTATCTATGTTTGTCTGCTTCTGTTTGCTTTTATTTGCATTTCTTTGCTTATGTTTGTTTTTGTCTAGTCATTAGTGTCTACCTTTCTTTGATTGTGTCTGCTTCTTCTGTTTGCTCATGTTTACCTCTATCTACTTTTGTTTGCTTATGTTTGTTTTTTTCCAGTCACTAATGTCTACCTCTCTCTAGTTGTGTCTACCTTTATGTTGTGTCTACTTGTGTCTACCTCTATTTGATTGTGTATGTCTCTAGGCTTTATCTACTTATGTTTACTTCTATTTGCTTGTGTATGTCTTTAGGCTCTGTTTGTTTGTGTCTATTACAAGGTCTTGGGTTTGGAACTTGGGTCTATTAAAGTTTAAGATATGTGTTTGTGTTTTATGTGTATGTGTGTTTTATGTGTAATTAGTTTTGTGTATGTTTGTGTTGTTTGTGGGTGTGTTGTAGTCATGTGCCCTATGTGTTCTTCACTTTGATAGTGAAAGAATCACCTAGCAATGATCAAAGCTCAAAACCACACATAGCAGTGGTCACATTCTAATAAATTTTATGTCTGAGTGATTTTCATGACCAAATTAATTAGTGCATCATCAATTTGTTACATAGTTTAAAGGTTGTGTAGTCATTTGTTCTACTTTCATTTTGTAATTAGTGCCAAATTTTGCTATAATAATATTGAACATTTTGCCAACTTTTTATGAAATGTTTCTCTTGCACATAGTCAATTTTCAACTTGTTGAAGCTTCAAATCGCCATGGATTACACTATTGAACATTTAAATATTGCCAAATATGCACAAGATTTAGCTTAATAGTAGCCACTTGTTTGAAATTTCAAAAGCCTTAAAAAAAATAGTGCATAGGATTCACAAGCTTATTTGTTGGATCTACAGAAGTCTATTGTTTTTTTGCACCCATCAATACTGATTTGTCCATGGTCATACGCAAATATTGAAAATAACTTGATTGCCTAGTTAGAGGTTGTAGAAGCTTATTTGTTGTTGTCACACTAATGCAAGTCACACATATATTGAAAGGTAGGCAATTAAGGGGTAGTATAATACTTCTACACTTGTCTATGCTTTTCACCCAAATATTGGAAGGCTAGTAATTAAGGAATAGTAGCATTTTTTTTGCAAATGTCAATGCTCATCACACAAATGAAGTTGAGGGGAAGTTGATAGTTATGATTAAAGAAAAAAGTGAACATGAAAAAAATGTCACATCTCAAAAAAATAGTGAAACCAATAGGGATCCATCCAATAAAAAGTTCAATATATGAACCAACCTCTCAACATGACTTTCATTTGGAACCTAAAAGAACAAAATTCAGCCTAAACTCATTTTTGCAAATCCTAAGTTGTAGGCTAGCAAAGCCTCTTATCCTCTTTCTTTACTTTGTTTTCCTGTTTATTGAAAGGGTTTGGTTTTAGGGCAAGTTCAGTGAATGTGCCAAGTGATGTTTCACCTTGTCAAAGTTGGAAGAGCTAAAGTCTATTATTTAAGTTTCAATTATTTCACAGAATCAATGGCAATGTTTGGTGGGGGGGGGGGGCGGGGGGAACAATGAGTGGCATAGGAGTGAGGAGTTGGTATACCTCACGAAGCTTCCACAGAAAGTACTTGCAATTGCAATTGCTTTGGAATCCAATCAGAATACTTACATGGCATTTCTTTCTTTTGTGAAACAAAAATGTATTGTGAAAACATATAACTATCAACCCAATCATTATGCAACTATTATTTTGATGTTTTGTTGATCCCTTGTAGTCCTTACTTGTAATGGGATGCTGCACATGTGTTGTTGTGATCATGTGAAATTTTGTTTAATTATTTCCACTGAAATAACAATATAATGAATTGAAACCATGGACTGCGCACTAAATTTGTTGTAAGGCATATATAAAATAAGAATTGTGTATATATAACTCTGCAATCAGTTAATAGAATGCAACATATAAATTACTTTTTGTGTTCTTTGGATTTATTAAGAGATTACGGTTTCAAGCCATCCATTTTTGTATATACGTAATGTTGTACTTTGATAATTATTATTTCAATTTTTTTTTAAAACTGACACGAAAAAGTAATGTTAATGTGCCCTTTCAGGTCGATGTTAATATCAAATTTGAGATTGACATAAATAATGAAGAGGACTATTGGAAACCTTGCATGAGAACATAGGAGAGAAATAAAATGAGAGAATGGGGGGAGAGATTATTAAATTGATAAACCTTCATCTCCTTTATCATTATTTTTATCTTTTTCTCATTTTTCAAAATCAAGTTTCTATTTTTTAATACATTATTTAACTATTAAAATACATTCCATAAATTTAGAACTTTTTTCCTAGTCACAAGGTTATAATAATTCAAAAATATTATTTCAATATCCTTTTCTTCAAAATCATGAGAAAGCCATATTAATGGACAATCAAAAAGCAGATGTTAATATAATCTTTTCATGTCCATTTTATATAATAAAATCAAAATCGAGATTGACAGAAATAATGATCAACTACTCAAAACCATATGGGAACCTATGAGAGAAATAAATAAAAAGGGGGGAAAGGGAGGGTATATTGTTAAATTGATAAACCTAGATCTCCTTTATCAATATTCTGTCCTCTTTCTCATGTTTTCAAAGTGAACCTTCAATTAAAATTATAAGATTTATTTGATACTAGTGTGAACCCGGTGCATAATGCACCCGTGCCCCCCCCCTCGCCGTTACTTACTTCGGACCGGAAGCAACCTCTCCTCCTGCACGGTTGTTGTGAATGCTCCCCGGAGCTGCTGGCAAGACATCATCCAAAAAAAAAAAGATAAAAAAAAAAGCAAATACGTAGCCTTAGATTTTTCCGAAAAAACAAATCCAAAAAATAAAATAAAAAAAGAAGCAAATACGTAGCCTTAGATTTTTCTGCCCATTTCTTATTTTTTATTTTTTATTTTGTTTCTTCATTTTTGTTAATTTAAGAGAAGGGGAGAAAAATCCGAAAAAA
>Ga0116231_10013178_pt1 | contig 11740 bp, 8 predicted proteins | sample S1TSphgellanicum_2_FD_89695 | JGI IMG/M metagenome (GOLD analysis project Ga0116231, IMG submission 89695) | Host-associated microbial communities from peat moss isolated from Minnesota, USA - S1T2_Fd - Sphagnum magellanicum MG | ecosystem: Host-associated > Plants > Peat moss > Unclassified...
AAAAAATAAAAACAAATAAAAAAAAAAAGAAAAAAAAAAAAAAAAAAAATTAGGAAGAGTTGGGTGGGGTGGTGACCTCGGCCCCACGGGCACACGAAGGGTTTTTTTTTTTTTTTTTTGCCCCTCAGTAATAAATAATTAGTGATATTGACATGTAAATTTGTGAGCCCTTGAAAAGACTGTTGCAAAAGTCTTCTAGGGCTCATACTACCCCATGAACTATTTAGGCTACTTATTACCTTAAGTTTACTTCACTTTTATTTTTACTTGCTTTAACTTACTGCCTTTTACTTACGTAATTACTTACTTGCCTTTGCTTACGTAACAATTCATTTACTTTATTTACTTTCATTATATTATTACTGTTGTAACCAAGGTCAAATAAAACTTTAAATGCCACGGTATATTTTTTATTTTTTATTTACCATAATTAACTGCCCTAAAAAATAGTGGTAATAACTGTCATGTTGTTGGGGAGATCAGGTTTTACAAACAGACAGGTAAAAAGTTCTTTTTTTTAATTATTTACCACAATTAACTGCCCTAGAAAGTAGTGGTAATAACTGTCATGTTGTTGGGGAGATCAGGTTTTACAGACAGACACACTGACAGACGTAGTGAATTAATATATAAGATTCAGGTTGGGGAGCGACCTGAAAAGACAAAGGAAAAAAAGTGCCAATGCTTTATGAAATGAGCAATTGAACCTAAAGGCCATTATGTCAAAAATAACCTTATGTGATCATGCACAACCTAGAGTCTTGCAAGTTATACTACCATAATAGTCATGATTCTACTTGATCTTTGATTTGTTACAAAGTCAAAATATATACACGAATTCTGTTATGTTCCCCAAAGGAGAGATGCCATTGACCCATGCAACTATTTGAAAAGCTATCAAGGCAACTCCAGAGATTGGACTTAGTATCACACACACGACAAACAAACGATTGTGTTGGGGAAATTCCAACTATTGAGACTCCAACTTCTGAATTGAACATTTGCAATTTCATTCACATTTAATGAAGCTGTTTTACATGCCTAAGTACTTAAGATGTACCTTTGCAAAAACTGCATAGTTCGATTAAATTTGTTGTCTGTTCTCTTCACCACTTGATGCAAGAGACAACAACATTACAATATGCTACAAAATTCTAGATTCTTGCCATGCTCATCTTGGCACCAAAAAAATGGTTGTATGTGTTTGGTAAATGGGCTTATGGGTCTCACCACAATCTTGGGTGGTTTCCCTTTAGAGTAATCCTCAACTCTAGTGGTTGAAGTCCCTGATGTTACTTACTCCCTTAACAGTGGTCCTTCCTCTGAATTGGTCTCTGTTCATAAGTCTAGTAAATAGAGTACCAGTACGCCTAACAAAATAACCTTATGAGGTTAAGAAGGTTAAGCCTGCATGACAAGAGCTCACATTCATCCAGGACGTGTAGGGACGGCTTTAGCAACATCAAGATTTATAAGCCTGCAGGTCCCAAGAAGATACTCTGGAAGTTCTTCCTCAGTATTGGCCTGTGTCCACATATCCACCAATCCAACTAAGATTAGAGAAACAACTTACGTTATAAGGGAACTCATGTATAAAGGAAACGGTCATTGCAGCATGATGGACAGTAGTCAATCCTCATAATAAACACTGGTCCCATGCTTCCACATCCTCCCACTTAAGATGAAGATTGAATCCCACCTTCAAGCCATGTTCAGCCAATGGATTCTTTGATCCAAGTTGAGCCTCTAAAGTAGCATGGGCAGATCTAAATTCCATTTTGTGACATTCAAGAAGCTGCCTTGTTAGGCATTTGTTTTCAATGTTGAATTTTACTAGAACACACTATATCAAGGTTTCAGGGTTGTAATCTTGTTGTATGCATGGACTGTGTGTGATGTGAAGCCTACTTATGGTCAACACATAGAATTGCATGTGAACCCCAAAGTTAAGCATGCTAGACTGAAAATCTTACTGGGATGGATGGATAATAGCGGAGTGAAAGAGATCACCCATATCTAATTACACATATTGCAAATCAGCCTTGGACAGAACTATTGAAGATGTGGGTATTTGTGATCAACAAGGTTTGAAGGTCTGAAACAAAACTTCAACACAGGAACCATGCCAGCTTACCTGAATGAGGAAAGCAAGCTCTATGACCAGCTTGCTGAGGTATCCAACCACCAGATTTACCACACCTCTTGCTACAGAAGATGACCCAATGTCCACATCCAGCTGCATAATCAACATTTCCATATGATTATATGATCATTGCAAGCTGCAAGCTGCAAGCTGATTGCCATTTGCAAACATCTTTCAGTTCAGTTTCTGTTTACTACATCAAATGGCAAAACGAATAGTACATAACATAAGCATCACTACACAATTCAAACCATGGCTACCCCTACTTTTGGCCAAAACTCATTAAAATGTCCTGAGATGTGATTTCTGGAATCTCTGTTATGTTTTCAATTTAGCTGTACAGAAAATGGTGTGATGCATACCTCAAGGTAGTTTTTACCATTGTAATAACTGATCTCCAATGCTTCCCCAATTAAACAAGCTGTCTTTCCAACACTTTGCTTCACAATCCATGATCCCTGGATATGTGTGCCACCACATGCACATAGTGAGAATTCTTTCAAGAGGAATCATAGCTAATAAGTAAAGCCTTACATCATATGTCTGCAACATAACTCCACTTGGAAGAACATGTGGTAGCAATCCTGTAAGAAAAGCCTGACTATATGAATTATCATATCATCCACAATCAGGAGAATAATGCCATCTTTAGGGGTCACTAACCTTAGCAATGTTTGGGATAAGCTTGAAACGGGAATTACGGTATCGGTTATCTCCATTCACAAAATTCTCAAGTAGTGGTGAGTCTGATAAGGGGCAAGTGCTCATATAGTAAAGAACTAGTGAGTAGCATGTTGTTCCTGGAACCTACATCCATGAAAGACAGTCAATCACTTACCTCATCATGCCTTCACATTATTTGGATCAGCCCAACATAGACAATTTTGGAGGTACAAATGGAAGACATGCAAATATGACAAAGTTTCACTATATGGGTCCCCGACACATAACCCTATTCTCCCCCTGAGGTTGAAGTATTCATTCTGTAGATGGACAAAAGCTACTTTCACATTATCTGTATCATCCTACCATATCTCTTCATGTACACTTGACTTTTAGATGAAATAATAAGTGAATGGTCATTTTTTTTCACATGGAAAACATATATCTTGGTTTCTTCTATCTAGAAACACAGTAGCAAGGCTCACTTGTAAGTTGACAATGAAGAAAAATGGGTCCTCCAGTTTGCCATCCATCCTCTGCATTTCCAGAACAAATCCTTGCACTCAATACCAACAAATTCATGATGATGTTGACAACCAAAGTGCAAGCAAGCCATGTAAGCATCCTCTCAGTTGCAGAATGTTCTCACCTCAAAATAATAGGTATTGGTACAAAGGAAATGTTTTTGTGAGGACCCATGCAAACAGGATGGAAACTGTACCTGCTTTGCACAGAACCGTTGAACAAGGTTTGAGGTGCGACTTGCAAGGTGATCTTCACGTTTGCCAGACTTAAGCCAATCTGCTGCTACAAATTGCATGATAGGTTCTTTGGCCACCACCTTTGTCCGCACAATCACCATCCTTCACTTGTGAGAATGGGGTTCAACCAAGGGACTAGGAAAAAGAATGAATATCACCATGGCTATGAAGACAACCTACCTTTTTGTGATCTCTTAAGTACTGCTTGCCACGAATGAGGAAAGTACTGGCATCAGCATTGGACACACAACTGGTTGTATTGAGAATCGAGCACTTTGGTAGTGACCCTTCTTTGAACAAAGAGTCTATAACATCTTCATCCGGCCCATGTTGGGTTCGCTTTTGAGCTGCCAAAGACAAGAATCAGTTTTAAGGTGAAGCAGACATTGAAACCAGTCCTTGAGAGACTAGCTTATGGTGCTTCTGGTGAGATTGTTCTACTGTCATGTGCCCTCTCTTCCAATAGACAAGTTGCAGGCAAACTAATGGTAATTACCCACCTGCAGCTTGCAAGCGCTTAACAATTGTTGCTGCAGCAGAGAACTTGGAAAGACCTCCAGACTGCAATGCACCATTAAATTTATCAAAACTAGCTCCAGAATTAGAGGTCAGCAACCTGGTTGAATTGCTACAGATAGTCAGCAGGGATACCTCCAATGACATCAATTAGATACCCAAACCTCAATAAAAGGAAAGAACCAACTCTTAAAAGAATATTCCTATTATAGAATAATGACTCATGTTCGACATCCTGCAAAGCACAAAAGGAACAATGCAGGATGGTCTGAGAAGCAGACACCTTGTCTTCATCTGAGGTTCCCTCTGACTCACTCTGCACATTCTGACTTTCCAGCTCTGGATCATGGTCTTGCTCCCATGAAGAGTCCTCTGGGACATCGTAAAACTCATCATCTGCCAGCTTGAGAAATGTGCTCACTTTAGGTTCAACATGGTCATCTCTCAATGCATTGCCATGTTGTTTGCCTTTGTTTGCATCAAATTGCCCATCTTCATGTGATGCCTTTCCTCCCTTCACTTTCCATCTCTCAGTTTCCACTAGAGTGGGAATTGGCTTATAGTCAGCTGGCTTCACCTTGTACATTTCTCGGATTGCTGCAACAAACAATAACAAGAGGAAATTCAGTATCACTTCTGACACTCCAGAAATTGAAATAGATATAGTGGACTCCTTCCAGCCACCTATCTCCATGCCTTACAACAACTGGTAGACACTGAGCTGTTCAAGGGGCTTAATGAACATAGAACAAGAATGTCACCCCAAACTATTTTCCATTGTGAATACAAGAGGACCTATTGGTGCAAGGTTATGTTCCAAAACCAACATGCAACGCGCTCTAACACATGGAGAGTGATGTCCTTGTCACATGCTGGACTCCAGCATGTGTTCCAGTGTTTCCAGTCCACAGTCAGCACATGTTTCACAAGGCAACGTTGGACATTACCACCTTGTGGAAGCAATGGTGATATCACATATCCTCCACCTGTGCACCACAAGGACACTAGTTCAGTGTGTAAGAACCATGTTGCCTAAAAAAAAAAATAAGTCAGAAGTTTCAAGCCATGTCCACAGTGAAAATTGCCAAAGTCTAGCATCACAGTACCATCCCATTGTATGCCAGCAAGAGGAAAATCCAGGAGAATAAGGAACAGAAGAACATGTTCTGGAACATGCACAGGTATTATATATACACAAGGCACCAACCAGAGGGATTCAGAAGGTCGGTTTTCATCTGGATATGGCACTTTCCACTAGGAGTGAAGTATTGAGCATTACTTCCTCAAGCTTCATACATGAGAATTTCATCATAGAAATACCCCATCTTGTGTCACCTATGTACTAACAGAGATGAGGAACTCACTCTTGAGCCAGGCTCTCACAAATTTTTGCCGTGGAGGACATTTTTGATGAGTGACTGACCTGTATAGTATCACTGCAAAAGTGCACATTGAGCTCTATGCAAAAGAGGCAGAATTTTTCCAGCATGCTAAGAACTGCTTATATCCATCTGGGAGTTGGTCAAGTTTCTGGATGCCTTAACCATGAATCTTTTTTATTTCAATGGTTTGACTAGGGAGATAACATATCTATCGCAATGTGGTCTGCATTCAGAGGAAATGAAGCTTCCCAGAGACTTGATAAGGTATGTGTAAAAAATTCAATAAGAATACCATAGGAGCCATCATCTTCACGGCGCCAGTAGCGATGTATCACCAAATCCCTTGGCTTCATGCGCCTGCAAAAACTCTTTCATCAAAATATGAGACACTAACATCTATAGGATGTACTCAATGATGGCTTTTTTGCCTACAATTTCATTCTGAAGAGGTTAGGGAATGGTTGAACAGTGGTGAATTCCAACCTGCTACCTCTGGAAGTACACAAAAAATAAGGAGCTTCAAGCTTACATAGTACTGCATATGGGATGGAAAAACACACACCAAGGGGTCCAGTATCTGTTAAATTGCTTATGGATAACATCAGAATGACCATCAATATGCTCTATGACCCTCCCCCTTAGAAAGCAGAAGTCCCACCTGCATGCCACAATGACTGCTTAGCATTCACATGTATGGCAGCCATTCACAAAGTCTTCCCAAAATGAAAGGCAGATCAAGAAACCCTAAGACCCTGCATATGTCAGGATAGATTTTCAGTCCCCATAAAAACGCTTAGAAATAGTGCAAAAGACATCTGTTTACATGATGACTTACTCTGCACGTGATGGACCCAAGGCCATAACTGTGGCAAACACAGATTCACAAGTGGCATGCACCACACCGACAGCCATCAGAGCTGCTGAATCCTCGCATTGGGTCTGCATCCAATTGAATGAAATTTCTAACATATTTCTCATAAACTTTAACATTCTCAGATTGAGATCCTGTCCACAATTTAATATTTGGGAAATCACAACTCTTGAATGGCAGCATGAAAAAAGACACATTTTGAAGCTGTACATCAATGATTTACCTTGCTTGATAGTCCCTGTTGATCATTGGTTTCTCTAAACAATCGTAACCCTGTAGGGAGGAGACAGACCAAGCTCTCACTGAGTACTTGAAAAAGTACAAACTCTTGGTGGGACTCAATAAGTATCCCACATCGAGTGAGCAGAATACCAAAGCATAATACTGCTTATAATATGAAGAGAACAACAGGTGACATTCAAACTTGGCTGCCTTTAACAATTGTGCAATAACAAAATGAGATTCAAACACCCATCTACACACCATTTTTACATCCAAAAATCTGCCATGGTGAGTCTGCTATCACATCTGGTGACGCATCTTTTGATGGCAGAGATCCAGTCCAATCTGCAAAATCTGCCAGACAACATCAGGCAACTCATCACTACTGCCAGGCAACCTATCACTATTCAAGGTTCAAATGTACCTTTTCCACAATGAATCCTGCACTGATGACATTTCTATACAACATCTTCCACTTGTCCACCCTCAAATTATCTACTCTATTAGATATCAGGCAAAGTTGCTGGAGGTCAGTAACCAAAGCATACCTGCAAGGGTGGTGGAATCCTCATGGTAGAAATGGTCTTTGCCACCAGATGTCTCCCGCACTAGTCCACTCCCTCGCATTCCAGCAAGCCTGAAACAGCACAAGGTCTGAATTCTCGACCACTACTTTGGAGTGTATTACCAGCCTCTCTCCAACCTCCAATTCCTGACCTCCCTTAATTTCTGACATTACGTACTCCCTTGATACTTCCAGTTTCCTGGTTGGAAGTATTGTGGCCACATGACAAAAATGTACCTGAATGGAATGCGCCGTCTGCCGCCCGAAGGAACAAATGATATATCATTTCCTGGTGGCTGGGCCTGCACCCGGGACACAGAAAGTCCCAAGATTATCCTTTGCATGTCTCTGACTACTGTGTCAGATTGGAGAAAGTTACAAACTTGATTTTACACTCTTCTCTAAAGATAACAGAAGAACTTTGATTCTAGAGAATTGGGCCTGCAGCAGCTTTGTGACTTTTGGAAGTCTGATGAGAATAATGAACAGTACATGATCTGCAGCATCCTTGAATGCTTGTATCCATTTTGCAGCTTCCTCTGGGCTTCTTGCTCCAAACTGCCACACAGATTTTACAAGCCCCTTTCACAACACTAAGTTGCTGGTCACAGAAGAGAAGTATAGAGTGCTCTCCAGCAGTTATTCAAAAATTGTGCAAGGAATTGTTGTCGCATACTCAGATAATCCTCTAAAGGCTACAAAACCTCTTAGTTGAAACCAGTGTTTGGAGTCCAAAGCTCCTCCACCTAAAGCTGCTTACCCTCAATTTGTCACTATTGTTATACGAGTCGTAGATTATGAACGTGAATAGCACCTGGATGCACACCCAAAAGCTCAAAAAGTTCAGTTGCAATTCGCTCTAAAATCCTTCACCTACCATCCCCAATGAAGATGTTCATGATTGCATCAAAAATGCAAATAAGTAGCACTCGTCTAGGGGGAAAAAAAAAGGCGGGGGGTCTCGTGCATTAAAATCCTTACTAGGCCATGAAAGCTTTCACGCCCATGGTCTTTCACCCGGGTGCATGGGTCGATGAGGCCACTCTTGATTGGTGCCTGTCAACAAATCAAAAACATAATATTTGGCAAGATCCATCTGTCTTCAAGATGCAGATGAAAGATATATATGAGTATCACGGGCACTAAAAGAATTTGCAGGGGGGGACGAGGACGTGAATTATGACTTGTCACTGCACACAGTTCATCTTTGTAGCAAACACTACCACCACGTATGCTCAAGAATCGTTCTATCTTTGAGGATTCGAATGAACCTTAAAAGGTAACTGCTATCTCTACTCAGGTTCTCTTAAAGGTTCTCTGTGAATTGTACCTCATCACGATGAGCTGGTTTCTCTTTGTAATATAGAGCACGGCTCCCCACAAGCATGAAATACCGCTGCCTGGGTTGTGTCATCATAAGCCTTGTTGTTTGTATGAGATATAACCAACCCTCCATATGAGCCCCGCATACTACTTCCATACTACTATTCTCCATCCTCCTAATTCTCCACCGTCCCCTACTTTTAATCAACAAACTCCCACACCGCAACAAACAAACAATCAATCAATCAATCATTGCAACAACCCATGAGCCGCCACCCACAGACAGACAGCCCAACGATCACAAAATCTTTCTTCTCCCCATGAGTAGACTTACTTGCTTCCACCCAACTTCCGCAACACAAAATTCCTCCACAATCTCTCACAGGATTCCTATCCTCAATTACCAGCCAGTCGGGGTTCTCAAAATATTCCCTGACCCCGACTACGATGATGAAGATTGCGAACATCCCCACTACCTGGGTGCTGAAGCATGTTATGCAAGAGGGAGGACAAATTCACAAGAAGCGCGTCGAAATAGTTGTCACCTTCACCTTCATCAAGTTGTTATGTGGGGAAGGATTATGCTGCTGCACGTGGCTGTGTGAGGAGGCATGGAGGGACAACCAAACTTCATTTCCTCACTCACCCTTTGTTGTTGTCACAACAACCACAACACTAAAAACCTTGTTTTTGCCTTGTGGAGGGACCCCCCCTTCCTCTCCAAGATACGAAGAATGTCGTGAGTTCCTTTCTACTTCACAAAACAAATTTCCCAAAGTTCGTTCTCATCAATATTCCCAAGGTTCTTAGTGTGCACCAAAGTGCAAGCTTGTGCCACTCATGTTCCCAAAGTTCCTGAGTTCATTTTCTAGTGTGTGTGAGGTGTTTGTTGTGCCTAAACTAAAATAGAAGAGATGGATACTGTAGCACTTTTTGATCCCTCCCTACCTAAAATTTTATCAAAGAGCTTATTTCTGTGCTTTCGGGTGTGGTCTTTTGATTGGACTTCATTCAGTCCTTTCATTTCCTTCTCTTGTTCCCTTGCCGGGTGTTTTCCCCTTTCTTTATTTGTTTGTTTGTTTTAAATTTAAGTCTGTTTTTTGGATCATATCATGTCATGTTGCATACCATAATTGTTACTGATTATCGGTGTTTTTATCCCACATGACATTGAACAAAATGAGTTCCAGCACATGGTGTTTTGTTCTTTCGGTGAATCTTCACCAAAATTTGAACTTCAAAAATATGATTGAAACCGAGTCAATGGGATTTTATCATTTTATCTCAAAGAATGACTCAAATTCATCTACTAGAGCTTAGATAGATGCAGAGGCTCTATAGGGTTGCACCAGGTAGAAACTTGATTAGGAGGATATGATCTCCCTTTTCATTGATTAATACAGTTTTGGGTCTTGTTTGGAGTTCAAGAGTTCTGGGTCAAGTTCGCCAAATCCAATTAAGTTCTTTTATTATTTTTCATATAGATTACAAATATATATACAATGGATGGGTGGAAAAAAACTCTGTTGTAATGCCATTTTAGTTTTTATTTGAGCTATTTTTCAATGAGCCTTTGGGACACCCCTAAAAACCTCTCTTCCAGCAATATCTAGGTTGCCTAGGAAGAGCACTTCTTTTACAATGCCTATAAAAAAAAAAGTTGTGCAATCTACAATAGTAGGGTTTAGGGTTTAGGGCTGCTTTAATAGGAGTTCTCAAATAGTTTCATGTATCACGTACTGGTGGTGGTGTTCTCTCACTTGCATTTTTAGTTTATGTTTTTTCAAAGGAAAGGTTGCGTATGATTGAACGAAGGAAGCGGGTACACCACCACCACCATCACCACCGTAGGTAGGAACCTTTTGAATGACAAAAACTTGGTTGGGGCCCAATTGCCCTAACTTTCAGCCACGATCTCTCCTCTGGATGCTCTTTCATATACCCAAATATCAACTCGATGGATTGTTCCTCTGTGATGATGATAACGAGGCCTGCGTTCCATGCATAAGTTACAAATGGTAAGCATGAAGCTAGCCCGATAGCTAGTTTCATTGCACATCTTGCAAGTGGTCGTGGGGTCAAATTTGTGTCCACCTTCAAAAAAAAGAGGCATCCTAAAAAGGGGTTAAAGAGAGACATTTTTATGACACTTGATGGCATACTTTTTTGTGACACTTGATGGCAAAACTTTTTGTGACACTTGATGGGCAATTTTTTTGGTCATTTGTATTTAGGTAGTTTTGAATTAAATTGTCAATTTTGAACTTTATTTAACCTTATGGTTGGGATCAAAAAATTTTGAGACAAAACATTATTAACATCTATTTTATTTAATCATCTAATGATACAAAATATTATTAATATTTATTATTACATCATTTGGTGATCCACAAGTGAAAGCTTTTTTTTATAAAAAAATTCAACTTCCAAATGATTAATTAGTTTGGTTTCTCCCCCCACCCCCTCATCCCGCCCCCTCTTTTTTTTTCTCGTATATGCTCTTTTCACCCTGATTTCTCATTTCATCCTCAGTTTCAGCAAAACTGGGCCCCAGAAGCCCCTTTTTGGAGTACTTTGCCATTTTTTACCCTCAAAGGTTCCAGTGCCAACAACATACACTGGATACCTTCACCTTCTTGCACAAGACCTTTCAGTGGTCATATTTAACCCAAGGAAATGTTAAATTTGGACTTTCGAGACCCCGATTTATATAATCTAAGGATGGGATATATGCCACGGTTTTTTTATAAAAAAAACAACCCAAAACAATTCACAGTTTTTACCATGGTACCAGTGTAGGTTAGGGTTTAGGGTTTAGGACTTCCAAGACAAAAACATGCCGCACAAAACTTTTCTTTGTATAGACACAAAAATACTCCAAATTAGTATGTCACCCCCACGTAATGTTGAGTTCCAACAAGTTGTCTTTTGAAATCATAGGCTGAGGTTTGGGTTGCTATAAATAAATGGAATATACATGTTACTTTTTTTTGTTTTTTGCTGAATGGGTACAACAATGCATTGCAATGAGGGGATTCTTTTTTAAATAATTTTTTTCATATCTAAAATTTGGTAAATTTTTCCAACAAAAAAAGTAAAATTAGTTGAATTTACACTAGAAAAAAAAAGAGTTGCATTTTGTGGGTTGGAAAAATGACAAAAATTTATTGAGGGGACAAAAAAAAAAAAAAAACATCTTTTGAAACCATTTAATTTTTTTACTTTTTTTTTTGGGTAAAAAAAAAAAAATTTGGTGAAAAAATTACAATAAGGAAGTTGGGGGAAAAAAAGAGA
>Ga0116231_10013179_pt1 | contig 11738 bp, 9 predicted proteins | sample S1TSphgellanicum_2_FD_89695 | JGI IMG/M metagenome (GOLD analysis project Ga0116231, IMG submission 89695) | Host-associated microbial communities from peat moss isolated from Minnesota, USA - S1T2_Fd - Sphagnum magellanicum MG | ecosystem: Host-associated > Plants > Peat moss > Unclassified...
AAAAAAAAAAAAAGAAAAAAGCGAACCAATTCAACCATATCCATCTTTTTTTAAGTCTCACCAGAAAAAAAAAAGAATGCGGTCGGGAAAACAAAAAAAAAAAAAAAAAGGTCCGTGCTGGCTCGGGCACTGCCCGGAAATTGCCCGGACAGACAAACAGACAGACATTGTAACTTTAATATATAAGATTACATGTGCATTATGCATATTGCTAATTTTTGTAAAGGCAAAAACTTGCTAGCTTGTTTCCCTATCTCTACTTAATTGAATGGCTATTTACAGGAAATCCTTTTTTTTTCCATTACAACATGATCTACATGCTCTCCAATGGCCATGATTTTTCTTTGCATGTGTATTTCAAGTTATAAATGTTTTCTAACTTGGGTTGATATTGAAGGTAACCTATGTTGGAAAGGTCAATTTCAAGGGTTGAATTCCCCCACGTGTGTTTTTTTCTTTCAAAGTTCATATGTTCGTTCAATCTTTTTAATTATTTTGCATAATGTGCACACAATATGCACTACACAATGTTTATTGTTTTGTTTTTGTAGTTATGTTGCATATGCATTCACATATTTCTCAAGTGCCCAAAATTCTACAATTTAACACAATTACTAGATTTAAATAAGACAATAGCAACTTGGGTATTTACATTCATCCTACACAACTCTTAAACAAGGTTAAACTTATGTTAAAAACCTCTGGAGAAATTCCTCTCAACAACTTCTAGACTACAAACATGGAACCCCATAGTGGGAAAGACAAATTAAACTTTAAATTTACACATGAATACCAAGATAAAGAAATGGGTTTCCTATAGCATGTATTTACAATAGTCTTGAAAAGATAGGGTTTGCGAGCCTAGTAGATTCAATAGTGGGGTTTCTACTCACCATGCCATTATTTGCAAAGTTGGAAGCACACTAAAAGCATTTCCTTCGTCCACACCTAACTTGTTTGGCTTCTTTTGAGGAGCTTAAATATTGAACTATCATTGCTTATCGATGATAATTGGTAATTAGTTCAATAAAATATTAATCATTTAAATCCAACTCTATAGTGCAAAAACTTATACCCAAAAAAGAAAATGAAATTTACATAAACTAATTTATTATTCATAAAGGCCAAACAATACAAAAGGTGTGTAAAACATCCTATTATATTGGTCCCATGGGCCAAATAGGATAAGACACCAAATTTACAACAAGGAAATAACCTTAGGGAAACTAAAATAGTACACCAGTTTGAATGTAGTGGGAGATTCTATTCTAACCATTTAAAACTATTTGGGAAAGCCTCAAGATACTTGTTGACTTGACCTTGTTATGAAGCTAGAATTCAATCCCTACATAACAATCTATTCCATATACTTGTTTTACCATGAGTCTACACTACTCTATCACACATGCTACAACTTGAGGAAGAGTCAACAAGTTCATAGAAAAGCAAACACATGTCATTTAACATTAACACACCTTCCAATAATATTGCCAATAACACATGGCCTGAATGACCTAACCTCCATGACTGCACCAATTCTATTTTGGATGAACTTGAATTCATCCCAGAAATTAGATTTTGTGGCAACATTGAAATTGGGTCACTTTTATTTTCTTAGGTCTACTTACCCATAAAGAAAATCTATCCATATGCCCACTTCTTCCACCCAAAGTACCTACCTATCTTTGCATTTACCTACCTACACCTTGCCCATATATCTACCTACATGGTATATAGAGTTTTGTGGTGTATCATGGGCATCGCAACCATTCTAAAATCACTTTATAGTAGTTATTGCTACTTGTAGGAGGAAGAGAAACTACAATGATTAAAGCAATCAAGAAACCTCTAAAGCGGCCACTATGCAAAGAGCCATTATGCGAGAAATTGAACAATTCCAATGTTATGAATAACTACAAGACAAGGAACAATTACAATGCAAAAGCTACAATGTGAAGAGTTGTTGCAAGATTTTGATCAACAACTTTTGGTCACCTTGTAAAGAAGACAACTTGACAAACACACAATTTGTCATCCTTTCCATTTAAAAAAAACAAATTCTCCAAAGAAACACGACAACAACAAGCTGCAATTGTCATCATCATGTTTCTTGTGTCCATGTCTACATAGAGAAGACAACAATAAACATGTAACTCATCGTCTTCTTTAAAAAATATTTCTATTGCGCACAAAAAGGACAATGACAAGAACAAGTCATCACTTTCCTTTTTTTGGTGTATGTGACCTTTTGTAAATAGCGCAATGACAATTGCACAAGTCATCATCATCCCTTTTTAATGTCATTGTCCCCTTAAAGAGAAAACAAGGATGCACAAGTAGCGTGTCATTTTCCTTTTGTTTTAAACATGGTTTTTCTGCACCAAACAAATACAATGACAAATTGTGCACTTATTGTCATCCTTTTTTGTGTGTTTGTGTCCCCTTGCAAAGAAAGTAGAGCTTGTCATTTTATTTTTTCGAAAAAACTTTTTTGCAAAAAAAAAAGGACAATGAGCAACTATGCATTTCTTGTCATCCTTTTTTTTGTCTTTGTGTCCCCTCGTGGAGAAGACGATGACAAGTTGTGTGCCCATCATTGTTTTCCCCTTTGAAAAAAGATCTTTTTCTTTGAAAAAAAAAGGACAATGACAAGTTGTGCACTTATTGTCATCCTTTTATTTGTTTATATGTTCCCGTGCACATAAGATAATGATGAATACATAGTTTGTTGTTGTAATGCTTTTTTTTCTAAAAACATTTTTTTAACAAGAAAAAAAAAACAACAACAAGAATCCAAACTTGTTGTCGTTTTTTGGTATTTTTTGTTGATATGATGCAAAAGACAACAATGAACTTGCTTCATCATCATCTTCTTTTGTTGTCTTATAGGATATGATGATGAAGCAAGTTCATCATTGTCTGCTATCATTTTTTTGGAGGAAAATGACATGTGGCAACATTTTAAAGTTTTTAAATAATAATAATAAATTTTAATTATAAAAAATTAATTTTAAAGGAATGAATTTTTTATTAATTAATATAACTAAATAATAGTAATAATTTATTTAATAGTAATATAATTTTATAATTAAATTATTTTAATTAAATATTATACTATATTATAATCAAAATAATTTTTAGTTTTAAAATTAATTTATTGGGCTTTTAAGCTCTTAAATATAATCAACATCATTAGTTGTTATTAATTATAAATAATTAATAATTATTGTTTAAGGTTGTTTGTGTGTACAAGAAGGTTGAAGGAAGTCGCATTAAGTCACAACAAATCACATCAAGTTGCAACATATAAGTTACCATCATTTTTTTATATGTTTTTTACATTTTTTTGTTCTTGGGGGAGCTTGAATCTCCTTGGCAATAGTCACAATTGATGGTTACTATCACCATTGGCCCCAGCTTCAAGGTCCTTTTTTCTGGATTGATTGTTGTTGGATGAATTGTGTTTTCCTAATGATGTGCTTGTAAATGAGGATGAAATTGATGAAATACGACCTTTTTTTTTGTTTTAGGATGGCACAACCTTGAGAAAAACCTAAATGCCAAAGAAAGGTGTCAAGTATTGGTAATCAACAACAACTGAATGTTGTAGCAAATGAAAAACAAACTAAGTAGAACAAATAATTGTCATATATACACATGTTCTTGAAGGTAAATCTCTTGTACTGGATTATGTGTCTCACATGTTAGGGTTTAAAAGAATTTAATGTAACATAGACATTGTGAATAAAAAATCGCATCCCATTTTCAATTTCTATTTGAAAATGGGGATGGCTATTTTTTTGCCCAATGTTTTCCAAGCAATACCCATATGCTTAAATAAATGATTCTTTTATATAATACCAAGCGATACCATGATATAATGGGTCTAGGGTGTAAGGTTTGTTTGCAATACCTTTATTGTGTTTATTGTCCACATGTTGGTCTAATTGAAATACCTTCATCATGTTTACCATCTACTTGTTAATCTGATTTCAATACCCTCATCGAATATAAATGAATATTTCATCTTTTTGGCCAATATTCACATCCATTTGATAATGAAGTTATTTTTATAAGAGCTGAAATGGGTTCTCATGAAGCTGATCATGCAGAAGTCTCACCAAAACATGCAATGGAAGATGTGGATTGGGTGCATGAAGGGTCAAGGTGGTTGTGTAAGATCAATGGATGCACAAATAGTTATGCGGCTATGTGGTTGCTTCATCAACAATTTGACAACAAACATTTACCTCACATGGAGGTAGGTAAATTCAACCATCCCTTTATTTGTCTTAGGGGGCCAAGGTGACAAGACCACCATGCCATGAATGCTCACATTTTGAGCAACATGCAAGCATGGCAAATCCATAATGAAAATAAGGTAATTGATTAAGCAAAAATAATATTAAATATGAGTGAAGTTGACTTCAAATTGAAATGCAACACCTCGAGGAGGTTTGATGACCTTTATAGGTAAGATTTGCCTCCAAAAATTTGTTACACATCATCGGCATACCTATATGGGGTTGGGGTTTATCCCACATTGTGCCTTCTCACAAATTGGGAAGGATGATGGGCTTGTTGAAACAATTCAAGTAGTAAGGTTGGCTACATAAAGCCTTTTAAGCTAGCATGGGATGTCTACAATTGGAATTCCGAATCCACCAAAGGCAATAGAAAGAAGGAGATGTAAATTGTGTGGAAGTACCATGAATTAGAAATGATTCATGGCTAGTAAGTTTTAAAACATTTAACCATTTTTTAACATTATTTTTCCATTGTGCATTTGAATGATGATAATTTATCTTTTGGTATGTAGGGTTCAACATATCACAAAGGAAGATTTTGTGGTAGATGTCATTTGATTCACACTTCAACATTGACATATTTTCACCAATTACCATGAAGCAAAGGTCATAGAAGCTGCAACAACTTATTGAAAAAACATGGGCATTTTAAAAACTTTTCATTTAATGAAGGTGCACCTAAGCAAATAATGTTAGGCCATTTTAACTTAGCTTGTGGTTAAGTTTTCTACCCATTTTTATTTTTCCAATCCCAATTTGCAATGCCTTACCTTTTCACCTTATGTCATATACCAAATGCATGCCTCAATTCACCACAAATCAAAACAAAACCAACTAGAAATACCTTCAATTTAACATGCAAACATTAATTATGGGCATGACCCATTTTATTTTCCAAGCCCAAATTGCAATATTTACATAAATAAAATATGTGTATTGTGTTTAACCTCACCAAAAGCCTTATTTGATTTAATAGGTTTTGATTATGTAGGTATTACAAAAACTTGTTCCTTAATCATCTGAGGTTTACTTAGGTGCATCTTTTCCACCAAACGCAATACATGCATCTAGTGAACCAAATGCAATAGGAAGTATCCTAAATATATTTTAATAAAAAAATAAAAACCAACTAACAATACCTTCATTTTAAAATGAAAATATTGATTGTGGGCATGCCCCATTTTTTTACCAAACCCCAATTTGCAATACTTTCATCATTGAAGTTTTATAATCATTGGTAAGGTGGTCACAAATGTAATTTCATCACTATTCCTACAATGTAATACTACCACAATAAGTTTATCACAATACCTACATAAAAATGTATTGTGTAACTTCACCAAAAGCCCCCCTTTATTTCATAGGCTTTGATTATGTAAATATTGCAAAAACTTGGTCTTTCATCATTTAAGGTTACTTAGGTGTATCTTCTCCGCCAAACACAATACCTAATGGACCAAGTGCAATAAGAAATATTTAAAATATAAATATAGATTTAAAAATTAAAATTTTAATATATTATATTTATATCATAAGTCATAATATTTAAATAGCTTGTCAATTATTATAGAGCAAAATCTATTAAAAAATATTCAATTATAAAATTACATATCAATATCATAAGTTTGTAATTTAAGAATTACATTATATACATGTTACTTTACATTGACCATTTATACAAATTAACCTTACATCTTAAATGTATTAATATTGAATTACAATGATTTTATTTGTGGCAAAATTTTCCATTTTGAAATTTTTTTAAAAAAAATCTTGAATAACACGGTCCAAAATGTTATTTGGATTTTTTTCAAATAAATACCCATATTCATGAAATCACCATATTTAACTCATAAAATTTAGTGTTTGGCCAACATGTAATGGAATTTCTAAATTTGGTTCAATATTCTTTTGGTTGATCACCACTTTTGGTGCAACACAAGAATTTTTTATAAAAAAACACAAAAGGTTTTGGTTAAAATGACATTCACACTCCTTATTTCTTATTGCACAAGATGAAGACATTATTGAATTGTATTCAAATAACATTCAAATGAATAACACTATAAAATTCAAAACAATTTAGGTATTTTATTCAAAAGCTAAATAACATTATAATTATAAATTATAAGTTTATTTTAAACCATAGAAAATATTGAAATCTTATATTAACAATATAAATAATAATTTTGATGCAAGTAATAATATTAATAAAATTTACATTTAAAAAATTCTTTAAATTAACCCTAAATCTTTTTTTAAAAATTCTCAACTTTTTCATGTCACACCAAAAGTGGTGATTAGAAATAGTGTGGCATGCCCAATTTGAGTCCATCATCATGTCAATGTTTGCTTGAACATGTCAGTTTCATTTGTCAAGATGGATGTTGACCGGTTTTTTTGGCGACTGAAATATTTTCGTTTGACCGGTTCTAATACCAAATTTTTTCAGTTGCCCAATTTTTCTCTCACTAAACTAGGTGACCAAAAAATTTCAATCACCAATTTATAGTTGTCGCACAAAAAAAGATTTGGTCACCACCCAAAAACGTTTGGGGTACTACCCAAAAAATTCATTTGTTTGATAGACAATGGCTCAATTCCCACCATTGATCGAATGACTAAATTTTTGTGTGGCTGCCCAAAGCAAATTTCGGTCATTGCACAAATTTTTCAGGGAGTGCCCAAAAATTGGTTGCCAAATCTATTTGCTCAGAAAGTTTTTGGTTGCCACTTGGAAATTTTTGATCATTTGATGGACAATAGTTCAATATCCATTATTAATCTAGCAATTGAAAAAAATTAGTTGCTACCCAAAAACATTTGGTTGACACCTAAAAAAATTAGTCACCAATTTTTTAAAACTTGGGTGCCACAAGATTGTTGGATGCTATGACAACCTTGACCACAAGAGGATTTAGCCAAATCTAACTAAAAAAAAAATAGACAAGTAAAAACTTTAAGGATCCTATTACATGTTGACCAACCATTAAAAACTCTTTAAAAAAATTGGACACTTCAAATGAAGGAAGTTTAGCAATTTCATAATTTTCTTGCTCAAAATGTTGCAATTTCTCTAGAAAATTTCCAAGCAATTCCTTTGACCATGTTGCAAAATGGTGAATTTATACCATATAATGTTTTTGAACAAACCTTACATTTGCATTATATTAATATTGATTCAATGTATTAAAATATCATAAAATTGCAATTTGAATTTTATTCACATTATAAAAAATATGTTCAATCACGACATCTTACAATGTTAAAAAGAAGGGCCAATTTGATGACCTGTTTTTTTAAAACTTTTTTTGGAATTCAAATTGAAGTGTTAACATTGTGGTGGTAACATTGTGTTACCAAACCTATGTTTGTCCTTTTAAAAAAAAATTCAAATAACTAACATAATCACAACAGTTGATGTATCTCCTCCACTAAAATTAGTTTTTAATCAAAATGGAGTGCTCGAAATGGTTATGCCTCATCCCAAGGGGGTGATGTAACAAGAGTTTTGGTATTTCCCTTGCCTCACATTACTAAAGCTAAGGTTATTAGGACTCATGTTTATCATGCATCAATTTTTTTATTTTAAGAAGCTACAGTGAACAAATCAAGATTTGTTTCTTCATTTATGAAAGAACCCCAAAGTTCATCATCTATCAATCCTGCTCGGGAATTTGCACATACATTCACGCAAACACAAATTTATGCTAGTTGTGAGGCAGAAGCAAATTGGGGGACATAAACTTGTTATTGGTGATGCATCAAATGTCAACCTTCTCATAAGGCGATTCATGATTGCATGTAGATTCATTTCCATGTTTCCTTTAAATCAATTAAATTGTTTATGAAGGGTTTTTTTATATATACTTTTTGGAAAAGGTAGGTGTGGTTGCAACACAAAAACTATCAACTATGGAATGGAACGAATGGATGTTTTACTTCTCAAAATGGAAGGCACATTTCAATTTGGGGGCTCAAAAATGCTAAGTGGTTTCTTTCACATGTAATTTAAGTATAATTTTTGAATTAAAACCATTAGTTATGTAATGAAGAAGATCATTTTCTTTTATTTGGAATGATCAATGAGGTTTGGAATGTAAAGAAGGTTGATTCATACATAGGAAACACCCTGTTGGGCCCATGGTCATGGTTGAAGTCATAGACATCACTTGATCATCCAATAACATTTAATTGCTTTCATTATATATTAATGATCCCATTGATGCCACGTTTTTACAATGGATTTTTTACTCAAACTTACTTAATCAATGTCACAAATGTAAAAGGTTTGGACACGTTGCATAAGCTTGTCGAGTCCAAAGATCACAGATGCAAGGTGGAATCAATTCAGATGTTGGTTGGTTCAATCTTGGAACAAAAGAATGGTGAATGGCATTAATAAAATACCAAAGTTGAACCGCGTAGGAATGATGCTGGAATGAATAACCATATAAACTACTAGTCTCAAAACAATTTAAGTAATGAGAATCTTCAAATATCTTATGTTCATGTTGACAACAATGCATTCACATCCAATAAATTTGAACACATTCCTTCACATTCAATAGTTGCATCATTCAACAAGGTTCTTGATAAAATGGGTCCAATTGTTTACAAAAACAAAAGACCATTAAGATGGGCATATAATGATCCATCTCCATTCAAAGATATTACAAATCAAGATACCTTTCATTTAAGGTGGAAGATCACTTTGAAACCTAAAGCCATTCCTAATAACTCTTAGTGAATGGGTGACACACAAAAATAAGTGCAAGGGCAAGACAAAGAATGTTTCTAATTTGGTTTCAACTCGAGTTGTGAATCCAAAAATGACCTAGTCCTATGATGTACCTTCCAAAGAAAATGTTGCAGTTATGCCAAAAAAAATCCTAACGAAGAGGATCTTGTGGTAAAATTTATTAGAAATTGCATCCTATTCAATTTTGCATTCCACCCATTGTGGAGTGGAAATATTGAAATCCATTCAAATGGTTTAGGACTTTGTCCCAATGGACATCATTAAAAAACGAATCGTGTGGCAACAATTCCATTAATGTCTCCACCCAACAACATGTTTAATGGTTGCTTGTGCATTTTCATTATGCATTTCCATTCATCATCCACACAACATGTAGTGACATTACTAAAATTTTTGGTTTTTCAAACAGTTCAAATTGATTAATTAGTCATTTTTTACTAATGGACATGTCCATTTTAACTAAAGGCTGAATGAATGTATTTTTCGACCAATCAATTTGATTAGAGTGACTTATTTGACCAATATATTTAATCAAGTTTAACAATCTTAATCAAAATGGCCAATGAATTTTAATAAAATGAGACATTTAATTAAATTGAATATAAAAAATTAACATCATTACTCAAAATGACTAATGTTCTCTATCAAATGGGACATTTTATCCTTATTGCATATCTATTTCTTACTTCCCACTTACAATCTTACAACCTACCTACCAACCCACACACCTCCCTAGGAGTAATATTTACCTACTTACTTACTTATTCATTCACCTATAACTTATTTACATATTAAATACCTACCTACCTACCTATTTTTAGATCTGATATATTAACATGTTATTTTCAAACATAGAGTCTCTATTTAACAACAACTATAAAAATTAAAAATAAAACTCAACCAAAAATGCATTACCAAAAAAAAAAAAGAAAGCACAATTATAACTTCTATAATGATTTGAAAACATAATCAAACCATATCATATTGGGTAAAACAAAAAAACATGAAACAAAAATAAATTGTATTATCAATTTTCTTCATCAAAACTAATGTCTACCTTTAATATGAGCTTTCTTCGTAAAACTTCTTCCTCTTTCTCTGAATCATAATTCCCTCATTTCCCTCTCAAGTTCCCACCATAATCCTCAATTTGAATCAATCCTCATAATTTCTAATCAACTTAGCTTACACAGTCTTGCTATACCTCTCTGTCCACCCTGCAGATTTTATACCTGCCTACCTCTAAATCTGGAACTTGATGGGATTAGTAGAGGCGATGCTGCAGGAGCCAAATCATTCAATATCCTCATGCTAGCAGCTTACAGAATGGAAGTTTGGATGAGCTTGAGGTACAGAGCATTACACTCGACTTCTTCTTTTGTTTTGTGTTCTATCCCCTTCAATGTGAGAGACATGTGGTATGGTTGGAAATGTGGCAAGTATTGTTGGATCAGTTTCTGAATGCACAAAGACAAATGATGTAGGTGCGACTTTGTGTCTGTCGTCAGCTCTTTTCATGATACTAAAGTTTGAGTTGGGCTGACGTTTGTTTCTAATGAAACTCACTGAATGTCTGCTTGGGTTGCCAAACTGTGTTGATCTGTGTGTAATCATGGTTGTTTTCTGTGTCATGCGCAGGGGCTATTTGAAATCAAAGTCGACAGTTCGAGTGGGACCCACTGGCACAAAACCATCTCCAGAGCTTCAAAAGAAGCCATTTATAAGGTAAGTGCCATACATGTGTCTGTTACTAGTATGCTTTGCCCCTCTATGCTTCTCTCCAACCTGTTCTGTATGTGCATGTAGCCAACTTTTGGGCTTTTGGCTATCTTTTTGCTCATGCTTCTTTCTCAACTCCCAAAAGTGTCCTCTCAATTAGACGAGTAGCTCAGGCAAAAAACAAGCCATTTGTGGGGTATCCATGCTTGCATGGCATCAATTGTTTTGTTTAGAGAATGGTCTTATGCTAAGTGGCAATCATAAAAGCAGCAAATTTTCTTTCTACTATTAATACTATTCTCTTACACTACCGAGTGTTAGCAGTAAGTTTTGAAGTAAAAGTATTTGGGATCTCCTCATGTGCAGGTTCAGTGGCAGATATGGGGGCACACATGCTTCCTCAGATCACCTTCTTCTCAAGGCTGTTGTATATATGGCCATTGTCAGTAATCTGGTGAGAATTGCCCACTATTTAATTCTTGAGGTATTTCCACAACTTGAGTATCTGAAACGGAAGTCTACTCCCAGTAGTGGTAGGTGCAGTACACTCTATCCCTAGTCTTTCTTGCCTTGCAGTTAAGGCTGTGAAATTGCCTGAATATTTTGTAAAACTTAACAGTCCTGGAGGCTCTACTTCTATGATTTTGGTTTGGTTTCTCTTACAAATCTGTCTGTCAATCCTGTCTGTGAGCTTCTTACTCTGGTATATGATATGCGGTTGCTTCTTTATTGATGTTTATATGTGCGCAGGTTGAGTAAAACTTTGACCCCTGGTACATGATCTGATTCCAGCACCCTGGATGTTTTCTAAATGAACACATGTGCATAAATCAAAGATTGTCACTAGAGTCTCTGAGTGGAAGTAATATCCCATCATGCCCAAGCTAACTTCTCCACAGTTGATGAGATAGTGCCTCTTCTAGTGGGCTGAAAGTTGTCTGTTATAAAAA
>Ga0116231_10013180_pt1 | contig 11737 bp, 5 predicted proteins | sample S1TSphgellanicum_2_FD_89695 | JGI IMG/M metagenome (GOLD analysis project Ga0116231, IMG submission 89695) | Host-associated microbial communities from peat moss isolated from Minnesota, USA - S1T2_Fd - Sphagnum magellanicum MG | ecosystem: Host-associated > Plants > Peat moss > Unclassified...
AATATGTTGTATGAGATCATGAATATCTTGTATGGGTTGCAACTTTCTGTCAATGTATGTCATTAATTAATTAAATCCATGGGAGGATGAATGATTTATTATCGTAAAAGCTTTACAAAAAGGAAAAATGAAATTAGCAAAAAAACAACAAAAAAAGGAATAAGAGAAAAAAGTGATTTAATTTGTTGGTAGTACACCAATGTTTGCAAATTGAGTGCAAATTGACATGGGCAAGATTTTTTAAACTGTACAAGTTGATCACAATAATTTTATTTGTTTAATTATAATTTATTTTAATTTTTATATAGTTGAAACATGTTGAAATTTTTATTTTAATTTCAAATTTTTAATTACTTAAAGAATTAATATTTATGTTAAATCAATTACATATTAACCATAAATCATATGTCTTTCAACCTATTATCATTATGTATCACATCAAGGTTTTGAAATCCTTGAGATTCTTTTGTGCATGTTGTTATTTTAAAATGCATGTTTTAAGTGTGTTTACATAGAAGTAGAAATTATAATGATAATTAAATATTTGATTTTCATAACTACTAACAACATTTTCATTATAATCTTAACAGAACCTTTACCTATAAGTACTGACCAAGTTTTGTTATGCAAATCCTTCATTCCTTTTTTGTTTCCTAAACCCAACTTCTACATGTTTTTCCACGCACAAATTAGTGCTATCAAAACATCCAAAATTTGCCAAAAAAAAGTGATACACAACAAAGTTAAGGAAAAGAGGAAATGTTACCCCATTTCTTTCCAAAACCCCATAATTTGGAACAAGAAAAGTTTTTTTAAAAAAAATTACCTCATGTCCAAATTTGTATTACTTGTCAAAACATTTACCTATCCAATCTTACCCTACCCACCTATTCAATCCCATTCAACCAACCTATAGAATCCTTACGCTACCTACATGTTTAATGTTGTTATACATCCCTACCTAATATCCTTTAACATTCACCTTTTCATTGAACTACATTTTTAGTTTTAATGGGCTATTAAATAATGCATTATTTATGTTTTGATAAATGGATCTTAACTCAAGTTCTTGACTTACACATTTGATTACAAATTATCCTAAATGTCCTAAGTTTGAACATTTTGTAAATGATAAGAACATGTTTTAGTGTATTTTAAACCATTAAAGCACATTTTATATGCATAGTACATTCCTTAATAGATTTTATATTGATTAATTTTCATAATGTTTATAACTCCAACAAGTGGTAACACTCAATTTAAGATGATGGTAGCTTTTGGTTTGTATTGAAAATCAAAATCACAAATAAATTAATATGAAATTCCATTATAATTGCAAATCTTTAGTTAAAATATTAATTGTTGCTAGGCCAAGGTTTTGAAAAAACATCCCAAGATGGTAGGTTGACATTAACAAAAATTCCCAAATCTAAACATCCCTAATAGAATTTCAAATTCATGGGGCATTTTGGTTCAAGGATGACCTATGTTTGGTCAACAACAAAAAAAAACTCACTTAAATAATGCCAATGATGACAAATGATGCAAAATGATAAAAAGATGAGTATGCTAACAAGGAATGACAAAATGGCAACAAACAATATTAGGGTGTTGAAATTGCACTTTGGAAATGTTGGGTGTGTAAGGTTAAACATGATCTTAAGGGAAAAAAAGTAATAGGAGGCACCTTTATATTGAAGGTTAAAGCCTTTAGGGCAATGGAAATAATGTTAGAGGACACCAAAAACACTAAAAGTTACATAGTGGATGTTATTAACATTAAGGTTGAAAATATTCTAGATTATATATTTTGTCAAACTAAAGGTCATTAGGAAACATGGTGTATTGACACAAAACAATCAAGTCTATAGGATTTCCTAAACCAAGAAGAGAACATGAGTATGCTTAGTTCCAAATTCAAATCACGAAACAAGAAAAACACGAACAAAAAGACAACATGTGCAAAACAAAAATCCAATAGGACTTTATTGTAATAACAAAACAAAAACAAAACAAGGTTGTGACAAACTATAATAGGCACAAAACAACCTAGTCTATAGGATTTCTTAAACCGACAAAAACACGAACATGTTTAATTCTAAATTCAGATCACAAAACAAAAAAAACAAGAATAAGAACACGACATGTGCACAAAAAAAGTCTCATAGGATTTTCTTGCAAGAATTAAACAAGGCTATGACAAACTATAATGGGCACAAAACAACCAAAAGTCTATAGGATTTCTTAAACCAAGACGAGAATACAAACAAGCCTAGTTCCAAATCCAAATCGTGAAACAAAAAAAACAAGAACAAGAACACGACATGTGCAAGATAAGAATCCAACAAAATTTTATTACAATAATGAAACAAGAACAAAACAAGGTTGTGATAAAAAAACGTACCCAAAATTGGTTAACTGGAAGTGAATTAAAGTTTAACTAAGATTTAAATGAAAATTAATTAGAAGTGAATTGAAAGTGAACTAAAGGATAACTACAAGTGAATTAAAAGTTAATTGAAAGCTAATTAAGAGCTAACTAATAGTTAATTAATAATGAATTGAAATTAAACTAAGTTCGTGTGGTACAAGTTAATTACAAATTATGGATGAACATTTATATGAATGAACTCCATGGTGTTGGCATCCATGACACATGGTGGGAAGGGCATGGGGGACGTTAGAAAAGCCCAAAATTCTTATTGACTCAATGAAAGGTGCAAAAACAAACATCATGGGTGTTAGGAATGTTAATGTTTCAATATGTGAAAATTAAATTTCATATTCTAAAATCAATGAAAGTGAAAATGATTTCTGGAGAGTCAATATGATTTTAGATTACTAATGTTTAATAACTAGTTATCTTTTAGATTTTTAAAAAATTAAATTTGAAATATATTTTGACCTTATGTCAATTGATCATCACTAGTAGCGTAAAACAATGCAAAACCCAAGTTAGTTACTAATAAGAATACATCAACAACTATTAATTATTTTATTTAATAATTATTTAATAATTATTTAAAAGTTAATAATTAACTAACTAGTGAGTTACATGTTACTAATTTATTATATTATTATTATTATTACTACTATTATTATTATATTATGTATTAATCATTGTTACCTAATTAATTAACTTGTAACTATTAATAGTTATTACATGTGAAATATAATACCTAGGTAGTAGGAAGCCCTACCCACCTATTCACCTAATTATGTAGCCTACTTAACCAATCCACAATATACATGTATTTAACATGTATATCCATGTATTAATATATTTATGTTTGGAATTGAAAAGTTTGGAAAGGTTTCATCCAAATGGGATATTCAACTAACACTAGTTAATACTAATTAATAAGATGATAGGGTGCTTCCACACTAACATGAAGCAACCTTGTGGCCTACGTAAGTGCTCATCAAGGGAATATTTTAAGAAGTTTCATTTGTAAGTTGAAAACAATCATTAAAAAATCTTATGGCCTAAAAAGATTATTCATTATATTATTGTGTAAATATTTGTTTTAAAAACCTCCCCCAACATATGTCATGTTCTAGGAATCTCCCCAAAAAAATTGGTTGATGAGTTTTTGAGTAAATTATCCTCATTAAATTTATTCCAAATCAAAGCAAATTCATAATATATTAATAACATTGTCATGTAAACACATAAAATATTTACAACATTAATACAATGTTTGATTTTAAAACATGAAAAACCAAAAAAAGTTATAGTTGTCATGGTATGTGTTATTATGACTACACTTGATCATAACATGCATCTTTTGAGAACCTAATTCATTTATTTATATAAGGGGGCCCCTAGGATGTTAGGATTACAATGAAATGTCACATTTTTTGTCCACCTAACAAAATATCTTAACTTTCATATACATTGGGGAGCCCTTTCATTATATTTGGTACTATATATATATATATATATATATGTTGTTATAGTTGAGATTAAGCACATGGAAATTATAATAATATAGTTTATCAATGGTCGTAGAGGATACATGTATCATTTTAATATTATATTGGTATTTTCAAATACAACAATACATGTCCATTTTGGAACAAATGAATGGAGGAGATGACACCACCACCATAAAGGTGTTAAAGGAAATGGTGATCCATAATATACGTCTATTTAACATGCTGCAAACACCACATAAATACACGAATCTATAAATATGTCCTTAATATATTCGAAAACACCACATAAAAGTAACCAAGTTGTGACTAAAAAATTAATCAATGTGAAAGAATGAAAAACCTAGTAGTCACAAACTAATAGCACCATAGTCATAAAAAAAAAAAAAGATTGAAAAGGATGATGACTAGTTGTAAAAATGACAAAACATAATTGCAAATGACAATTACTTGCATATGGTCACAAATTAGATGGTCGTATAATACAAGATTTCTTTCAATGGTCATATTTTGTATACTCATAGTCCAATAACCTTGATTGTGTTTAGTACTTGCCATGTAATCATACATGTCTTTCTAAAATTACTTGAGTTATAGAACCCCACTTGTTCTTACAAGTTGAATCATTCCTCAATTGCTTTGAACAACCCACATCCATGACAATTGTTGAGATTTTCTTCCACTTGGTGATTATAGTTTCAAATTGGTTTCAGATGTCCACTTTTTCAAGGTTTGTGTCAAATTGCTTTTAATTGTCCTCTTTATCAATGATTATGATGTGTTCATCTTTCTTGGTTTTAACAAAAATAGTCTAGATTTCACCATGTTCCCAATGGATTGATGTAATTTCCTAACAACTTCTACTGTTATAGTTGATTCAAAATTATGATTAACAATTTCATCTTTTTTTTAATTTTTTTTTTTGTTCCACTAGTTGTTTAATCATTGGGGTGTGCATCTGGGCGATTTTAAAAACAAAATATAGGTATGAATCTAACAACTACGATTTGTGATTTCTACATAAAAGCTATTGTGATATCTAGTTTTCACTTTGCAATTATTTTTTTAATTTATTAGACAATTCAAGAATTAAGAACTAGGTGGAGGTTTTACAATCCTTTGAATGTTTAATGTTTTCATAGCTAAAAATGATGGTGTCAAATAGTTCCATGGTGTGACGATGCAATGAATCACAACATCAACATGATTAAAAGGTTTCATGAACACACATTGCACTCTATAGGTGAAAGCAAGTGTTAGTATGGTGGAAATGATGAGGTTCATGCAAATTGGTATAGATGGCAAGGTGGTCTAAGTGCATGCAATCCTTTAATATGGTGTGTAAATGAGAAAGCGGTGGTTTGTAAATACATGCAAAGAAAAATGGAGAAAAATGTATGCTTTGGATGTGATGTGCAAAAGACATTGCATGCATTAGATGTGTAGAGGTAGAAGACAATCAGTTGGGAACATTGGAAAAGTTATTCAAATGTTGTCTTTCGAGGCGCTATGGAACATTGGATTATTTTTGTAAATCTAAGATTTTAAATTTTTTGTGTTAACATAAATTGGCCTACCATCACCTTACACCATTCAATTAACATCAAGTGCCATAGGTGATGTCATGTAATATTTTTGTGTGAATGATTATTTTTGGTGTGAATTGGTGAACAAAATTACTATCTTTCCAAACATTGAATTAATCCATATTTATTAGTGTTGTCTAATGCTTGATTGTGAAAGGAACCTTTAGTTTTAATACTTCTTAGTTTTTTTTAGTTTTTTTTGGTTTAATAAAACCTTTGGTATAGTTTTGAAATTTTATTTTACATTTATAAAATCTTCAATTCCAAAAAAAAATTCAAAAAAATTGGAGCTCGGTCTAGTTTAAGACCAAGTTTAGTTTCATCTACATTGCACCCAATTAAAATTAATAACTTCTTTAAATAGGTGCACATGCTCGTGGATTGGGGTGTTAGTGTAGGAGATAATTGGGTAGGATTGTTAAAAAAAAAAAATCTTGATAGACAATGAGACAATTTTTTTTCCTTTGGGAGCGAAGGGGGTGAATTTTATTGCTTTGCCTTGTGGGAAATGGGAAGGGGGAAACCAATGAATTGGTAGCCACCTACACAATAGTTCATTTGTAGTTCATTTAATTAACACATATTTCCATTAGGCATATTATAATATCTAGGCCAATTTGGCATTAATTATATTATATTTAAAAATGTTGAATTTCTTTTGAAGGAAAATAAAAAAATTGATGGAATATTTAAGAATACATCATTTATTGAAGTGACCAAGCTATTATGATATGTGATGATAAAATTTGCTTTACAAGTTTTCATTATAATTTGTCCTTTCATCACAAACATCTAGGCTTTATCAATTTGTTTCAAATTCACAAAAAAATTATTATTTCATGGGTTTGTGTTTTTTGTGCATGAATGTTATGCATTTAAGACATGTAGGATACATATATAAATAGGATGAAAATGGATTAAATATTTTCATTCACATAAAAATATTTTTTCATATGGATGAAAATATTTCACCCTATTTGTACATGCATCATACATGTTTTAAACACACAACAACCATGCACATAAAAAATGAACCAATGATTGAATAATGTTTGCATGATTTCTATTATCAAATCATGGGATGGGAAGTTTGTGATGTTAGTTATGATCACAACCACCTCACATCCTTGCAAGTTAAACATTGATCAAAATACATGCAAGTGAAAGTTGTGAATCAAACTATGAGTTACCATTTTTTTTAAGGGAAAAAAATTATTTTTAAAATGTCTAAAAATTCCTTTATTACAAACCTTGAATTATTTTTCCCAACATTAATTATATACACATTTCCAAAATAGTTGCATTTCCAATGGAAAGTGATTATTCTTACAACAAAAAAATTACTCACTTTCTATTACTTGGTTATTATCACAATTTTTCCATGAAAAATTGTGATGACATCAAGGTAATAATAAGGTATCCTTAAAACTAAAAAAATAAGTTTAGTTCTACCTCAATATTAAATCAAAATGTGTTGATACAATTTTTTATTTATTTTTTTGTTTGATGATATAACATGCATCCAACACCATCACAATTTATCCAATAAGGTTTGTCCAAAGTTGAATTATGACAACTTAAAAAACAAGTTTTCATTGTTATAGTTAAAAAAAGCTTTGTACTTACGATAGACTAGCTTGTGACTAAACACTTAAGTGCTTAGGGTAGGGCGAATCCAAAGGGAGGGTTTCATTGTTTTTGATGTCCAAACAAAATTTGAATTACTCCTCTTGACACATTTGACACACTAACAATTGTCAAAAACGAATTAGAAATGAGAAAGTTACGACCCTCCAAATGAAAGAGGATCAAGAACTCAAAAAAACAACCATTGAACAATACAAAGGCTAGTTCTTGAACACTTAAAAAACTCCTTGTATGTTGCTATGTTGCTATTAGAGTTCAAAGCTGATTTGTAAAACTTCAGGTGGTGCTCCTATAGCACTTTAAATCATTTAAAATGAAAAAGAAATAAAAAAGTTATGAGGTTTGAAAGTAAGAGAAAAAAAAATAGAAAAAAATGCGTTTTGTAAGTTGCAAAGCTTATTTTTCTTGTTATTTTTTCATTACTCCTTTTGGTTTGCACTGCAAAGATGATTTCTAAAGCTTCTGACCAACATAAACATTTCAAATTAACTGCAAGTCATATAACGAGCTTGTAAGAGGGGTACACAAGGGGCATTGGAAGGAGATTGTATCCATATTGGGTTTCCACCTTCCTACCCAATCCTGTGAAGGATAGGTCCTGTAGGTAGGTAGGTAGGTAGGTAGATAGGTAGGAAGCATATAAGGTGGTTGCGAGGTAAGTAGATGCAGGCAGATGGTTAGTATATGGGTAAGGGAAGCTTAAATTAGCACTTGCAAGCCTTGATTCACACAAACAAGCAAACTCCTTTAGGTCTTCTTCTATTACAGTTCAAAAACATACTCTGAGGTTTCTGTTAACATCTATTATTTGTTTGAACAAAGTTCACATCACATTGATGGGTAGTGCTCCCATAGCATTTAAAACCACTCAAAATGAAGCACATATGATGAAGATATGAGTAAGTGTTCAGTCATAGACAAGGCAATCGATGATGATGGGCTGGTCTACCCTATATGACTAAAGAGCCTAAACTTGTTTTTAAAAGGGATAGCAACCTTGTTCATGCTGAAGAAGTCTCAATTTTCAGCAAGGTGCAAATTTTGCAATCCTAATCCAAATCAAGTTTCAAAAACAAGTTTGAACCTTTGGTCCACATACCCCCCCAAAGCCTAACTTAAAGCATACACTTAAAACTTGCTCAATACCTTGAACCTACCAACACTACCTAGTGTTTACCACCAAGTGTGATTGCTACTTAAAAGAATATAACATTTCTTGCTAACAAACTTTGAATGAATATTACTAAGAAAGAGCAAGAAATATCTTCATAGGCAACAAGGGAATCAAAGGTACCTAAACCAATAATTTTGCATTATCAAGTTTCAACAACAAAGGGCATTAAGGCCATACAAATTACTCATTGACCCATTTGATCACCTTCTATCCGGTTCTTGCTCTTGTGTATGTACTATGGAGTGGGCCCATAACAATAGGTCTCATACATAGTTAGGTAGGTAGGAAAATAGGTAACTATGTAGGTAAGTAGATGGTTTATACATATGTAAGGGCTGTTTTTATTACCTACCTACCTACTGACAACTTGCTTGTGAGTTGTTAGTAGGTAGGTTAAAAGAAAAAGCAACTGAGGTAACCACCATGGTTAGCTAGGGAACTGAAACCCAACAGAAAACTGTTTCATGACCACTTACCATTCATCCTTCAAAAGTTGAAATCATCTCCCAAGGGGCTTTACACACTAGGAATCAAAGTAGGCCCAAGTTTTTTCAGCCCTGACTCCTAATGTATACATAGCTAAGGTTTTTACTACCTAGCTACTAACCAACCTGCTTGTGGGTTGTTAGTAGGTAGGTTGCGAAAAAGTAACTAAGTTAACCACCATGGTTAGCTAGGGGAACTGGAACCCAACAGAAAACTGTTTCCTGACCACTTACCATCCATCCTTCACCCTGTGCTGGTGCATGCTGGTTCACTGTGGTACCTACGGCCACAGTGAACCAGCAACCCACATGAAGGATGAATGTTAAGCGATGAGGAAACAGTATTCTGTTGGGTTCCAGTTCCCTAGCTAACCATGGTGGTTAACTTTTAGTTACTTTTTTTTCAACCTACCTACTAACAACCCACAAGCAGGTTGGTTAGTAGGTAGGTAGTAAAAACAGCCCTTAGCTATGTATGTATAAACCATCTACATACTTACCTAGAAGTTGCCTATTTTCCTACCTATCTACCTATATATGATACCTACTAGTATTTCCTACACAATAACTGGTTACCAAGATGAAACCAAATATTAACTCAGTTGAGGTTCATCCACTCAGTGGATGATGGTGTGCTGGTGGGCACTGTGTGTTCACTATGGCCCCGATGAGTGTTCAGACTGACAAAATGGATGAAGTACAAGGTACTATGAACATGGCACAATAATTGTATGTGTGAAGGGGGGTTTGGTCTTAGAATTTTTGTTAGTGTAAACTGGAAGGACACATTACCCATAGTGCACAATTATTTCCTTCCTCTGCCCCATGAGCAGGGCAGCTATTTTATTTTCATGTTGGGCAGGAGGGTGGGTGGGTGGGTGGGTGAGCTTAACTACCTATGTAGTACTAAGTACCCTAAGGTCTAAGCATGTAGTGAGCACCCGTAGTTAATTATCAAGGTCGGTAAGTAGGTGAAGGCACTTGGTGCCTGGTTACTAGATAGGTTAAAAAATACATGTGAGTGAATTGGTTTTATACAATACAGCTAGTTAACCTAACCACTGTGGTTAGCTAAGCTGTGGGATGATGGATGGCAGGAAAAGAATGAAAAATGTTTTGTGTTTCCTGTCCAAACATCATCCATATACTGCATGGTGTGCTGGTGGGTGCTGCTGGTTCTCACTTTTGCCCTAAAAACTCCCACAAAAGAAGAGTCTCTCTCATCACAGATACAAATTCTTTTTGTTGCCCCTTTTTCAGACCCAAAAAATTAATTTAGTGTTAATTTAACAAATTATATATTAAATTTAAATTTAATTTAAATTCAAATTCAAATTAAATTTGACCTTTTTGATACTAAATTAACACTAAATACCAGCACCAATGTAAAACAATTTGTAGTTAGTTGGTCACCTTATGCAGCTGATGTTATTGTGAATGTTCAACTCAGGACCTTCTGACAGAGTCACTGATGCACTGGCTGTTCTACAACACACTAATTGTCAGACTATTATAAGTCGCCCTTATTGAAGGTAGGTAGGTAGGTAGGTAGGTAGTAAGTGAATAGGTAAGTAGGTAGATAGTTAGTACTAGGTAGGTAAGTAGGTATTAGGTAGGTGTGTATCTCTCTTAAGAACAACTCCCTCTTCATGAAAAAGTCAAGGAAGACAAATATTTCTATTTGTTTTGCTTCAGATACCAAATCTGGCACTTGATACGAACTCGAGAGTTTTCAAGAGAAGAGTAACATGCACACGGACAAAACATAATAATAATAAGTTCATGTTGGTTTTCACCAGTGTTGAGAATTCTGTTGATAAAATGGGCATAATTTCTTCCCCCATGTTATGAAACATGGTAAACATATATTAGAGTTTCTCTGCAAAGTCACCCTGTCTTCACCCTGTCTTTGGGCGTGCTTTCACCCCTTATCCCCTCTTTCAGTGGTATCTGCCAAGTAAAGAATTTTTTTTTTTACTAAATCTCAGTATGAAATGCTGAATCTCACATTTAGTGCACAAGGGTTCGAGAGTAATTATAGTACCTAGTTAGTTGTACAGGTAGGAGCAGTGAAAATATATGTAGCAGCACTGGAGGCGCGGTCAGGAAAAAAGAAAGACCGTATGAAACTGAGTTTACCACCAAAATTGCTGGAAAAACTGGTCTCGTCCCTGTTATTTCGTTTTGTACAATTTTTCATTCACAGTTACGCATTTGATGCCTTATTATGCCAAAACTGACCATTCTTGCCCCCTAATCACAAGACTTAATGTATAACTCTATTATAATTAACCCATTGTTCTTTCCATGCATTACAATTTGACAATGAGCGGGAAATGCCCCAAGATCATGGTAATCATGGTAATGGGTTTTAGGTTCCACCCAATAAGTGTTTAGGAATTAGGGTTTCCCTGGGAGATCCTATCAACAGAGTAGGAGTTCAATCACCAGATGTGTTGTTCTATTTGTTAATCTAGCAATGCGAGCCAAACCTTGGCCATCTTGGAAACCCTAGCCTTTGATTTTGTCTCATTGCCATCATTGATCACTTCACCTTTAGTCGAACATACACTTGTCTCCCCCAATTCATCAATTTTTGTAGCATTCATTGGTACTTTCAATGTTGTAGGTTAAACGTCTTTTTGGGATTAGTAGGGAATCATCCATGGGAAGGGTAGGATTGTTTTTGGGAATCACTTGGAATCCTCCGTGAAATTGAAAGATGGTGACATTGAGTGAATCGCCACAAGCAAGGAGGATGGGTTTGGATTTGGGCTTCCTCAACCCTTGAGACTTACTTCTCTTGATGGAATCAAAAGGGTGGCTTGCAAGTGTGTTGTTTTCCAATTGCATAGACAAGCATTGTAAAAGGAAGACATGCTTTACAATACAACAACTATTTGGTATGC
>Ga0116231_10013181_pt1 | contig 11737 bp, 10 predicted proteins | sample S1TSphgellanicum_2_FD_89695 | JGI IMG/M metagenome (GOLD analysis project Ga0116231, IMG submission 89695) | Host-associated microbial communities from peat moss isolated from Minnesota, USA - S1T2_Fd - Sphagnum magellanicum MG | ecosystem: Host-associated > Plants > Peat moss > Unclassified...
AGACGGTCTGCATGCTCTGCATCTAAAGTGGGTGGCTCATAGTGACCATGCAAATCTTCCACAATGTACTCCTGCACACAGACCAGAATCAAGTTAGATCCTAACCAACTTCCTGGAGGTAACACAGCCCTGGAAACCACTTGAGTGTGGCCACACTTCTAGTAGCTGAACAACTCACTGGTTATACAATTCAACCATGGACATACATTGGGGTGGGGGCTGTATAATTGGGTACCTCTAGAATTGTTCCAACTAACTGGACTTATCTACAACCCACAAACAAGGTGCATATGCACCAAAACCCTAGGCTCTGGAGAACCTGACCTACATAGCACATCAGGTTCCTGGTACAAACCTTAGCGAGGACACGCTTTGTCAGAATGTGGTAATGGCGCTGCCAGATTCGCTGGATTGCCATTGTTGCAGCTAGCAGACCATAGATAACCCCCAAGATTGCAAAGAGGATGACAAAGATAATGAGGAACACACCACAAGCTTCCATGGATGCAGGAAAGCAACCCCATGCATAACAGGAGTCTCGGCATCCATCAGCACATCCACCATTGTGGCCCATTGACAGGCAATGAATGACCATACCAACCACACCCAGTATCAAAAAGAACAGAAATAAACCTGTGCAACATATGCCATCAAGGTCAGTCCTCTCTCCATGTTGTATACACAATGTTCTGGTTATCTATGTGATGTGCTGCAGTGTGATTACCACATCTTGGGACTACTGCAGATTCACTTTTTGATTTTGCCAGTCTGTGCCAAAGGATACAGATGGATATATATGAAGCCCACATTTGACAGTAGGCCTGCACCAACCCTGATTGTTCAAGTCAGATTTTCTGACACAGGACTAGATGATTTTCTGGCAATGTTTTACCAGACTATACAAGGCTAGAGTTGCTGATGGACTCATGCGATGATGCAGCTAGAAGACAGGATCTGCATTACTGGGAGGCATCAGTTACCCTGCACAATAATCACCTCTTTGATTTGAGAGTGTCTACTCCTTCACTAGTGAAATTTGTAACCTTGTGCAAACCAACAGAAACTTTTTGCATTGTCTGTGTGCAAACCTTTTCAAGATACAATCAGTGACATTTGACCTTCCCTCTATGCATTGCAGTGGTAATGCATGTCCAAGGGCGCATGGCATTGCACCTGGAGTGCAATCTGCTGAAAGCATTGGCATAAAAACAATCATGGAAAGCAGGCCAAAGAGTTTCAGTAAATACCAGCACAGTAATAGAACGGAATAGGATGCTTTTTGAAAATTTCATTCCAGCTACCATTGAATGGATCTTTGAGCTGCCCGTTATATAGCAGGTATGTGATCCCCCCTAAAACCGAAATAGCCTGCACATACAAATTATTGAATCATCCACTCATTTCCTTGTAGAAAGTGTCAACTAATTCTGCAATCTATAGTGGAATCAGAAGAGAAATTGGACCTGTAGTTCCTAAAAACTGAATACTTATGAAACCAGATCCAAAGTCAAAATAACTATAACAGAGAAAGAATCACATGGCACAATGTGCTAACTTGGGTTGCCAAATCTCCCCCAAAGGACTCCAAAGTCTCTAGGTTCCCATGCTTTACATGGCTGTTAACCAACTCCAAAATAGCTGGGTAGAATCTAGCATGCACCTATGATGCATAAAAGCCTAAATGAAAAAGCCCCTGCTGACTCTAGTAGATCCAATATGACTATCACTGTTGCTTTTGAGTGGGTACTGGTATCCCTTGCCATCCCAATCTGAAAGAAAAGAAAAGGTAAGAGTGGCTCCAACATACAGTTTGAACAGCAAGAAATACAAGAAAAACATCCCGTGCCACAAAAACTTTGAACTTGATTTTCCTCCAAGAATGATCTTCAGGAAGTTCTGGCCGAAGATGAAATTGTGCTTTACATGTGGTGCAGTGTGAAAATGCAAAACCCTCCTGCATCAACAAATCATCCAACCTTTTACTTCTCGACAGAGTTCCTTTGATCACAGATATGTAATGAATGATGATCCATAAACTTCATTCAACATGATGGGGATATCATTACCCTTTCATAATCTCCAGAAAGGCGGACAACATCATTGTTCATATGCAAGGGGCAAACCCTTTTTCTTTTTTTAGTATATGGGAACCAACAATGTCTTAAGAAGTATTTAGACCTTCTCTATACTTACATCTAAGTCAACTGACCCCAATGCTAAAATATACAGGAAAAACTAAGTAATCTGACCAATAGCAACAGTCATACAAGTGTTCAGTGGTCTTCAACAACATGTATGGTAGTGACCAGATACTGTAAGATCTCCACTGACTTCACCTACCAGTAGTGGGTGGTTGCCAATATCAGACATAAACCGACATACAAAATGGAAGCCAAAAAGTAAAGGAAATGTGCAATCAAGTACCAACCCTAGCAAAACTTTCACACGGAGGGATGAAGTGCCCAGCCATGGAAAGGCATGTTCCAATAGGAAGAAGTGTAGACTTCTCTATACATATATCTATGGATCTATCTTCACATATGCAAATTACTCATTTCCCCCAACTACACTGCATATACTTGAACAACCAGTTGCAAACAGCAATAACCCCTGCCAGGAGGCTAGTGGCTTGAGAATAAATTGGACTAAAACTAGGGTAGAAGATGTCAGAAATAGAAAGAAAGTGAATCAACATCCTTACCTTTACAGATCGCCAATGGTCAAGGCATCCACGATGCACAAGTTGCTGAGTACCTTTGCACATGCATGGTGCTATCAATTCATCTCCTGCCACATTTGTCACAAGGTTCAGTCAAATATACCATTGAACATAATAAGCAGTCTTCAGTAGTTCAGAGAAGAACTTAAGCACTCAATTTCCTCATAAGGCTGACAATATTGGGTTTAAGGATTTGAAGTGCACACCTGGAGCAAGGGATTCAGACTCCAGGCAGATCCGGCAGCATGCCCCCAATCCTTTCTCAAGCTCACTTTCTTCACTTTTCGATGTGCCTTGCTCCACTTGAAAAATATCAGGAGGACTTAAAAGTGGAAATGTATCAAGGTCATTCCCACTTACAGTTTCTTTTGTCTCCATAACCACATCTGAAGCCTCTCCCTTCATTGATCTGCAAAATCCACCTCAGTGTCATCTCGCAGTAATTGACTGTAACGCTTACAATAGTTTGCCCTATTGGCTCAACCTAAGTTTCAGACTTTCCACAGTCCAAACCATATGACTCTTCCAGAGTTTCTCACTACCTTGGACCCAGTCACCAATTGTGCAGACCTGGTGGCTCTTGGCCCCAGTCCAAGTCTGGCATTCAGAAGCTAACACCTGGGCAAGACAGAAATCTCATGTGCACATATGGCTCTTTGGAAGCTCTTCAAGGATTGTTCTGGATTCTAAAGAAATTTTATCACTTTTGGTTCAAGTTGTTACAAAGATAACAACTTCATGACAATAGGCAGGTAACAACTTGGTAATGTGTGCACACACCCCTTTAGTATGAAAGCTAGCCTTCTAGAAGACATGTTGAACCTCCACGTGCTGTATGCATTCAACAAAGCTGAGGTCCATTCCTAAAAATCTGCCTCAAAAGATTAGCTCTGTTGGTTGCTGAATGTCATTAGGTTTGTCAATAGACTAAAGATCGTTGGCAAAACCATATATCTATATGATGTTTGTGAAAGAAAACTCTACAGCAATACTTTACAATAGCTGTTGTATTAGTTCCAGTGAAACCAAAACAAATACAACAAGAATGAGCATAGTCACAAACTTGTGAGTGTCACTCACAAAGAATCAGACCATCACCTTCATTACAAACGGCAGTGACTAGCTACTGTTACTCCCCCTTACTTCATCAGCTCTTGATAGTTGGTATAGAAGAGCATCATATAATCTTATTCAACTTTTTGGGCAAACAATTGCACAAAAACCTAAGTACTGATTTTTTGAAGCATTTCCAGAAGCATTCAGAAGCCTCAGTCCTGATGTAGCCTAGATGTAGCTCAACAGGCAAACGTGATACATATGCCTTATCCCACACCTGGCTTGAGCTGATATGTATATACTTGAAATCCAGCAACCAAGGAAATGGACTAGATTCCATAGTTCCACTGTGAGAAGAATTGCATATGTTGAACTACACGACAAACCCTTTCTACGGTATCAACAGTTCTATATACAGGGATCAAGTATTGCCTTCTCAGGATTGGCATGACAAACAACAAAATTCATGCTCAATACTCGAAGGGAAGAAAAAAAATTGGTCTCTTCAAAGTCTTGTCAAGAATTATAATCCTTTTCTTCTGCACTAAATTTTCTCTTCTGGAAGGTTCCGACAAGATGCAACAGAAATCGTACAAGATGTGCCTGAGATAGGCGGCAACTAGGGCGTGCAAAATGAACTCACCTCAATATAAGCCTCCCTCTCCCAAACTCTGCCGCTTGAGTGTTGTGGAGTGTCAGAGCTTTCTCAACATATTTGTCTTGATGTCGGGGGTTGAATTGGAAAGGGATGAGAGCTTCGGCGGACGAGGAGACGATCAGACACGCACTTACAAGAACAAATTTCGCTCTTTACACAAACCAGAAAGATTGAACACAAAACGTGAAACTTATCACAACCCTAGGGACTTAATATTTACAAAATGCATGCATATACGGGGACTGCGAGCCTTGTATCGGTAAGCAACTCCAAACGAGTTTCTGTGAAGCGGGTCAAACAGAATAAAGGTCGTGTAGAGAGAGGCAGAGACAGAGCGGAAACTGGAGACCTTAAAAGTCTTTAGTCGCAAGTGCGCAGAAACGCAAGAGAGGAAGGGCGGGGCGAAGAAGACGACTGTTCTGCGCAGAATGAAGGCGGATTTTCAGTCACGCGTGGGGCCAGAGGACGACTGTTCTGCTCAGAATGACGGACGGAATTGCCGTTTTAACCATTGGGATCAATTTTTTTTCCCATGAGGGCTCAAGTTATTTTGTTTTCAAGCTAGCATAAGATATTTCATGTAGGGTCAAGTCAGAAGACGTTAAATCAGCCTATGGTCCTAAATGAAGGCGGTACAAAATTACTCTAGTATTACTTTTTTCGCTGTCTGCCCTTTGCTTGATTCATATTTTTCCCAAAAAAAAAAAAAGGTGTTGCAGAGACACATTCGGGTGTGTAATGAACCCCAGGAAGCATAACAGTCCATTACACTCTTTGGATGCTTCCTGGGTATATTACACACTCAAGACATGGATTATGGCGGGCCCAAATGTGTTTGGACAGCAACAAGATTTGTCTTGGCTTCGCCAGACACATCTTAATCAAGCAATGGGGTAGACCCCTGGGGTAAAAGGAATGCAGCAATACTTTTGTACTGCATGCATTTAGGACTGATGGCTGATTTAGCGTCTTCGGGTAAAGCCCTAGGGTGGGGTCATTCCAAAAAGAAGGGACCTAAGAAGAGGTGGAAGCCCCACCCGACTCCCACCATTTTGAGAATGTAGCTCACCCCTGGGTTTTATTCATTATGAAGCATGAGGTGAACATTATAAGATGCTAAACATAAGTAGATCACTAGGCAGTGGGAGAGGGAGGATTCTTACATCTGCTCCTTACAAGAGGAAGGCATCTTACAGGCTCAAGATCACTCCCTCTCTTCAAGAGTATCCATGCTGAATATTTGAGTGGAGACTTTGGTAGGCCAAGTGCTGGGACTGAGAAGCATAGAAGAGCTGAGAGGGCTGCCATTATCTGGTGTAATGAATGGGCAATTTTTTTCATTCATCTGAACAGATTGGAAAGAAAATGTAGTAACCAAGAAAATCAGAGCATGAACCTTACACACTGTAAGAATTCTACCACTGTGCCAGATGCCTTGCAAACATTCTGCCTGACAAGGGACCTCCAAATACAAAGGGAAAAAATGCCCAGTCTTTAGGCACCCAAAGTTTTTCTACCTTTAAAGGCTTTGCCACAACTTTTTCCACTACATGCTATGATGGAGCTGGAGATTCAGTTGGAAACTCTGAAACAATTGGACTTCAACTTTTTTTCACCAAGGGCTTCTTGCACGGCTATTCCTTCAACAACAAACAAGACACTTCATCCTCAAATTTTTTCTACTTGATGTGTGAAGTTGTCCCTCTCTTGCTTCAAGCTGTTCCTTGATAGCTGTCTTAGTATCATATTGTCAAGCTTGCTCCACAGTTGCATCTGAGCTTTAAATTGTTGCAAGCTCAAGCTCTACAGAGCTCATGTGGTCACAGCTATGGATGTGAATGAAGAAGAGATCTTTGACTTAGATCCTGCAGGTCCCATCTATGATTTTCATGGGCTAAATCATGAATATTGTACCTATGACTGATCTTCAGCACAAAGTAATTTGCAAAAGGTATAGTTGAAAAATGAAAAATGATATTTGTTGAAAATTGAACTCCCAACTTGGGGAGTGTAGTGCATTGTCCCAACCATTGGGTTACTGTAACAAACAGAAAATGCACTTTGTACTTTGCATACTTGATCTCAACTATTTTGAAAAATTAAATTTGAAACCCCCAAACCTTGTTTTCTGAAATAATTAAATATTTGGCAAGAAAGTGCCGATTTACCAGTAGTAGGTCTGGTACTCAGCACTTTTAGACTAATGAATGGGCTGAAGTGCTGCCTGTCTCCAGAACAAAATGGTAATTGAGTGCTTTAAATCAATTGACCCAAAATGAAGTTTTGATTAGCTTGAGACACACAAATTACAACCTTCATTAAAGAGCTAACTTATTATACTTTCAGCAAGTTGTGGTGTGTTGGTGGAGGATGACTAACAATACTCATAGAATACCAACCATTGTTGGGTGGTTCTTAGAATCAAGGAGCAATACACATCGATTATCAGCCAAGGTATATACCCACTTACCCATCAGTTCTCAAAATATTCATAGAATCAGTTTTGGTATATAACTGTCATTCTCAGAAAATATGAAGTCGTCAAAGAATCAACTGGAGAACCATCTCTTCGTTGCCAATTCTTTCATGAAAACCTTAAATTGTTTAAGGTTTTTCAAATAATTGAATTGATGGTTCTTTGATTCTTAATTTTTTTCAAAAGACTGGAACCAATGATTCTCTGGTTCTGACATATTTAATGAACTGGAACTGGAACTGGTGGTTCCTTTAAAGTCCAAACAGCTGCACAACACTTATAAGAGCCTTAACAGAACATCTTTGTGCAGCGAAGTGTTTAAGAACTACTTTCATGCCAAATATTCAAAGGTTTGGTGATCGAAGTACTTTTATCAGAATAACCAGCCTCAATGGGGCCTCAATCACCTGTGACAACTAAATAACAAGGGTCATGGTGACTATGGTGGATCATGTTATGGCCCTAATTTGCACTAAAATATATGTGCACTACCAGAAAAATCAGGACAAACAGTCTCCCTTGAGGCCTTTCAAACATCATAGACGATTCTGAGAAAATTTAACGCTGGGAACTCTGTTGAAAAGCTGAGGTGTTATAATCCCTCCTCCTAGTCTGTCAGCTGATCATTTGCAATGATCTCCAAGCAATGCAAGTCCTCTCCATTCATGCCATCCTGTTTATCACCAGGTGATTTCTGGAAGAGACCTCCCAAATGCTGTTGCTGATCAATGTGCTCATTCGAGTCATGTTCACCAGGGCCCCAGTGGCTTTTCTGAGAGTTTTTGCTTTAAGCCAAAGTGGCGATCATCCCTATGAAGATTTAGCCAAATCTGGCTATAAGCCATTTATGAAATACAAAACTTTAATCATTCTCCTATATTTTTGGCTACACAGTAAAAACAGAATATAAAAATATGGCAACTGAAAACCTCCAAAATCAATTTATTCCCAAAATTTTCATTCTTAATTTCTCTTTTTTGCCAAATTTTGCCAATAAAAGAAAGGCTGGAACTTCAACTTCACCCCCACTTACGAGGGTACATCTGGCCCTGCATCAAGCTCAAGGCTAAAAAAGTCACCTGTAGAATCAAGCTGGGCATGAAAAGCCCTGAATCGAAAGTGCCTTAATATCTGTGTACTCATATATGGTGAGCCTTGTTGTACCATTCAACTACACATATGGTACTCCAACAGGCATTAAAGCACTAGAATTCACTATGCCATCCCCAGAATTTGCATCAACTGATGCGAGAATCAGCTTCCTTGAATAGAGGACCTCATTATATATCATCCATATCTCTGGCCCACTGCAAAATTACACAAACTCCATTCAAATCAGTGACCTAGGTTCAAACCTCATATTTGAAAAAAACTCATAAGGAAATTCCTATGGATGCTCTAAATCATGCATAGAACAACAGGATGATGCCACATTTTTGGAGCTATCTCTTCTGGAAGGTGTCAAGGAGCTTGCCTTATGTCATGAGCTTGCCTCTGTCTGAAACAATCAGAAAATCCACCTTGTTTGTTATGTTCAGCTTGCGAATGTCAGGTTTCCACTATTATGCTTCAAAGCTGGCTCCCGTCCACAGAGGTGAGCCACATGTGTTCTAGGTTGTATTCCAAGGCTTTGTCAACATTGATGCCAAGTCTGCTGGCAGCATCTTCAAAGAACTGATGCCGGCCTTCACTGAAGACTTAGACTTGAGAATGTGCTTGAAATTTGGCTGCCTTCAGTCCTGTGTAAAGATCTCTTTGTCACCAGCTTCATCACCTCTGCAATCACAAACACCAAAACAAAATAAATTAAAATTGCATCCATAATAAGAACATCCAACAGCTTAATGCTACTCTCAGAGTTCAAAGGGCTCATGGCTACAACACCATGTGGTTCATATAGGAAGTTTCCCCATGAATCAGCCATCCCATGCGCACCTTAGTACTAGCTGAGGTGATCCCGGCAAGAAAAAAACACATACTCAAGGAAGAGCATTGATTTGAAATGTGGAGGAGACAACTTGCAAAAGAGGTATAGACAATTTTGATGTACTACTTTCACATGGAGAGAGACACAACAACATCAGGTGTAGATGTGAAAATTTTCAGGAGCAGGAATCTTTATCTAAACTCTCATGAATTTTCCCTGAAACCAGTATTGATGCAAAGTTCAAAAGACGAAATGATGCTTCCATCTGTTGTGTCTTAGGTGAGAGGGATCCAGATCAAGAGCTTGACAACCTTCAAAAATTTGAGCTTGGTGGAAAGACCTTTTTTGACACAAATTCAAGGTTTCAATTAGAAGAAGCCTTTTGGCAACGCTTTAAGAAGCTTTCTGCAGAAGTCAGTGTCGCATGCCAGGAACATGTTACACCCTTGCACAAATAGCTATGCAGACAAGAGATTAGTGTGCAGCAGTAGGGGAGTGGGAGAGTTGCCAAAAGATTGTGGAAGGTTAAAAAAGCCTACTGCAAATTATGGAGATTCTTATCATTGGTTGTTGGGTTGGATTGACCTTGTGTTGGCCAATCTCTGTGCATTTTGTGTGAAGGATTTTGCAAATGCTTTTATATTTGCATTGCACTCCAAGACTTCTACCACAAGAAAGAAAATTTTGTGGTTATGTGTTGGATCATATCCATATGGCAGTGTACTTGTGGGCTTCAAAGTCTAAGGAACAGGTGGAGGAGGCTCTTATTGTTGTAATCTTTAATAATCTCCTAACCATATAGTTCAACGTTTGATTCTGACATAGAGACTCTAAAGCAACACATCAAGTAATTTGTCACCAACAAAGCAAAATCCATTGATAATATGATGCTTGAGAAAATCCATACCGAACATGAGTTCTATTGCAATGCTGAAGACATGTTGCACTAGGCGTGAGAAGGAAACAAACTTTACAAACAAATGTATCTAGACGACATTGATTATGTTTCTAAAATCTGCAAGGCTTTTCATTTAAATAGGCTTGAAGATTGGGAGGAGGCTTCAAAAACTTTTGAATTATAAGAGAGGAGTTGGAGTCAACGCCTTGGGAAGTACAGGTCAAGGGTGGTCCTGTCTGAAACACAAGGCATCTGTTCACAGACAGTTCTATAACATTTACATGAAGATGAGTGTAACAGCAGCTGAAGAGGGAAAAACAAAGGATGCAAATCATTCTGGAGTACTTGCAAAACAATTGGAACAAGAGATGAAGTCACCTCTTGGAGAGCTGAAAGCACAAGCTTTGACTCATATTAAAAACAAAGATTTTGGAGAAAATTCACTATTATGTCCATCACTTTTATTCCTCTGTATTTTGAAAGTTGAGGTGTGGATGTGGACATGATTATGATTCTGTGCAGAGTTCCAAAGTATAAAAGCATGTGTTTACAAGTAAAAGTCATAGTTTCAAATTTCTTGGTTGTGTGCATGTAGTTGTGAAGAAGCATTATTGTTCATGTGAATTCACACTAGCACTGTTGCAGGTTGGAGAGAGCTTTGTCTTGTTATGAAGTATGCCTCTTCAAAGTCTCCAATTGTCCCTTCAAAAGACAACCCATTATGTCCGACTTGAAGCTAACATTTGTTGTGTTGAATTGGTTGGACTCAAAACTTTGTATAGGTAGCGCTATGAAGATGGTTAATCATGGTCACTTCTCAAATGCAATAGACTAATGAGAAAATGATACGAAATGTTTTCAACAAATGGTGCATTTTCTATGGAATAACTTATTATAATCGTAAACGTGTTGTGTTGTATCATGGGAGAGAAAGAGGTCTTACTTTGAAGATAGATAATGTGAGAAAAAGAAAGTCTATCTTGAAGCAATCTTCAAATATGCGGCCCTTGGACAAGGAAGAGATGAATGCAATACTTCAATATGGGGAAGAGGCTATGAAATGCTTTGCAAGATCACTCAATGAAAGGACACAACATAGTGAGAAATAGATAGACATACATGAGCAAAGGAAGAGATTGTACATTGACAATAATATTGAATAGAGAGATGATAGAATAGATCAAGAACTTGGGAGGAAGCTTTCTTGCAGTCAAAAAGGTCACATGCCAAGACTTTGGTTTTTCAACTTGGTTCCAACAAGTTAAACTAATTTGCCACAAAGGAGCTTCATGAATTTGACCTAAAGGATGGTGTGGCTTGGGAAACTTTCAAGTCAAGCTAAGTTGCATGTGGGGCAACAAATAAATTGTTTTGGAATATTATTTCTTGCTAATGGATGAACCTTCATTTATTTATGTTTTGACCAAGGTTTTTTCTCAACTTCTGCTCTATGACTCATTTCAAAGATGAAACCATGTCATTCCCCTAAACGTATTTCATAAATCCTCTTTTTAAGGTTGACAAATTTGAGTTTCTAAGTTTGGAAAACAATTGCATTATCATTTGTAATAAGGTTGTTGTAACTTATCAAGGATGAGGTCCATGACTCAATATAATATTTAAAGATTAGTAGGTTCTACTTAACCCTTGCATATAACAATTGTGAATTCATTGACATGATGACAAGATTTGCATGACTATCCTTGATTGTAATAGTTTAAGACTTGGTTTGAAGGAGAGATTGTAAAAAATGAAAGCCCACTTCTCTCATGGGCTTAATGAAACTAATGATGAAGGGGTGGACATGGTGCATCATCAGCAATATTCCACAATATTTGGATGGTGTGAAGCTAAATGATAAATTGATCATTGTTGCACCAAGGTATGGAACTCAAGAAGAATACTCAATCTTGGGCTAAGAGTTTGGTTTAATGGCTTGTTTTAACTCAAGAGGAATGGAACTTGAGTCATGCTGTCCAATGAAATATGTCAATAGTCTTGTG
>Ga0116231_10013184_pt1 | contig 11735 bp, 8 predicted proteins | sample S1TSphgellanicum_2_FD_89695 | JGI IMG/M metagenome (GOLD analysis project Ga0116231, IMG submission 89695) | Host-associated microbial communities from peat moss isolated from Minnesota, USA - S1T2_Fd - Sphagnum magellanicum MG | ecosystem: Host-associated > Plants > Peat moss > Unclassified...
GCTGGTTTCCGACGGCTGAATCTTTTTGGGTATCTCGCTGGGAAAATTTGGATACTGCTGCGCCTGCATCAGCGCGGCCACGGCGGCCAGAGTCAGGAATCTCATCCAGACAGCTTAGCTGATTCCTGAAAATCGCAACAAAGTCTGCAATTGTCTTGACACGTCATAGTTCCGTCTTATACGCTATCGTCTAAGCTTTAGACGCGGCGGGGCAGATCGTAAGATCCAAGAGGCTCAAAGCCGGACAAAAGCTCAAGCCTCTACCAGGCGCATCACCAACTCCCGTCTTTACAGGGCACCCGCAAAAGATTTGTGCTCTCCATCTGGTCCTTTGAAAGTGAAGAGATGGTTCGGCCAAGATTTTTATCTTTACTGTTTGTCTTTTTAGCCGCTGGAGTCTGCGCCCTGGAGGCACAAGATTCCGAGACTGGAATTCCCATCAATGACCAACTGACAATCGCGAAATGCGGCGGTTGCCACACGCGCGATGCCAACGGCATGATGCGCCGTCTGTCATACATTCGGACCAGTCCGGAAGTCTGGGAACAGGCCATCAAGCGCATGGTCCGCCTGAACGGCCTCAGTATCAAACCGGAAGAAGCGCGTGCGGTCCTGAAATATCTCAGCGCTAACAACGGACTCGCTCCAGAAGAGGACAAGCCTGTTTTCTGGGAAGCGGAACACCGCCTATTTCGCGACCAGAGCGACAAGATCCCCGCTGACGCGTTACAGCATACCTGCAATTATTGCCACACCATTGGACGTGTGCTGACTCAGCGCCGCACGCATGACGATTACGAAAAGCTGGTGGCCATGCATATTGGCTTGTTCCCCGGTTCGGAGAATACCTTCCGTCCGCGCACGCCGCCGACGCCCAGCATGGAGGCGCCTATCCTGCAGGTTTCACCCACCAGCAGTTATCCCGCACCCGCTCCCGCTGCGGTGCATACGCCTTACGCGCCGGGCAAGTACCCGGTGGATGTCGCGGTCGCGTATCTTTCAAAGGAACAGCCGCTGATTACTCCTGAGTGGACCGCCTGGAAAGCCGTCATGCGCACGCCGAAACTGGAAGGCAAGTGGCTGCTGACCGGTTATCAGCAGGGCAAGGGCCGGGTTTTCGGCATCCTGACCGTAACCCAGGGTGCAGCGCCTGACGAATTTATCACCAAGACCGAGATTGAATACGCGCAAAGCGGCATCAAGGTGGCGCTGGCCGGCAAGGGCGTTGTTTATACCGGCTATAGCTGGCGCGGTCACAGCACCGGGCCTGTGGAAAAATCTTCCGACCCAGGCACGCATCCTTCCGATGTTCGCGAGGCATTGTTTGTTTCCCGCGACGCTAACACCCTGGATGGGCGCTGGTTCTGGGGTGGTTATCAAGAATTCGGCATTGACGCTCACTTGACCAGAATCGGCTCGTCGCCCATGCTGGCCGGTGCCGGATCGTTTGCTGTCCAATCACCCTCCAAAACCGAGGTGAAACTCTATGGCGCAAATTTCCCCGCCGATTTGAAGCCCGCCGATATCGATATGGGCACTGGTGTCAAAATCTCTCGAATTGCCAGTCATGACTCGACATCCGCGACGGTGGAAGTGCAAGTAGAGCCGAACTTGCCCAATGGCATCCGCGACGTCTCTCTGGATCGCTCCACAGCCGAGAAGGCCATCGCGGTGTATGACAAGATTGCCTATATCAAGGTTCTCCCCGATGCCAGCATGGCGCGCCTTGGCGGCGTGATTGCCGCAAAACAATTCGCCCAATTCGAGGCAGTTGCCTACGCTCCCGGCGACATCCCGCTAGGTCCCGTCACGGCTAACTGGTCCCTGGAGGAATTTGTCTCCACTCCTGGTGACGACGACAAAAACTTCGTCGGCAAAATAAATGATTCGGGTCTGTTCACTCCGAATATCGAGGGTCCCAATCCGGAGCGCCGGAAGCAGGCCAACAACTTCCCAACCAACAACTGGGGCGATGTTTGGGTAGCCGCCTCTTTCAAACCCCCATCAGGTCCGGAGATGAAAGCCAGATCGTTCCTTGTTGTCACCATTCCGGTCTACATGAAGTATGACCAGCCCGAGGTGGGAAATTGAGCGCCGTCGCGGAGCCTATTGCCAGTCTGGTTCCATACCGGCTGCGAGAGTTTCATTCGTTCGAGTCAGCGGGAGAGCAGTTTGTTTACCTGGTTCCCAGCGGCTCTATCTTCGCGCTGGATGCTCCAGGACGCGCCATTGTCCGGGAGCTTTCCGCCAATGTCTGCACTAAGCAGGAATTGATTGAAACTCTGGCCAGGCAAGGCTTCCGGGTTAGCTTGATAGAGATGTCACTGGCTGAACTTGAGGAGTCGGAGGTCATATCCTTCGGCGACTATGTGGCTCAGCAGCCCCATCTGCCGGATTCCAGCTTCCCATTGCAGCGCATTGTTCTCAACGTCACCAACCAATGCAACCTGGCCTGCGGCTATTGCTATGAATATAGCGACGACAAAATCAGCAACACCGCCGGCAAGCCCAAGTACATGAATCATCAGGTGGCGGAATCCGCCATCGACATGCTGATTCAGGAATCGGCGCAGCGTCCCAACGTTCACGTCACCTTTTTTGGCGGGGAAACGCTGCTAAATTTTCCGCTGATGCGTTCGTCGGTCAGCTACGCGAGACAGAAATGCACTGAGGCGGGGAAAAAGGTTGAATTTAGTCTAACTACAAACGCTACGCTGCTGACCGAAGAGATTGTCGACTTTCTGTCCGAGCATCAAATCGGCGTTACCGTTAGCATCGATGGCGACCGCGAGTTAAATGACAAGATGCGCGTCTTTCACGATGGGCGCGGCAGCTACGACATCATCGTTCCGAGAGTAAGAATGCTGCTGAAACGGCATCGCACCAATTCCATTGGGGCGCGCGTGACTCTTAGTTCGGGCGTCTCGCATGTCCGCCGGATTTATGAGCACTTGACTCAGGAAGTTGGTTTCGATTCAGTAGGCTTTTCGCCTGCTACCGCCAGCCCGGACCGCCTTTACTCCATCGGTCCCCAAACCATGGGGAACGTTTTGGAGGGGTTCGAGGAGTTAGCCTGGCAATACCGCGATTTTGCTCTTGAGGGCCGCCAGCACGGCTTCACGAACGTAACTGACACGCTGAAAGAACTCCATACCGGAGTCAGCAAGGCGTACCCCTGCGGCGCGGGTCTAGGCTTGCTGGGTGTGGGAACCAACGGCGATGTCAGCCTGTGTCATCGCTTCGTGGATTCGCCGGTTGGAAAGATGGGTAATGTCCAGAACGGCGGCGTGGACCATGTGGTTCGCAACCAATTCTTAAACACTCATCATATTGGCGCCCGCTATGATTGCCACACCTGCTGGGCCCGCCCCACGTGCGCCGGCGGCTGCTACCATGAAGCCTTCATTCACCACGGCCAGACATCCGCCGCTAACTTGCATTATTGCGATTGGATACGCGGCTGGAGTGATCTCTGCCTCCGAATTTACGGCGAAATCGCCGTCCGTAACCCATCGTTTCTAACCCGTTTTGACAGTCCAGGAGCGAACTAAATGAATTCCCTGCGAGCTATTAACGTAAAGGCAAAGAAAGCGGAAAAAAACATGCTTTCGGCAGCCCAAGATGTTCACGCCCTTCAGAAGAAGGGTGGCGAAGGAAAAATTTACTACCCTATGGGATGCACCTTGAATTTCACTCCCGGCTGGGAAGTGGATTCCTCCGGCGGCACTGCCGGTCTGTGTCAGCCTGTTGAGCGTGACCTGTTCGATTGCTATCTTGGCTGCGGCTGGCCGGCGCAGGTCCCAGATCATTTGAATAACGCCGTGGAATGGACTGATAAGTGCGCGTCAGCCGCCAAGGACTGGCGCAACGTAGATATCGTTTTCCCGTAGGCTGGAGATTAAGAATGAAAGCGTTCGCCATTGGACTTCTCGGCGCGATGACCTGCTTCGGCGTGTCATCGCAAATGGTCTCCGCCGGCCACTTGATGTACGTCGGAACACTGGATAAAAAACTTCTGGTGTTCGACGAAGACAAGGAGGAGGTGATTGACCAGATACCGCTAACCGGTATTCCCCGCGTTACAACTCTGTCTGCTGATCAGAAGACTCTCTACATCATCACCACGCGCATGGAACTGGAGATTGTCGATCTTCCCGGCCGCAAGGAAGTTTCGCATTTCGAGTTAGCCGACATACGCAGCCGGCCTCGCATAGTGGCTGTCAGCCCGGACCGCATCAACATTGGCAGCAACGCGCGTTTCTCTGGAATGGCGGTGGATCCGCAAGGCAAATATCTTTACACCACCATGCGTGTGGTTTATAAGGATATTGATCAATACCGGGTCGAAGATCCGCAGTTTGTGGCCATAGATCTGCACGCCATGAAGATTGCCAAGTCCTGGCCTTTTCCCAAGGGTTTGGATCAGGGATTCGGCTTTAACGCCACCTTCAAGGTGTCGCCCGACGGCACGAAACTGTTCGTTTTTCAGGATGACATTCTTGTTTTCGACCTGGATACATTCGCTCAAGTGGACAAAATCGCTCTTGCGCAGCCCCCTTATCCTGGTGCCACGCCGTACCGTCTGGCTGAAACGGGCGACACATTTGACTCCCCTGACACCGTGACTTCGGTTTTCACCTCGACCGATGACATTGTGCATAAGGGAACCATTGGCATGGCTACCATGAATCTGAATACCCGCAAGGTGGATTATTATCCTATTGGTCCGCTGCTGCCCATGATGGGGTTCCTGATTTCACCCGATCATAAACGCGGCTACTCGGTGATGCCCAAGATGGGAGCTGGTGAGAACCGCTATGTCGAGTGGTGGGTCTGGGACATTGCCACGCATTCCGTCATCAACAAGAAGGAGTTCGAAGGACGCACCACCTTCAAGTTCGCCGTGGGCGGGGATGGCAAGCATTTGTATCTCTATGGAGCCGGATCAACGCTCGAGGTGTTTGATGCCGAAACTTTGACCTCGAAAAAAGTCATCTATCTCGACAAAGACACCACCACCAACATCATTGCACTCGCTCAACGCTAAATTGCCTTTCCCCGAAGCGACGGGGAAGGGCATTCGCATTGCCGTGATTGATAGCGGTGTGAACATAAATCACCCGCACATTATTGCCAAAACCTCAGGAATTGTGCTGACGCCGGAGTCATCCAGTTTTATTGACGGTTTGGGCCATGGCACGGCCGTAACCGCCGCCATTCAGGAAAAAGCGCCAGACGCTGAGTATTTTGCCGTGAAGCTGTTTGACCATTCACTCGCTGCCACTTCCGGGCGCTTGCTGCAGGCGATTGAATGGGCTATCGATAACCAAATGGATGTGGTCAATCTCAGTCTGGGAACGCCGAATGCGGCTGTTAAGCCAGCCCTGGAGTTACTTGTGAAAGAGGCCGAGGCCAGCGGCCTCATTCTCGTTTGTGCCCGTCACGACAGCCGCAATCCGGTGTTTCCAGGAAGCCTGGACGGTGTCGTCTCCGTGGATGTCGATTGGCAGCTAGACCGCCATGCTTACCGTGTTTCAGACGGTCTCCATTATTTCGCTTCCGGCTTCCCGCGCCCTTTGCCTGGCGTGCCCATGTCGCGCAATCTGCGTGGTATTAGTTTCGCCGTCGCCAACATGACTGGCTTTGTGGCCCGTGCCTGCCAGCAACTGTCTAACCGGTCGTTGCAAGCTCTTCAGCAATCCCTTGCTCTTTACACTGTATGATTCACCTGTTACTGACAATCGCCGCGCTTTTGGCGCCCCCGCCGCCATTTACAATCGACGCCACCGAGGATGCCAGCGCCAGTTTCCCCGGTGCCCCTCACATACAATCGTTTTCGTTCGCGCAGTGGCAGGGCCGCTGGGTTTTTATCGGCGGCCGCATCACCGGATATCACGCGCTGGGCGGGGCGTCGGCTGATTTCCCGCGCGCGGAATCCAACCGCGATGTCTGGGTGATTGACACCACCGTTAGTCCCGCACGCAGTTATCATGCCCCGGTCAGCAGCTTGCCCGCGAGTTTGCAGGATGTGAAGGATGAGTGGCAATCCAGCGGCCAGTTTTATTATCAGGATGGTGCCTCGCTTTATGTTGGCGGCGGTTACGGAGAAGACGCGACCGGGCACTGGCTGACCTTTCCTCTGATTTCAAAAATAGATCTGCCGAAATTGATTGAAGGTGTGATTCACGGCCAGATCCCGCCCGCCAGCATCAGCGCTGCCACTTCGCCGCTCGTTCAATCGGCCGGAGGAGATCTGGTTAAGCTCAGTGATGGCGGATTCTATCTGGTCATGGGCCATGTCTTCACGGGCAGTTACACAGCTTTCGAAGGGCAGGGAGAAAGTAACTCACATACGGTTTCGCAGACTTATCTCAATGAGATTCGGAAACTCGATATCCAGTCCGCGCCTCTTTCTGTAAAGCTGATCAAGCGATTCAGAGATGAATCCCAGTTTCATCGCCGAGACCTGAATGTGGTGCAAATCATCTCGCCAAAAGGTGTTGGTCTAGCCGCTTATGGAGGAGTGTTCACGCCGGATACTCAGTTGAGTTACAGCAAACCGGTGTATCTGCCGCCCTCGGGAGAGCCTGTAGTGGACTCGGCGTTTGACCAGAAGATGAACGCCTACAACACGGCGCGGCTTTTGCTTTATGATCCAGCGGAACAGACCATGTTCACCGTGCTGTTCGGAGGCATCAGCCAGTTTGCCTGGGATGCGGATAACAACTGCTACGTGGAAAACGCTAGAACCGGCGGCAAAACCCAGAGCAGTTATCTGGATGGCATGGAGTGGAGTGACCAGATCTCCGTCATCCGCAAAGGGAAACAGCAGACCTCCGAAATCACGCAACCAACGCCGCTTCCCGGCTTTGTCGGAACGGAAGGCGTGTTCATTCCCATGGAAACTTTATCCCGGGCGAGCGCGGGCACGGAGATTTTAGACCTGATGGCGCTGCGCGGGAAGCGGACGCTGGTTGGCTATATCTATGGCGGAATTCGAGCTTATCCCTACCGTTTTCCTTACAACAAGAGCTCACAGCCTTATAACTCCGGAACTGTGCCGACTCAGCCAAGCGATCTGATTCTGAAGGTTTACCTGCAGGCCATGAATTAGGGTCAAACCGCGTGAATCCGCGGCCAGGAAAGTTCAAACCCCAGATTCTGCAAATAACTCTGAAAATCCGCCAGCGAAGTCTTATTCGCCCTTACCGCGCGAGGCAGCATCTTGTTCTTCACCGCGTAAGCGGCCAGCGCGCCGGACGCTTCGCCAATTGTCCATTCAATCGGATGCAGGCGATAGCATCCGTTCGTAATATGGGTCGTGCCGATATTTTTGCAGGCAGGCAGCAGGTTCTCCAGCCGCCTGGGAATCAAGGCTCCCAGCGGAATCTGGAAGGGCAGGGAACTGACATCCACATAATTCGTGCCGCCGGCCGACGGATGAAGATCAATTCGATAGCATCCGACGCCCACGGAATCGGAAAACGTTTCCGCTTCCGTGAGTCCTTTCTTTGACCGCATCTCGGTTCCGACATGCTCTTCCAGCACGGTGAACTCGGCCTGAATGCGCCTGGACTCGCGAATATAAGCCGCCTTCGCCATCCCGTCATCCGTGCCCACGATATCTTTGCGGAGACGCAACCCCTTCCATCCGTGTCCGCCGTCCGGGCGCGGCGCATCGGTCTGCATCCAATAAAGAAAAGAAAAGCTGAGTTCCTTGGCGCGGCGCAGATGCTCGGCCTTTTCGGCTGGCGTCGAGGTCACTAGATCTCCCAGCCAGTAATCATTCTGCGGCCAGTTCACCAGCGTGATATCGCTGCGATATTGGCCCGGCGCAAAATTTGCCCGGTCGGCCAGACGCCGATAAAGCCAAAGATTCAGGCCCGCTGATTTGCGGCTCACTGGATTGGGATCAAAGTAAGCCTGCCGGGGCGCGAGTGTTTTCGGCTCACAAGCCGTCCAGTTCAGCAGCGGTCCGGTCCATGGCGGGGTGAGCTTGGGAACGTAGTCTTTCCAAAACGTGTATTGCGCGGGACGGTCGATGGTGTGATCTTCGCCTTCGAGCAAGTCCACCGCAAAGCAGAACGTGAATGACTGGCTATTGGCCGGCTGCGCCACCGATGCAGCGTGCATTTCCCCAGTCGCCGACTGCGCTTCCGCGCCGGTGACATATTCAGCGTTCACCAGCGGCAGCAAATCACCCAGCTCCGTTGCATCCAGAAAATAGTCCGCCGTGATCGTGCGCTTGCCGTCTCCGTCGGTTTGCCGGACGGTTACGCCGGTGACACGGTCGCCGGATGTGGTGGCCGAATCAGGAACGTGCTTCAGCAGAACGGTCAACTGCCCGTTGCCCAGATACGGCGTCAGAAGCGCTTCAAATACGGCCACGGAGACGCGGAATTCATGAGTCAGCCGCGATACCGAACCGTTGCCGGGATTCAAATCGTGCCGCTCTCGCGCCTGATTGGTAAGCGGATAATTGGCACGATAATAATCGCGCACGGCGTTGCGATAGTTCCGGTAAGTTTGTGTGCAGCCGAACATCTCAATCCAGGGATGTTCATCGGGCGGCACGGCCTGCGCTGTCAACTGGCCGCCAATCCAGTCCGTCTCTTCCGTCAGCACCACGCGCATTCCGCTCCGCAGCGCCGAAAGTGCGGCCGCAAATCCGCCCGCGCCTCCGCCGATCACGGCGACATCGCAATGAAGTTCCGTATCCAGTGCCAGCATCGGCGCAATGGCCAGCAATGATCCGGCGCTTTTCAGAATGGTTCTTCGGGTAAACATGCCTAATGACAGCTAGAATATCTCCTGCCGAAACTGTATTGACAATGGCGGTCGGGATCGGAGTAAACGGCGACGGTCGAAAACGCACGTCCTGTCAAGCGAACGTTCCGGCGGCAGTTTTGTGCTATTCCTTTTAAACCAGGAAATCCCATGCGCAAACTTGCACTGTTCCTCTCGCTCGCCGGAATCGCTCTTGGGCAGACAAGGCCCATCGAACTAAGAGACTACTTCAAAATTGAGTCTGTCTCCGCCCCTGCTATTTCGCCAGATGGGCGCCATGTCGCCTATGTGAAAACCCGGAGGCTGGAAGCGGAGAACAAGAGCCAGGGCGAAATTTGGGTCGCCAGCGTGGAGGACAAAGCCGCGCAACCGGTGCTCGTGAGCGATCCGGATGTCAACGCCGCGAATCCCCAATGGACTTCGGATGGAAAACTCATTGCGTACACGGCGGCCGGCTCCCAATGGTTTGTGGCCGCCAGCGGCGGCGCACCCTTTCAAATAAATGGCGTTGACGGCACTCCGGTCTTCAGCCCGGACGGAAAATGGATCGCTTACACCAAAAAGGTGCCGCAGCCCAAAGGGGATACAGCGCCGCTGTCGGATTTTGACAGGCTCACGGAAGAACGCTTCAAGGGCCGCATTTACGACTGGATGAATTTCCGCTACGACGGCCGAGGCTACCTGCCAGATCCGCGCAACCCGCAAGCCACGCCTCCCATGGAACTGTTCGTTGTCCCTGCGGCGGGTGGCGAACCCAGGCGGTTGACGCATCTTGGTGTGAATGTGATGAGTCCGGCATGGCGCGCCGACAGTCAGGCGCTTGCCTTTACGGCTGATCTGCATCAGCGCGATGAGTACGCTTACGAACGCGCGGACTTGTTCACCGTCACGCTGGAAGGTAAAACGCGCATGCTCACCAAAGACAATGGCTGGCATCATGCGGCACCCGCGTGGTCTCCGGATGGCCGTTCTATCGCTGTTCTGCGCGAAGAGGGCTTGGCCCGCGTCATTGCATCCGGGCGCAAGCAGGGCAGTCCCATTGATATCGTGCTGGTCAGCACGAACGGTGGCGAACCGCGAAATTTAACCGCCCGCTGGGATGACCTTCCCGGAGCGCCGCACTGGAGCGGCGACGGCAAATTTATTTACTTCGAAGGCGGCGTCAAAGGTACCGCCCACCTGTTCCGGGTGAGTGTCGCTGGCGCTGAAGTGGAACCTGTTACGAAGGGCGACCGCGTGATATCCCAAGTGAGCATGGCCGTGGACCGCATGGCGTATGTCAGTTCAACCTCGCAAGCGCTGCCCGACATTTACACTGCATCCTTGCCGGCGATCAATGAACGAAAGCTTACTTCCGCCAACGGACCGCTGCAAGCCGAGTGGCATCTGGGCAAAGTGGAACGCATTTCTTATGACAGCAAAGACGGCACGTCCATTGAAGGCTGGGTGGTGCTGCCGCCAGACTACGAACAGCATCCTGGCAAGTTTCCATTGATCTTAAGCATTCACGGCGGACCGCATGGCGCGTTCTCCAGCGCGTTTTCTTTTGAAGAGCAGTTGTTCGCCGCGCAAGGATACATCGTTGTTTTTACCAACCCGCGCGGTTCCACCGGCTACGGCGAAAAGTTCCGCTGGGGAACCTGGGGTGGCTGGGGCGACCGCGATTTTGAAGACGTCATGGCCGGCGTGGACTACGCGCTTAGTCACTACCGCGCCGATCCGCAAAAGCTCGGTGTCACCGGATATTCTTACGGAGGCTTTCTCACCAACTGGGTCATTGGGCACACCACGCGCTTTGCCGCCGCGGTGGTGGGCGCGGGACCGTCCGACTGGATCAGCAATTACGGTACGGGCGACATACCCCGGACCAAAGAGACTGAGTTTCTGGGAAGTCCGTGGCAGGAGAACGCGCGCGCGGTTATGCTGGCGCATTCGCCGGTGCTGTTTGCGGCGCAGATCAAAACGCCCACCTTGTTTGTTCATGGCGAAGCGGATGAGCGCGTGCCTATTGCCCAGGGTGAAGAGATGTATACCGCGCTGAAGAAGCGCCGCATTCCCGCGAAATTCGTCCGCTATCCGGGTGAGTTTCATGGCGGCTGGTCATTGTGGGACACAGTCCATCGCTATCATGAGGAACTGCTTTGGTGGCGGACATATTTTAATCTCACAATATGAGGTTTGCTGACGCCTATTCGGGCCGAAACATTTTGGTGACCGGGGCCGGAGGGTACATCGGCTCCGCACTGGTGAAGGATTTAGCTGGTTTTTCTCCCCGGTCGCTGGCATTGCTGGATTCTTCGGAGCAAAATCTCTTCAATCTGCGCATGCCCAATTCCATACTGGGCAGTGTGGAAGATCAGGCCTTGCTGGATGAAATTTTCAGGCGCTTCCGGCCGGAAATTGTGTTTCACGCGGCAGCTCATAAGCATGTGGAGTTGCTTGAACGGAATCCGTTCGCCGCCGCGCGCAATAACGTGCTGGGAACAAATACGCTGGCGCAAGAAGCTATTCGTCATGGATGCGGGGCGCTTGTGTTTGTCTCGACAGATAAAGCGGTCCGCCCCAGAAGCATCATGGGAGCGACCAAGCGTGTGGCGGAGTTGCTGACTACATCGCTGAGTCAGCCCCGCTGCCTCATGAACGCGGTTCGGCTGTGCAATGTCATGGGTTCCACGGGCAGCGTGGTTCCTATTTTTAAAGAACAGATTGCCCGTGGTCTGCCGCTGACAGTCACCGACAAGTCGGCCAGCCGCTACTTCATGCCGGTTGAGAAAGCTGTCGAAGCTCTTTTGGAAGCAGGCGCCTCAGACCGGAGCGGCAGCATTTTTCTTCCCGACTGCGGTTCTCCGCTCAGCATCCTGCAGTTAGCTAAGACGCTGATGGGCGGTAAGGATTTGCCCATTGAATTCATTGGCCTGCGCGCCGGCGAAAAAATCTCTGAAGATTTA
>Ga0116231_10013186_pt1 | contig 11734 bp, 8 predicted proteins | sample S1TSphgellanicum_2_FD_89695 | JGI IMG/M metagenome (GOLD analysis project Ga0116231, IMG submission 89695) | Host-associated microbial communities from peat moss isolated from Minnesota, USA - S1T2_Fd - Sphagnum magellanicum MG | ecosystem: Host-associated > Plants > Peat moss > Unclassified...
ATCATCGAGCTTCGCGAAAGAGGGCATAAGGCCACTGAAGGGCGCGCCATCGACGGTGATCGGGCCGACCATGCCGGAAATCAGAATCCGCGCGAGATAGGCGCGCCCATCCTCCGTCGTGAGATAATGCGCGAGATGATCGCGCAGCGGTGGCGCCAGCCCGGCGGCGCCCGCGCCATCCGGCTGGTGGCACGCAGCGCATTGTGCCTCGTAGATCGCCTGCCCCGGGCTTGCTGCGCCCGGACTTGCGGCGACTGAATGCTGCGCCGGAATTGAAGCCGCTAACAGAAGCAAAGAGCCCAATCCGGCGTGACGCAGGCTGCAGGTTTGCATCAGCCTTCTCCCAGAACCAGCGCGACGGTACAGTTGTAGATGGTGCTTTCGCTATTGCCCATGCACCAATTGATGTCGTTATGAAGCCCCATTTCATAGCCGGGCCGATCACCGACATTGCTGTTACAGCCGCATCGCCCGCAGGAGGCCTTGCCACAGCAATCGGTGTAGCTGATCAGATAATCCTTGCCGTCCTTGTGGCTGCGGCATGTGCCGACCCAGGCGACCTTGCCAGGCTCCGTTCCCGGAGGGCATTGGTTGACCGACCCGCCGCAGCACGTGCAAAGAAAACCATCCACCGCACAATATTTCCAGTAATCGCAGGTCTGGTCGTCCGCTGCCGCCTCGCTCGCGCGGCCGCGTGCAACCGGCAACACCGGAAGCAGCACGGAGGAAGCGAGGAACATCTTGCCAAGACGGGCCAGCGCGCCGCGGCGCGACGTGCGGCTTGCCAGGAAACGCGAGGATGTTTCGATCAGCCTATCCAGGTTGGTCATTGTTGCCTTCAGCGAAGTAAGCAAGTTCTTCTTTTCTGAAGAAAAGAAGCAAAAGACTTTTAATTCTGCGCAAGCTCCAGGTGGCAGGATTTAGCCGGCCGGATGGGTGCAGCCCAGGAATAAAAGTCTTTTGGTTCTTTTCTTCAGAAAAGAACATCTTGCTTTCCCAACTCGTAGAGGGAATCATGGCAGTTTCATTGTCGCGGGCGAATCCACCGCCGCCGTGCCGCGGCCCCGTGCGCGAAACCCTAAGCTGACATCGAAGGCCTGCAAGGTTGCATCGTCGCGGTTCAGAGTAAACAAGACCGGCGATTGGTCTTGCGTAACTGCAAGAGATATGGCGCCTGAGGCGGGAACACGGCGAATGATATGCCCGGTCGCGAGGTCGGCCTGCCAGATCTCCTGCGCCGGGTATTTGTGGCTGCCTTCGAAGGCGTTTGCGTGCATGCCAACGAAAATCTGACCTGTTCGCGCATGCACGGCAAAAGGCTGGTAGCCGCCCGGTGCCCAGCCCTTGGTGTCGTCCGGCCCCGTCAGGCTCACCACCGCGGTCTGAACTGCGGTGTCGCCAGCGATATCCAGCATGTGCACTTCGCCCATGAACGACAGGAGAACGAGTTTCCGATCGATTCTGCCTGCCTCGATGTAAACAGGGTCGTTCACCGGATCGAAGAATTTTGTGCTGCGATGACGAAATCGCTCCTGGCCGGATGCATCCACGCCGATCGTAACGGCCGTCCCATCCCCGCACAGCGTCGAGAACACCGATTCGTCTACAGGCGAAGGATAGATACCGAAGCAACCGGCCGTTGGCAGTTCGGCGAGAACCTTGCCGGCAGCGGGATCCACGATCGTCACCGAGGAGGCGGGAGTCGCGTTTTGCAGCAGTACGAAGCGGTCATGGATGGAAGGCACCAGATAGGCGTTGTAGGGAACACCCTGCACATGCTTGGCCGGCACCACCACCTCGCGTTCGAATGCGAGCTTTCGCGCGTCATAGATTTCCAGAACGTCCGCGCGGTGCCCGCGATTGCCGCGATCATAGTAGGTGGTCGCGACATAGATTTTTGAGCGGTCGGCCGAACCGGCGATCTGGCCGGAAAAACCGATCGGCAGATTGCCAAGAAATTTCAGAGTATGCCCATCGATCACGCTGGCATGGCCATCGGCCATATGGCCGAAAGAGATATCAGGAATATACAGGCGATAGCCGTCGTCGGCTGGAAGCACGGCTACCGTCGCCTGCTCGGCCGCCACCTCGGCGCGGGCATCGTTGGCAAGACCCGCCATCGGCAGCATGGCCGTAAGAAGCAGTAAGCCTGTCCGAAAGAGCATGTTCAACAACCCTCCGTTTTCATCTCGATCTCCCGGATACCGCTATCTGAAGCGATAGCTGAGATCGATGCCGATCGTCAGCGGCTGGTTGGTGGCCACGCGGTTGAACGTAGGAAGATTGAGCGAGAGCGACGTCGTATCGGTAAGGTAGGCTTTCTTGTCGGTCACGTTGTTGGCGAAGAGTGCCGCCGTCCATGGGCCGCCGCCGAGTTCGGCGCGCAGGTTGACAAGGCTGTAGGCGGGCAGGTGGTTCATCGGGGAATACGTCGCGTCGATTCGCGTGCCCTGGAATTCGTAGTTGCCACGCAGGGTCAGATCGATATCGTCGGCGACCGGAAAACTGTAGGAGAGCGACGCACTTGCCGTCCATGGCGCGATATCCTGTAGCGGATCGCCCTTATGGGCCCCGGTCTCCAGAACGTTTTCGGTAAGGTAAGCATCGGTGCGCGGCGGTGCCGGAAAAGATGAGGCCATCGGCCAGTTTCGCGCGCAGCTCCAGCTCGCCGCCATAAACCGCCGCGTTGCCGGCATTATCGGTGTAGGGAAAGCCGCAGGAGAGCGGAATGACCTGCTGCACGCCGTGCCAATCCTCATAATAGATCGCGCCATTCACCGTCAGCCTGTCGAACAGCGTTGCCTTTTCGCCGGCCTCGTAGCTCCATACGCTATCGGGGCCGTAACTCGCGGGTGCCGTCGTCTTGCCAAGCGCTTCCAGGGCAGCGAGACACTCGGCGCCGACGGCATTGCTGGTATTGACCGGCACAGGCTGGTTCGCGCCGCCGGGCCGGAAACCTTTGGCGATGGTTCCATAAAACAGGATATCGTTCGTTGCCTGGTAGGACAGATTGAATTTCGGGTTCACGCCAGCATTGGACTCGCTGCCAACCGTATTCGCCACGGCCGCCGAGCCGGTGGATGAGACGATGCCGGAAATCGCTGTGTTCACCATTGTGGTGTAAGAGTAATATCGCAGCCCGATATCGGCCTTCAGTTTCGGTGTGATTTGGTAGGAGATATCGCCGAAGCCGGCATATTGCGTGATATGCGTCGGTTGCGTCTGCTCGATCAAATCCGAGGTGCCGAACAGCGGCGCAGCACCGGGCACAATTGAGATCAGATCGTAGTCGGAGTCGAAATTGCTGTAGAATCCGCCCGCCAGCCATTGGAACGCCGAATTGGTGGCCGAGGTAATGCGCACCTCCTCGCTCCATTGCCGCGTATAGTCGTGCTCGGTGATCGCGGCCGAGCCAACACCGCCGCCGGAAACAGTGGCGCTGGGCAGCCCGAAAGCATACTGCAACTGCTCGCTCTCGTCCTGGGTAATGGAGGAGCCGCGGTTCCAATGCGATGTGCTCGAAGTTACGTCGAACGAGTCGAATTTGTAGCTGGCGCTCAAACCGGCGATGAAAAACCTGTCAGCGAAAGGTTCCGGGATGTCGAAAGGCTGGTAATGCGCGAGCGTGCCGGGATGACTATCCAAATCCGATAGTCCATTCGACTGGATTTGCTGAAAGAAAAGGAAAGGTGTGATCGTAAGCTGGTCGTTCGGCTTATAAAGCAGGGTGGCACGAAACCCCTGCAGCTCCTCATCGTTCACGTCATGGTGGTCGGCGAGCACCGGGCTGCCGAGCACATTGCCGCGTACCAGCCCATTATCGGTGGCAACCGGAAAATTGCCTGCCACAATGCGATCGATCCAGCCGCTGGTGTAGGATTCCGAGCCGACAATCCTGAGCGAAAGTATGTCGGGCACAAGCGGCAGGTTCACCATGGCGTTTTCGCCGTGGTTGAAGCCGCCGCCATCCGTGCCCGACAGTGTCGTTTGCGCGCTTGCCTGATAGGCGCCGAGGTTTGGCTGATTCGTCAGCACCCTGATCGTGCCGCCTTCGGAGCCGGACCCGTAGAGCGTGCCCTGCGGGCCGCGCAGCACTTCGATGCGGCTGAGATCATAAAGGTTGGGATCGATCACCACCTTGCCGTTCTGCGCTGCCGCCGGCGCAGTCAGTGGCGTGTCATCCAGATAGAAACCGACGGTGGGCGAGGAGCCGCCGGCTGAGGAGAGGCCGCGGATCTCGAATTCCGTCTGGCCTGGTCCGCTGGTTTTTATGGCAACGCCCGGCACATCCCTGGCCAGGGCGGTCACGCTGGTGATGCCCTTTTTCTGGATTTCGGCGCCGGTGATCGCGGTGATGCTGATGGGTGTCTTTTGCAGCTTCGTCAGCCGCTTGGAAGCGGTCACCACGATCTGTTCGGGGCTGGCCGGCAGTGCACCCGGCGCCGGCCCGGCGGCATGTGCAAGGGAGATAAACGGTGCACCGCCAAAAATCTGCGACACCGCCATAGCCAGACAGGAAACTCCAGCAAGGCAAGATGTTGTTTTTGTAGGCGCGGCCGGCATCTCTCCCAAAATCCTTTCGTCCGTCCGAACCATGTCTTGAGCCGAAAAAGAGCGTTTACGCTGCTTTCCCTGCAAGTCCGCGACATCGCCAGTATAGGGAGGAGGTGGTGGAAATAATGACAAATTGCGCCAAAGTTATGACATTTCGCGCCGAATGGAGTATGATGCGGGTGCGGAAGGTTCGGTGGCACTTTTCTGTACCCTACGCGATCTATATAGGCCGCATGGGTTGAGGTCTGTCGTGTTTCAACGAGAGCCATTGTCATTTGGATGAGGTGCATGGCAGAACGATCCGGCCCCCCGCGCGCATCCGGCAAGCAGAGGCATGTGGCTGAGCCACGCCAGACAGGGCGGCCAATCGTCCGCGCGTCCGTCCTTCAGCCTGTCGCCGACCAATTGCGGCAGGCCGGTCTGCTTGAGAAGACACTCGCACGCCACGAGCTTTCCCTCGCCGACCTCGCCGATCCGTACAACGTTATTTCCCTCTCGCGCTACATAGCGCTGTTCGAGTCCGCGTCGGTCTTGTTGAAGGACCCCGTGCTCGGGCTGCGCCTTGGTGCCCGCACAACACCAGAGGACCTGCTTGGGCCGGTTGGCATGCTGTTTCTGCTGGCAGATACATTGCAAGGTGCCATTGAGGACCTTTCAAGATATCTGAGCATCTGGCAGAGTGATACGCATGTAGGCGTGGTGCGCGGCGTTCAGACGTCGGAAGTGATTTACCAGATCACGGATGCTTCAATCTGGCCCCGGCGGCAGGATACCGAATTCAGCATATCCGCCTTGTGCGCCTTCATTCGCAGCATGCTCGAACGGGCGTGGCGGCCCGATGAAATTCATCTCGAACATGCTGCTCCGCGCAGTGCCGATGCAATAGCGGCACGTTTCGGAGCACCCGTCCGCTTTGGGCAGGCAATGAACAGAATCATTCTATCGACCGCGGTTCTGGACCGGGTATTGCCGCCGCGCTCCAAGGGCGCCGCCCCCTTTCTCGAACGCCACCTCCTCGAACTGGCCGGCAACACGCCGGCGGCGGTGGGCAGTGTCTCCGGTCAGGCCGGCTTTGTTATCGCGCGGCGGCTGGGCAGAAGCCGGGTATCATTGCCTAAAGTGGCGGAGGCCATGGGTATTTCGCCGCGCACATTGCAACGCCGGCTGGAGGCGGAAAATGTCGCCTTCCGTGACATTCTCCGCCAGCAGCGCCAGCGTGTGGCGGAGGGCCTGATCGCCACTGGCAAGGTTCCTGTCAGCCACATTGCCGAGGTGGTCGGCTATGCTGAGTCCACGGTGCTCTCCCGGGCCTTCAAAGGCTGGACTGGCAGCTCGCCACGGGCGTTCGCGCAGCCTGCCCGTTCCCGCAAAAAATGAGAATGGCGGCTGATCGGCGGCAATTGAGCGGCTCGGCTAGATTGCGGGCAGGTAGTCATGAAAAGCGAATGAAAGGCCAAGCATGTTGACGCAGGGCTGGCCCGGTCCGACCCTCAGGGCTTAAAGGCCTTTAGAGTGGGGCATGTCGGGGGAACAGCAGTGAGTCTGCGCTTGGGCGTTCTTGGGCTGTTTCTGCTGGCGGCGTTGCCACATCCGGCGCTTGCCAGCGATGGGGGCGCCGGGCATGTGACCGGAATTGGCGGGGTGTTTGTAAAGAGCAAGGACCCGCAGGCGCTCGCAGCCTGGTATCGCGATATGCTTGGACTCACGCTGGAGCCTTGGGGAGGGGCGGTGCTGCGCTATGACGCGCCGATGCATCCGCCGAAAGCAGCGTGGATCGCGCTGCCAAGTGGCAGCAATTATTTTGCGCCCTCCACGCGCGAGTTCATGCTGGATTTCGCGGTGGATGACCTCGATGCGATTATTGGCCGGCTTGCAGCTCATGGCGTGAAGATTTTGAAACGTGACGATAGCGATCCCAGCGGGCGGTTCGCCTGGGTTCTTGATCCGGACGGAACGAAGATCGAGTTGTGGCAGGCGAAGAAGCCGTAGGGAGGGTGGTGGCCCTTGCTGTAGTGAGCCCCCCCAACCCCAGCCCGCCCTGTGAGGCGAAGGTGGAATCTTCTTTCTTGAAAGAAAGAAGCAAAGAACTTTTATTTCAGGGTGGTGAGGAAATGGGCCGCTTCCTCGCGGTCGCGGAATGGGGTGGGGGTGGAGAGAATGGGTTCGAGCTGGGCGCGGGCGGCTTCGCGCTGGCCGGCGGCGGCAAGGGCAACCGCATAATGGTAGGTCGCGGCCGCGTGCAGCGAAGGGGCGGTGCTGGCGGCCGCCTGCTTCAGCAGCGGCAGCGCTGTTGCCTTGTCGTTTTGCTGGGCAAGGATCCAGCCGAGCGTGTCGGCTGTCTCGGCGCCGGGGGATTGGAAATAGGCGCGCTCGGCAAGGGTTTTTGCCTCGGTGGTATTGCCCTGGTGCTGCCTGATCCAGGCGAGGTTGTTCAGCGCCGCCGCGTTAGTGGCGTCGGCGGCGATAACCGCCTGCAGGCTTTGCGCGGCCTGGGCTAGGCGGCCGCTCTCCAGATCCATCGAGCTGAGAACGAGAAGCGGCGCGATGTCGGCTTGGTGGGCGGATGTCCAGGAGCTGAGAAGGGCGATACCCTGGGCTTTATTGCCCGCACGGCTGGCGGCGCCGGCAGCCTTGATGGCAAGCTCGGCACTCGGGGCCAGCTTGTAGGCGGCGAGATAAGCCGCGGCAGCCGCGCGCGCATCTCCAGCCGCGAGATAGAGGTCGCCGGACAGGCTATTGGCGGCAGGCAGGTTGGCGGGAACGGCGCGCAGGGCGGCGGCGGTGGCTAATGCTGCCTTCAGGCCGGCTTGCGGGGAGCCTGCCTGGCGCAGATCGATGCCGGCCAGGGCGTCGAGCAAAGCCGGGTTGCCGGGGGTTTGTTTCAGCCCGTCGCGCAAGATGGCGCGCGCGGCGGCGAAATCTCCGGCCTTGATGTTGATCCCGCCTATCAACAAGCGGGCATTAATGTCGCCCGGGTTCTTGTCGAGGATCGTTTGGAGTGTGGCCTTTGCCTGTGCTGCCTTGCCCTGCTGGGCCAGGATGCCGGCGCGCATAAAATCCAGCCGCGTGTTGTTGCCGGCACTGGCGCGATCGAGCAGGCCTGTCGCACGGTCTGGTTGGCCGGCCTGGACATAGGCTCTTGCCAGGGCAGCGGTGATGCCGGCATCCGCCGGCGCTGCCTCATGCGCGGCTTCGGCCAGTGCGACCGCACGGGAGGTCTGGTGCTCCGCGGCCAGCGCGGGCAGGACCAGGTCAAGAAATTCGACATCGGCGGGGTGTTTTGCGAGGGCAGCTTCGAGCAGAGCGGTGGATTGCTCGGTCTTCCCGTGCATCCGGTAGATCCGGACCAGGAACAGTACGGCGGCACGGCTATCCGGAAAGCGTTTCCTGATGGCCAGAAGTTCGGATTCCGCGCCATCCGCATCCAGCGTCGCGAGTTTAATCTGGGCATCGAGCAGGCCCACGGCTTGAACATCGCCGAGTGAGGCGCGCAGAGCGTCGAGATCCTGGCGGGCCGCCGCCAGGTCGAAACGGGTGAGATCGGCTTCGACGATGGCCGCGCCGGTGCGGTCCTGCTTTGGGGCGAGCTGAAGCGAGTGTTTGAGGTCGGCTTCGCCCGCCTGTATGTTGCCGAGATCCATCTCCACGGTGGCGAGTCGGTTCAGGATGCTGGGATCGGCGGGATGCAGGGATGCCGCCTTGGCGAGGTTTTCGCGCGCACCCTTGAGGTCGCCGGTCATTGCCAGGGCGCGGCCGCGCAGATCGAAAGTGTCTGCATCGGCGTGGGTGGCGAGCGCGCTGTTTTGCAACAAGGCGAGGGCGCGATCGGCGTGTTGGCGGGCGAGATCGATGAAGGCCATCAGCTTGAGGCCGGGGACATCGTCGGGGCTCTGGGCGAGGAACTGAGTGGCAGCCTCCTCCGCCTCGGACAGTTGATGGAGTGCGAGCTTGGTGACGGCGAGGAAGTAGAAGCCGCGGGGCAGGCCGGAAATGGCGGGGCCGATCTGCAGTAAGGAGGCATCGGCAGCGGCGTAATCGTTGGCGTGGATGGCCAGGATGACTCGGAGATAGTTGGCCGAAATGTCCTTGGGCACATGGCGCAGGACGGTATCGACTTCGGCGCGGGCGGCTTTTTCGGCGCCGGTGGCGGCCAGCGCGCGCGCCTCGAGGAGGACGGCGTCGATCCGCGCCGGATTGCTGGCAATCACCGCGCGCGCATCGGCCAAGGCGGATGCGGGTTCGTTGTGGCGCATGGCGAGGTCGCCACGCAGAAGAAGGGCGTCCGCACGGGTCTCGTCGTCGGGCTTGGCATCCGGCGCGAGGATTTTGGCGATGCGGGTGGCCGCACCCGCCTGGTCGCCGCGCAGCAAAGCGAGGCGGGACGCGGTGAGGAGCACATAGGGGGAGTCCGGCGCGAGCGACTCGGCGGCCGCAGAGGCGGCGCTGGCGGCATCGGGATCGTGCAGGAACATCTCTGCGGCGGCACGTAGGCTGAATGTGGTGGCCTTCGCATCCGGGGGCACCGCATTGGGGTCGAAATCATGCAGCAATTCGGTGGCATGGCGCTGCTGGAGGTAGGCCTGGCCGAGCGGCAGGATGATCGCGGTCTTATCGAAACCATTCGCGCGGGCGCGTTCAAATTCCAATTGGGCGGCGGTTGGGTTGCCGAGGGCGAGATCGACCCTGCCGAGCAGAAAGGCGGCGTCGGGGTTTTTCGGCTGGGCGCGGACGGCGTCGCGCAGATAGAGAGACGCGCCTTTCATGTCGCGGCGGGCCATGAGCTGAGTTGCGGCGGCCACATCATCGCGCGGATGGCGCAGAAGCAGCCAGGCGGCCAAGATGGCCAGGAGGGCCGTGGCCGGTATAGCGATCAGCAGGCGTTTACGCATGGGGGTCCGCTTGCGGCTGAGGGGAAAGGGGGACAGAAGGAAGCAGTTCCTTGTTGAAAAAAAGAACCAGAAAACTCTTATTTTCTGCGCCATATACGGCTTCAGGCGGAACGGATCGCCGGCAAAGTTGAGCGATCTAAAGTGTCTTGCTTCTTTTTTTCAAAGAAGACGTGCTTGCCTGTTTCGGGATGGAGTCAGGAAACGATATGGTTGCATACAAAGGGCTTGGCCGATGCGGGGGTCAATGAGTGTTAACCCAAACCATGGGGTCGCTAAATAAAAACACTTGCGCGCCTATACTTCGCGTTTTAGATACAAATAGCAATGGGCTCCCTGCCGTATGGTCCTTGCGGCGGCGCTAGGCATCTCGGCTGAAGGCATTGATATCGGTGCGTTTACACGGCTCCTCCCTGGCGACTGCCTGTTCTCTGATTGTATGTGCCGCCGGGCTTGCGGGCTGTGAACCGCAAGGAAGCAGCGCGCCCTTGCCGGAAGCGGCGCCGACCGATTCGCCGAGCGAATATGTGATCGGGCCTGGCGATGTGCTTTCGGTATTCGTCAATGAGGCCCCGCCGCTTTCGGTAAGCGATTTGCCGGTGCGGCCAGATGGCCGGATTTCAGTGCCCCTGGTGCCCGATGTGCTGGCGGTGGGCAAGACACCGACTCAACTTGGCGCGGAAATCGCCGAAAAGTTGAAGAAATACATGAACAACCCAATCGTGACGGTGATGCCGCGATCGTTCCAAGGGGCGCCCGATCAGCAGGTGCGGGTGATCGGCGAGGCGATTGATCCGCAGGCCATCCCATTCCGGGCGAATATGAGCGTACTGGATGTGATGATTGCAACCAAGGGGTTGACCAAGTTTGCGGCCGGCAACAGGGCGATGATTGTGCGGCATATCGGCAACAAGGAGGAGCGCATTCCCGTGCACCTCTCCGATCTTATCAAGGATGGTGATATCAGCCAGAATGTCATGATGCGGCCTGGAGATACGCTGATCATCCCGCAGAGTTATTTCTAGGCATCGGGTTTTGGGCTTCGGCCGGGACTACTGGACAGGGTTAAGGTTTTTGGATGGAATCGCTGCAGGACCTGGTCAGTCGTTTTGGAGGCCTCGCATGGCGGCGGCGCTGGTGGGGCGTGGGGGCCGCATGGGCGCTCTGCATCGTCGGCTGGATCGGGATCGCGCTGCTTCCGAACGAATATGAGGCCAGTGCCAGGGTGTATATCGACGCAGATGCGGTTCTGACGCCGCTGCTGCGCGGAATCACGGCCGAAACTTCCATGACCGACCAGATCGACCTGCTGCAGCACATGCTGCTCTCGCGGCCCAATCTGGAGCGGATCATCGCCAAGACCGACCTGCAGCTGGATACGCATACCCAAACCGATATGGAGCAGATGGTTCAGCGGCTGGAGCGGACCATCAAGGTGAATGCGCAGACGCGCAATATTTTCGCAATCGCCTTCCGCAATCCGGACCGGCAATTGGCCTTCGATGTGGTTCAGGCGGTGCTGGCCAGCTATATCGAGAACCGTGCCGGAGATAACCGGGACGACATGGAGAAAGCCTCGACCTTTCTGGACGAGCAGATCGCGAGCTACGAAAAGCAGCTCCGCGATGCCGAGGCGAAGCGCGCGGAATTCCGCTCGAAATATCTTGATCTGCTGCCGGGCGATGGCGGCGTGAGCCGGCTGGAGCAGGCGCGGAGCCAGGTGGAGGCACTGACCGGACAGCTTGAGGATGCGCGGTCGCGGCGGGTCATCCTGGCGCGCACGCTGGCCGGAACCATGGCGATGGTGGAGACCGATGGCGGCGGATCGGATACGCATTCGGCACTGCGTGCGGCCGAAGCGCGGCTGCGGGAACTGCAACAGGTTTATACGGATGCCTATCCGGAAGTGATTTCGCAGAAGCGGGTGGTCGAGAATTTGCGCAAGGCCGGCGAGGGCGAGGGGTCGGGCGGCGGCGGCAAGGCGGTACCGAATCCGGTGTTCGAGCAGTTGAAATTGCGTCTGGTCGAGACCGATTCGCTGATAAACAGCCTGGTGCGGCAGATCGAGGATGCGCAGCGCGAGCGCGACCGGCTTTCGGCGATCGCCCATGGCGAGCCAAACCTGGAGGCGCGTTATCTGAACCTCAATCGTGATTACGACGTGCTGCGTAAGGATTACGACGAGTTGCTGCAGCGGCGCGAAGGCATGCGGATCGCCGAGGCGGCGCAGGTGCGGGCGAGCAACGTAAAAATGGTAATCATCGATCCGCCGCAGGTGCCGCAGGTGCCGGTGG
>Ga0116231_10013187_pt1 | contig 11733 bp, 7 predicted proteins | sample S1TSphgellanicum_2_FD_89695 | JGI IMG/M metagenome (GOLD analysis project Ga0116231, IMG submission 89695) | Host-associated microbial communities from peat moss isolated from Minnesota, USA - S1T2_Fd - Sphagnum magellanicum MG | ecosystem: Host-associated > Plants > Peat moss > Unclassified...
TTGCGGCGACAGGAAAAGCGACAGGCGAAGATAAATCATCGCAGCGAGTTCATCTCCTTGACGGCCCCCCGCCGCGCCAAGACCATAAAGAACCTCAGCCGCGCCCTCCTCCGGCGTTTTGACAAAGGGCTCAAGCTTTTTTCCAGCATGCAAATCAGCCAATGCGGCTGTCACGATCGGATGATTGGGCAAAATCTGATTGAAGCCTTCATAGGCTGCGATCGCCGCGTCATTATTGCCATGTTCTGAATTGAACCGGGCATAAGCGTCCACGAGCCGGAGCGTATTCTTGTCTGAAGCATAAGCCGCCGCCAGCCACTTCGCCGCATCAGGAACTTGATTGCCGATATCGGCGATCAAGCCCTTATGATAGTCGCGGAAGATGCTGAAATTCTCATCCTTAAGCCGATCGACGAGGTCAAGCGCACGCTTCGTTTCGCCCGTTCCCGCATAGGTCCAGGCAGTGAGCAATGTCGCGGTCACGTCACGTTCCTGACCGGCACCGCTTTTCGCAAGCTGAGCCCGCGCGGCGGCGTATTGTTTCGCTTTGATGGCTTTGATGCCGAGAGCCAAATGGGCCAAGCCATTGTTAGGGTCGCGCGCAATGAGACGATCGGCTAGCGCAAAACCGTCTTGCATATTGCCGTTTGAAATCGCCGCGACAAACGCACGCTCAATCAATTGCGGATTGCGCGGATCATAGCGCAGGGCTTCACGGAAAAAGGTCGCCGCTGCGACAGTGTCACGCTCCGCACCCGCGACGAGCGCTGCGAGATAGTTGCCAGCCGGACTCGCGCCGACTTCAAATGGCGCCGCGACCGCGAGATTTTCGCGCGCGCTGGCCTTGGCATGCGAAAAGGACAATGCGAGGACCGCGCATGCCAGGCCAATCAGGATGGGGCGCCGCGAATGGGCGCAACACCGGAGCTCATTCATATCCCGAGAGGTAAAGTTAGAAATCCGCACGCGACAGCCTTTCGACAGCAGAGCGCTCGCGTCCTCAGTTGGACTTCAGCGCAACGAGGATTCTACGAACGCGGAGAACATGGCCGTTTTGCGCTCACGCGGCAAGAGAATATCGCAATGCCGCTGCGCGGAAACAGACAAATATTCTTGACATTGGAGGTTTCGGATCGGCAGCGTTAGAGGGCATCCGCCCCGATCTCGCAATGCACCGTGAGATATGGCATACAAGCTTTGGATTTAGTCGCGATCAGGATGTCAGTTCAGGTCTGTCCCGGACGCAGCTTGTAGAAAATATGATGCCCGATGACGTCCATTTTTTCGAGCCTGCGCGCCCATCGCGGGCGGACGTAATTGGCGTGATAGTGGGTTGAACCGCCAACATCGGAGACATAGGTCTTTCCATCCATGACAGCCTCCGCGATGCGCGTCGCAGTTTGCCATGAATCCTGCTCGGTGATTCGCAGCGATTTGCCTTCGCAGGCAAAGGAGAATTGGCAGGCATTATACCGGTTGCGATTTTGATAGACGACGCCGCAGATCGTCGAAGGATAAAGGCCGCTTGCCACCCGGTTTAAAACGACTTGCGCGACAGCGGCTTGGCCTTCTTCGGGCTCGCTGCGGGCCTCAAAATAAATGGCCTCCGCGAGGCACCGCTTTTCGTGTCCAGCCTTATCTTCATCGATCAACGCGGCGTAATTCGGCCGGTCGCTCCGCGGCACGCTACTCATGTTTGGCATAGATGGCTGCGCCGGCAAGGATACGATCTCGACTGGCACGGCATCGGCCGGCGCGGGCGTCGTCGATGCCAAGGCCGTTGCACGCGGCAGCTTTGGCGTCGCGCCTTGCATCAAGCGCTCATTTACCGAAGCCGGGCGCATCGTAATGGTCGAGCCAGCGGCGGAACCCGTCGTTCCGTTTTCACCAGGCGAAGCGACGGCCGCGGAATGCGCAGTCGTCGGACTTTCACCAGCTGCCCAAGGCTCAAAAGTCTCGACACTTTCAGGCCCAGCGCTCTCCTCATCGGAAACAGAAAATCCGCCGGTCGGCGAATTTTCATCGTGGTTGAAAATCAAATCCTCCGCACGGACCACGGCGAGACCGCCAGGGCCGCGCAGTTTCGTATCGAAGGTCGGCCGCAAACCGATGGCTGGATCGCCTTTATGCGTGCGATCGATCTGCGGAAACACACGTACGTTATGTTTCAGATCCGTGCGGGGTTCCTGTTCATCGGAGACCGCTTTAAAATCCTCAGGTGTCCCGAGAACGAGGCTTGCCTGCCGCATCAGCCCATCATGAGCCTCCCCAAACGGCGCATCTGCCCGGCGGACAAGATCGGCAAGGCCGCCGCTGGGGGCAATTAAAAGGCCAGGATCAGCAAGGGCACGCACGGCAACCGGAGCGAACGAACCGTTGACCGTCGCATCCTGACCGGCGTCCGCGGTGAACGACACAATAAGGCCGATACCGAGACACCAAGGAGCAACAACGCCCAAGGCCCAACCGATCCGCGACCGACCCATACGCCTGAACCCCCATCCGGGCGGAACGTGAACCAAGCTGTGCTGTTTGCGGCACAGTCCAGTCTCATTGCCACCCTGAAAAGGTTATCGCGGCTTAAGCTTGAAGACGGGTTACCTTGAACCCGCCGGTACCGTTTCAGAATGAACCAGCGAAATTTACGCCTGCCCTGCCGCCTTTACGCCAAGGGTTGCTTGCGCCGCTGCGAGCCTTGCGATCGGCACGCGGAAAGGCGAGCACGATATGTAGGTGAGACCAACCTTCTCGCAAAACGCGATCGATGCCGGGTCGCCGCCATGCTCGCCGCAAATGCCGAGCTTGATGTCAGGGCGTGTCTTGCGTCCGCGCTCGACGCCCAATTCGACAAGCTCGCCAACGCCTTCTTGATCGATCGTTATAAATGGATCGGATGGCAGAATTCCTTTGCCCGTATAGATGCCAAGGAAAGAGCCCGCATCGTCGCGTGAAATGCCCAGCGCCGTTTGCGTCAGATCATTCGTGCCGAACGAAAAGAATTCGGCCGTCTCGGCGATCTCACTCGCGCGAAGGCAGGCGCGGGGCAGCTCGATCATTGTGCCCACGATATAGGGCACGCTCTGCCCCGTCTCTTCGCGCACTGCTTCTGCCATCGCATCGATGCGCGCCTTGACGATATCGAACTCAGCCTTGCTCGCGATCAGCGGCACCATGATTTCGGGCTTCATCTGCTCACCCGTACGCTTTTGTGCCTCCAAAGCACCTTCGAAAATCGCGCGGGCCTGCATTTCCGCGATCTCTGGAAAGGCAATGGCAAGGCGGCAGCCGCGAAAGCCGAGCATGGGATTGACTTCATGAAGCTCATTCGCCCGGTTCATCAGCTTATCCACGGGCACGCCCATGGCCGCTGCGACTTCTGCGACCTCAGCCTCCGAATGCGGCAGAAATTCGTGCAAAGGCGGATCAAGCAGGCGGATCGTCACTGGCAGGCCTGCCATGATCTCGAAGAGTTCGGCAAAATCGGAGCGCTGCATTGGCAAAAGCTTCGCCAGCGCCGCGCGGCGGCCCGCTTCATCATCGGCCAAGATCATCTCACGGACGGCTACGACGCGCTCGGCTTGGAAAAACATATGTTCGGTGCGGCTGAGCCCGATCCCTTCAGCACCGAACTTGCGCGCTGCGCGGGCATCTGCCGGCGTCTCTGCGTTGGCGCGCACACCCATGCGGCGCACGCTATCGGCCCATTGCATCAGCGTCCCAAATTCGCCGGAGAGTTCCGGCTGCTGCATTTGCACGGCACCCTGGATCACCTGCCCCGTTCCGCCATCGATCGTCAGCATATCGCCTTTCTTGAAGACTTTGCCCGACGCCGTCATCGTGCCGTTTTCGTAATCGATGCGCAGCGTGCCCGCGCCGGATACGCAAGGCTTACCCATGCCGCGCGCAACGACGGCCGCATGCGAAGTCATACCGCCGCGCGTTGTCAAAATGCCTTCGGCGGCGTGCATGCCTTGAATATCTTCAGGGCTGGTTTCGATGCGCACAAGGATTGCCTTGCGGCCAGAGCTTTTCATCTGCTCCGCATCTTCCGAATTGAACACAATCTCGCCGCAGGCAGCGCCCGGCGACGCGGGCAGCCCTTTGGCAACCACGGTCAGAACGGCCTGGGGATCAATCATCGGATGCAATAGCTGGTCGAGCGAGGCCGGGTCGATCCGCGCAACAGCTTCGTCTTGCGTGATCAAGCCTTCGCTCGCCATTTCCACGGCAATGCGTAAGGCGGCCTTGCCGGTACGTTTCCCATTGCGGGTTTGCAGCATCCAAAGCTTACCGCGCTCCACAGTAAATTCCATATCCTGCATGTCACGGTAATGCTTTTCCAGCAGCTCGGTGGTTCGCACGAATTCCTGGAAGACTTCCGGCAGCAAAACCTCCATCGAGGGTTTATCGGAGGCGGCATTCAACCGCGCTGCCTCGGTGATATTCTGAGGCGTACGAATGCCAGCGACGACATCTTCGCCCTGCGCATTGATGAGGAATTCGCCGTAAAGCTCCTTCGCGCCAGTCGACGGATTGCGCGTGAACGCGACACCTGTCGCCGACGTCTCACCCATATTGCCAAAGACCATCGCCTGAACGGTAACAGCTGTGCCCCAGCTTGCCGGAATGTCGTGCAAGCGGCGATAGGTGACGGCACGCTGGTTCATCCAAGAGCTGAACACAGCACCAATTGCGCCCCAAAGCTGCTCTTTCGGATCTTGCGGGAACGGCTTACCCAAAGTGTGCTGAACCGTTTCCTTGAAGTCGACGATGATCTTTTTCCAATCCTCGGCCGCGAGATCGGTGTCGAGGATGAAGCCCTTGGCTTCTTTGTAACGTTCGAGAATGTCTTCGAAGTGATGATGCTCGATATTGAGCACCACGTTGGAATACATCTGAATGAACCGGCGATAGGAATCGTAGGCGAAGCGTTCGTCGCCTGCGCTGTTCACGAGAGCCTGGACGGTCACGTCGTTGAGACCAAGATTGAGCACCGTATCCATCATGCCCGGCATCGACGCCCGGGCCCCGGAACGAACCGAAACCAGAAGCGGGTTTTGCTCATCTCCAAAGACGCGGCTGGTCAAAACCCCGACCTGCGCCAGGGCCGCATCGACGGCCGGCGCAAGATCAGGCGGATAGGTTTGGCCGCCGTCATAGAAAAACGTGCAGACCTCCGTGGTAATTGTGAACCCGGGAGGTACGGGCAGACCGAGATTGGCCATTTCGGCCAAATTGGCGCCTTTGCCGCCAAGCAAATCGCGCATACCGCTCTTGCCCTCGGCATTGCCGCCGCCAAACGAATAAACCCACTTAGCCATTGATCCGCACCCTAGTATCTGCCTTGAGGTGTATATAGCTGCGAATTAGACCGCTGTCCGCAGCCGCAGCCCGAAGGCGACCCAGCCCGAGCCCCAAAAGAGGAGATCCAAGCCAAGCAGGAGCCCCAGGATGAAGAGACTGTTCGCCGGCCAGCCCAAAATAATGAATAGCCCGACAATCGACGTCACGATTCCAGCGAGAATGACAAGTCCCCGCAATCCTTTCGCCATCCGCGCCCCAAAATAAATGCGCATAAGACCGGTCGCCAGCATAGCGATACCGAGGGCCAGCGTAAAAACCGCCGCCGCTACGAACGGCTGTGCCAATGCGAAGGCGCCGGCCACGATGTAGAAAAGGCCGGCGAGGATCCAAAGAAAGAAATGCGCCCAATCGCGCGAAGAGATGCCCATGGCAACCTCGCTGCCGCCAGCGATGATCATGAAGAGCGCGATCATGAACACCGAAGCGACCGTCGCGGAAATGGTGAGGATCAAGGCTGCGAGACCGAAAAGAGCAACAACGGCCCCGAAAAGTACGATCCACCCCCAGCGGTGGTGAAGCCGTTCGAGAGCTGCCCGATCGTGCGGAAAGGGAACAGGATCAAGCGGATAAGTCATAAATGCCTCCTTGAGGCGAAATTTTTGGAAGCTCTGCCATAACAGCCCGGCTGACGGAAGGTTCCGGGAGCAACCGGAGGCTTAAGGCCATGCGGCGATGAAAGTTAACAAATGAAAGAACAGGCGCCATTGCCATTTATGGTAAAAGGGTTTGTGCTAAAAGGCACAGGTTCTTGGGAAACAAGATGGTTCTTTGGTCGCCGGAGGGGTTTTGTGATCTTAATTCAAAGTGCCTGTGGCTTAACCAATGCCGTTTTCAGACAGTTCTTGCTGAGGTTAAGTTTGCCCCAGGCAAGCTTCTTCGATATTGACGCAGGATTAGACTATTGACTGGATTTTAATGTCACTTGCCTGTCAATTTTTAATCAATAGCGACCGGATCATGTTTTAGCGAAGGCATTTTAGAACAGATCAAGATCCTAAACGCCTGGGAGTGGCTTACGTGACGACATCCTCAAAAACCCCGCTTCTCGATAAGATCCTGACACCAGCCGACCTGCGGCTGCTGCCTGAGACGGATCTTGCGCAAGTCGCGGCTGAATTGCGGACCGAGACCGTCGATGTCGTTTCGGTGACCGGAGGCCATCTCGGGGCAGGCCTCGGCGTCGTCGAGCTGACTGTAGCGCTGCATTATGTCTTCGACACCCCGCGCGACCGGCTGATCTGGGATGTCGGCCATCAGACCTATCCGCATAAGATCCTCACCGGGCGGCGTGATCGTATTCGCACGCTCCGCAAAGGCGGCGGTCTCTCCGGCTTCACCAAGAGGACCGAGAGCGAATACGATCCTTTCGGCGCCGCGCATTCCTCGACCTCGATCTCCGCCGGTCTCGGCATGGCGGTCGCCAATACGCTTTCCGAGAAGAAGTCTCATGTGATCTCTGTCATCGGCGATGGCTCGATGTCGGCGGGTATGGCCTATGAGGCAATGAATAATGCGGGCGCTATGCACTCCCGCCTTATCGTCATTTTAAATGACAACGAAATGTCGATCGCGCCGCCAGCCGGTGCGCTCTCGGCCTATCTTGCGCGCCTCGTGTCGGGCGGCGCCTATCGCACGGTTCGCGAAGCCGCGAAGCAGCTTGGGCGCCACCTGCCCAAATTCGTCTATGACCGCGCCCGCAAAACCGAGGAATTCGCCCGTAATTTTTGGTCCGGCGGCACGATGTTCGAGGAGCTCGGCTTCTATTATGTCGGCCCGATCGATGGCCATAATCTCGACCACCTCCTGCCCGTCCTGAAAAACGTGCGCGACGCCGAAGGCGGGCCGATCCTGGTCCATGTCGTGACGCAGAAAGGCAAAGGCTACGGCCCGGCGGAAGCGACGAGCGACCGCTATCATGCCGTCAATACCTTCGATGTTCTGACGGGCAAGCAAGTCAAGCCGAAAGCCAATGCGCCTTCCTATACCGCTGTCTTCGCGGATTCGCTCATCAAGGAAGCGGAGCGTGACGATAAGATCGTGGCGATCACCGCTGCCATGCCGAGCGGCACTGGCCTCGACATATTTGGCAAGGCCTTCCCGGCGCGCACCTTCGATGTCGGCATCGCCGAGCAGCATGCGGTGACTTTCGCGGCAGGCCTTGCGACTGAGGGCTATAAGCCTTTCTGCGCGATCTATTCGACCTTCCTGCAGCGCGGCTACGATCAGGTCGTCCATGACGTCGCGATCCAGAACCTGCCGGTGCGCTTCGCGATCGACAGGGCCGGGCTCGTCGGCGCCGACGGCTCGACCCATGCCGGTTCGTTCGACGTCTCATATCTCGGTATTCTGCCGAATTTCGTCGTGATGGCCGCTGCGAACGAAGCCGAACTCGTGCATATGGTGGCGACCGCCGCCGCCTATGACGCTGGCCCGATCGCCTTCCGCTTTCCGCGCGGCGAAGGCGTCGGCATCGACATGCCGGCGCAGGGCGAAATCCTCGATATCGGCAAGGGGCGTATCGTCCGCGAAGGCAATAAGGTCGCGATCCTTTCGCTCGGCACCCGCCTTGCCGAGGCACTGAAAGCGGCCGAGGATCTGGCCACCTACGGCATTTCGACGACCGTCGCCGACGCCCGCTTCGCCAAGCCGCTTGACCGCGATCTTATCCGGCGGCTCGCCGCCAGCCATGAAGTGCTAATCACGATCGAAGAAGGCACGGTCGGCGGCTTCGGCTCTTTCGTCATGCAAGCGCTGGCCGAAGACGGCCTGCTTGACGGGCGCGGCCTTAAGGTCCGCAGCATGGTTCTGCCGGATATCTTCATGGATCAGGACAAGCCAGACGTGCTTTACGCCAAGGCCGGCCTCGACGCGAAAGCGCTGGTTGCCAAGGTTCTTGAGACCCTGGGCCAGGACGTCAAGAAGACGAAGATCGCTTAATTTGGATCCGGCCTGAGCCGTTATGCCGGCTCGGGCCAAAGTCTTTCCCGTAAGCAATCTTGCGTTAGCCGGCCGGAGGAACGATCGAACGGCTGGTCCTTAATTACTCTCGGGCTCGCACTTCGCGCCTGAAGCGGATAGAAGCAGCGGATGAAAGCCGCCCAACGAGAGGACCAACGCCAGCGCGCCGATCTGATGCTGGTCGAACGCGGCTTTTTTGAAAGCCGCGCCAAGGCGCAGGAAGCAATCGCCGCCGGGCTTGTCCTGGCCGATGGCCGCGTGCTGCGCAAAGCTTCCGAGACGATCGCACCTAGCGCCCAGCTTGAAGCCGCGCCGCTCTACCCCTGGGTCTCGCGCGGCGGCCTCAAGCTCACGGCGGCGCTTGACGCTTTCGGCATCGATCCGCGGGGGCTTGTCTGTCTCGACATCGGCGCCTCGACTGGCGGCTTTACGCATGTGCTGCTCGATCGCGGCGCAACATGCGTTCACGCGATCGATGTGGGGCATGGTCAATTGCATCCAAAAATCGCGCAAGATCCGCGCGTCGATGCGCATGAAGGCAAGGACGCGCGCAAAGTTTCACCCGCCATGTTTCTGCAGCCGCCGTGTCTCATCACTTGCGATGTGAGCTTCATTTCGTTGACGCTCATTCTGCCCGCCGTTCTGCCATTGGCGGCCGCCGGCGCGCGGCTTATTCTGCTCATCAAGCCGCAATTTGAAGCGGGGCCAGCCCATGTCGTCAAAGGCATCGTGAAGTCGGAAGAAGCCCGCCAGCTTGCTTGCGCCAAAATCGCCGCCTGCGCCGAAGCGCTTCGCTGGACGAAGATCGGGCTGATCCCCTGTCCTGTGACGGGTAGCGACGGCAATCAGGAATATCTTTTCGGCGCCGCATCGCCCTCCTCAAAAGCAAGCGTGCGATGAGCCAAAGCCAAAGAGACATGCCGGTCGACCTCGCCGCGCATCTGACAATCGAGCGCCTTGGCGAGCGTGGTGAAGGCATCGCCAAAGGTCCGCATGGCATGATCGCCGTGCCTTATGCGCTGGCAGGCGAAACCATTGTCGCCGAGGTCGATGGCGAGCGCGGCCATCTTGCCGAAATCCTGACACCAAGCCCCGATCGCGTCCCCGCCATTTGCCGCTATTACGCGATCTGCGGCGGCTGTGCCGTTCAAGCACTCGCAGATGCGCCCTATCGCGCCTGGAAGCGCGGGCTGATCGCCGATGCGCTGAGGCATGCGGGCGTCACCGCCGGGCATATTGTCGAACTCATCGATGCGCATGGCGAAGGCCGCCGCCGCGCGACCTTTCACGCCCGCGTCGCGCCGCATGGGAAAATCGGAAGTCCCGGCATGAAAGTTGGTTTCATGCAGGCCCGCGCGCATGAACTCGTCGAGATCGAGTCTTGTCCTGTCTTGGCGCCCTCCATGGATAGTGCGATCGCGGCCGCGCGGGCGCTCGCCAACGAACTTTCCGGCCTCGGCAAGCCGCTCGACATTGTTGTCACAGCGACAACATCGGGGCTGGATATCGACCTTCGCGGCTGCGGTGCTATCGATCATTCCGTGACGCAATCGCTGATCGATATTGCCCAGAGCTTCGATCTCGCGCGCCTGTCGAACCATGGCTTGCCGCTGATCGAGAGACGCCCGCCGCTTTTGAGTATGGGCGAGGCGCATGTGCATTTGCCGCCAGGCGCTTTTCTGCAAGCGACTTTGGCGGGCGAAGATATTTTAGCAAGCCGCGTTACAACGGCGATCGAGAACGCCCGCCGCATCGGCGATCTGTTCGCTGGCGTTGGAACATTTGCGCTGCGCCTTGCCAAAAAGGCCGAGATTCACGCCTTCGATCTCGATCACGCGGCATTGTCTGCTTTGGACAAAGCCTCTCGCGCGACGCCAGGTCTGCGCGCAGTGACCGTCGCCAAGCGCGATCTTTTCAAGCGCCCATTGAGCGCGGAAGAGCTGAAGCTTTTCGATGCGATTATTTTCGATCCGCCGCGCGGCGGTGCCGAACCGCAGGCGCGGGCCATCGCGGCCTCCGAAGTCCCGCTGGTTATCTATGTGTCTTGCTACGCGCGAAGCTTTGCCCGCGACTCCGCGCTTTTGTGCGAGGGCGGCTATCATCTCGAACGGGTCGATCCCATCGATCAATTCCGCTTCTCACCGCATGTCGAACTTGTCGGAATCTTTCGCCGCGAGGTGAAGAAGAAAACCAAACGGAAGAAACTTTTGGGATAAGCATGCGCGTTGAAAAACATTCGACCCGCAAGGGATCCTTCCCCCGGCAGAGTGCTTTAACCGTCATCTCGCTAGCGTATCAATAAACCTGGAGCCTAAAATATGCCTTTGGTCCGCGTGTCCATTTTGAAAGGGAAACCGCCGGAATACCGGCATGCCATCCTCAACAATATTTATCAGGCGATGCGCGAAGCCTTCAATGTGCCCGAGGAAGACCGCTTCATGGTTTTGACCGAGCATGAGGAATGCGATTTTGTCTTCAGCTCGACCTATCTCGACATTTCGCGCACATCCGATCTGGTGATCATCCAAATCGTTGCTAATAACACGCGCACCATCGATCAGAAGAAAGCGCTCTACGCGCGGATCAGTGAGCTGCTCGTCAAAAACCCAGGCGTCAGGCCTGAGGATATTTTCATCAATCTCGTCGAGGTCGTGAAGGAAAACTGGTCCTTCGGACACGGCATCATGCAATATGCGTGAACCCGCTTGTGCGCCGGCGGAGAGATCACAGTCAGAACAAGCTGCCTTGCTCCGGCACGTCGCTTTTTGATGGCTTGGCGGACGGCGCTTTTACCGGCGCTGGCTTCACCGGTTCTTGAATCTCTGGTGAATCATTCGTCACTTTGTTGACGGCCGGCCCGATCTCGAAAAATTCGAGAATATTATTCTCCGGCGGACGCAGAAGACGCAGCGCGTCATCCACACGCTCCGTTTCAATATCGAGCCAAAAATCAAAATTCTTTGGCTCGAGGACCGCTGGCAGACGATGATGGATCGCGGCTGTCGCGCCATTGGCCGCCGTGGTGACGATGCAAGCCGTGTCCAATTCCTCGCCGTTCGGCCCGATCCATGTCTCCCAAAGGCCTGCGAAAGCCATCGGGTTCCTGTCATACCGGCGGACCAGAAACGGCTGCGATGGAATGGTTTTATTCCCCGCCCGCCATTCATAGAAAGCATCTGCGAAGAAGAGGCAGCGCCGCCGTTTGACGGCGTTCCGGAAGCTTGCCTTCTGCAAAAGCGTTTCGCTGCGCGCGTTGAAGATGAGCGGAAAGCCTTTGGGATCCTTCACAAATCCTGGAAGAAATCCCCAGCGTGCCAAAATGAAACGCCTGTCCGCGCCGCCAGCAGCATTTCGATCGAGACGAATGATGGGAACCGGTTCGGATGGTGCGATGTTGTAGCGAGGCGGAAA
>Ga0116231_10013188_pt1 | contig 11733 bp, 14 predicted proteins | sample S1TSphgellanicum_2_FD_89695 | JGI IMG/M metagenome (GOLD analysis project Ga0116231, IMG submission 89695) | Host-associated microbial communities from peat moss isolated from Minnesota, USA - S1T2_Fd - Sphagnum magellanicum MG | ecosystem: Host-associated > Plants > Peat moss > Unclassified...
AAAAAATATTAATTTATTGTTTTTTTTTTTTTTTTTCTTATTGGAATGCTAACATATTGGTGCATGGTGGTTTGCAAGTTTGGAAGCAAAGTGATGTTATTTCAAGAAACCTTGCAATATTGTGAAGCAATTGTTAGTTATTACAATAAGCAAAATACTATAGTGGCATGTTGCACAAATAGTTGTTAATGTTTTTTCCCATGTAGTTAGTGCATGTGTATTGAACCAATATTATTATGCACATTGGCTTTTAAGTGATGCAATTCATTATGCAATAACCATGAACACAAAAGTAATGGAAGAATTGGAAAATGCCTTTACTTTTGACAACATAATGGATGAAGATTTTAGGACGTTTAATGAATTAACCTTGTTGGTTTCTATTGTTTTTCATTCATTTCATTTTTTTTTGTGGGAGAAAATATGAACAAAGAAAAACACAAACATGTTGTCCCTAATGTTAGATTCAAGGTTCAAGAACTCTAGGTTAGTTTCATCCTTGATTGGTTAATATTTTTTTTGTTCTTGCAACATCAATATTTAAATCGTCAAGGTGTGTCTATTTCTAGATTCAAGCTTGTGTAATAATAAGCTTGGGTGTTTAAAGTTTATTAAAGAACCAATAAAATCAAAGGGTGTTACTATTTTGGCTAAGGAAAAGAGAATGCTAATCCCAAATCTAAGAATGCATTCTATTGAATTTAATGTGTCGACATTTTATTTGAAGAAGACAACAATGGTGCATGAGGTGAAGTAGCGAGTCTAACAATGGTGCATGTGATGGACCAACTCTAACAATGGAGTTTGAATGCTTTTTCATAATCCAAAGGTGGGTTACATTATTGCATTTATTTAGTCATCAATAGCATAACCATTTTTCAATTGGCGATTCAATTAGAATTTAAAATTTAAAACATATTTCTATGTCGGGTGAGGCTATACTATGCCCTTTTTTTGTTTCATTTAATTTTTTTGGCACTAGTGTCAAGGGACTTTGGTCCCTATTTTTGTAGGTTGTCTTTTCCTTAGTTGACCACAACTTTCACACATCCAAAATAATAATAATTTTTTTTTTCAAAACTTGCAGTTTTTGTGCATCAACAATGTAAAGGAAATCTTTGAAATGTGCTTTGAAATAAATAAATAAATAAATAAGTTCCTTTCATTACATATGTGCTTAAAACAAACAAGATTTTCACATGGGGGGCCCCTTACACAACACAATTATTTATTTATTTATTTATTTTTGAGTTGGTTTTGTTTTTTAGGTCTTGGTTTCTTGCAAGTTGAGGACTTCTTGCCAAACAATCTTTGATCTATGGATGATCTATGGATCCTTAAGATGTTCCCGGAGTCACGGAGAAAAAATAAATTCGATGACAATATTTTCAATGGTCTTTACCAAATGTCCAAACTCTATCCGACAAAATGTCACTAAAAAAGAAGAAGGAGAAGCATATGTGTATTCACCCCCTCTCTCATCACTCCCCATAAAGTTAGACTAAGTTATACATATTAGAAATATGTGCAAGTAGGGCACATTGCCATTTTTGGCTAAATGCTAGAACCCAATAGAGAAATCTGGAAATATATTAAATTTTTTTGTACAAATGTTGTGACTACAAAACCCAAATAACATATATTATTTTAGCCATTTTGAATTTTTCTTTTAAGCAAATCACTATTATCCATTCTCCTATTAACCCACTCCTAGTTTCCATTCTCACAAAACACCAACAATAATACTTCACAATGTGCAAAACCCTAAAACAAGCTAGGCTAATGAGGGGATTAGCTAATAGATAAAAGGAATGTTTCTCTATTCATTTCTCCATTTATGGGAGCCTCCATAGTTTCATTTCTTTTGAGTGATGGGCCAATCAAATTGGCTCGTTGCCAAAAAAATAAAATTTGAACTTGGGAGGCACCTCATCTAATTAATAAGAGAGGTGAATATATGAGAACCCATTTCTTCCAAAAGCCCATTTCAAAACCCTAAACAACCCTCACACCCCTCCCCCCAAATGAAGTTCCCATGAAATGCTCATTGTGTTCTCATAAAAATTCTCAATGGGTTCCCAACATGTTCCCAATAAGTCCTCATTTTGTCCCATATCTATTGTGGAAGTGTCCAAACCTTGATTTTATTTTTTAAAAAAAATTTATGAGCCAATCAAAGATGCCCATCACAAAAGAAATAAATAAATAAATAAATTTGGCCAATCCTCACAACTAATTGATAGGAGTCACAATAATAATAATAATATACTGATGATAATAATAATAATAAATAATAAAATGGGGGTGGGGCCATTTCTCATGTGAGAAGCACCTCTAGAAACTTCATATAGTTGGCATCTCTCTTCCTTTACTTTGTATATAGTTCATTTGATTTTTGATTATTTTTCTTCTGTTGTTGTTTGTGGTTGTTGTCTGTATGCATCCATTGAAACTAACAAAATTGTCTCAATAATGAATTATATAATATATAAAATATAAAATAAAATAAAATAATGTAAATATTTATAATATAAAATAAAATAATATAGATTTGTAGTTTCCCAAAGGAAGTAGGGCTTTTTACAGACTGAGTTGTTTCCAGCTAAAAGCAAGCTTGCTTGCTCCTCAAGCTAAGTCTGCAAAAAATTCTTTCTTTTTGACTTATGTGTTCACAATGCTTTGTTGCCTCTCATCATCATCATCAACAAATGAGCAAATGAAACATGTTCAATGGCCATGTGGGTGGCCTACTTATGTATGTATGGGTGGTAAAAAAAAACCATAAAAAAACCATATACATACATACTATGTATGTATATACATACATAGTATGTAGTTCCCTTCTCCATCCCCCCCCTCCTCTTCCCCCTCTTTCCCTACTACCCTCAATCAATTTTAAGAAATATATAATAAAAGAAAATTGGGTCTGAAATCCCAATAGTGATTGATGATCACCTTGTTTTTTTTTTTTTTATAAAATTTACAAGAAAAAAAATCCCTTATAAATTGATTAATATACAACCCAAGCTTTAGTGGTAATAATGATACCTTAGTACCTTTCCACATTGTGTTTTCTCTAATTAATTCTGAAAATTTCATTCCAAGAAATAAAGTATTCTTGAAAATTTAATATTTTTCTTCACATATTCTAGTTATTTGAAGAAAAAAAAAAGTTTTAAAATAAATATTCAACATTTTAAAATAAATATAATATTGTGTGGTTTTTTTTTCTCAAAAGACTACTTATACTACCACCACCACCACCACCTCAATTTTCTAAACACCTTAAAATCCACAGATCTTGAAAACTGGAGTTTGAAAATTGGGAAAAAGAAAGAAATTATTTTTTTGGTGAATTTTGTGAAACTAGGCAAAAATCACAAGCTCAACAGATCTTTGAAAATTCAGATTGAAATACGAAATATGATGATACGTATTAATAGTGTTGGTATAAAAATACGTATCTTTTTACGTACGTACGTACGTACGTACGTACTCAATCGAGCGTGCACTGTGCAGTCGGCAGCGCGGTTTCGAGCGAGTCCGCAGTCAACGGGATTTGACACCGTGCGATTGTCGGCGAAACCGACGGTAGCGCGTCGTCGTCTTCGCTTCCTCGCTCTGTAAAGCCCACCGAACGGAACACTCTCTTCTTCTCTCGCCACTCGCAACTCTTGCACTGGGGTTTCAAACCTCGTGCTTCGCTCGCGGAGCCTCAGTCAGGAGGCCCGTTGCAATTACTTTCCTCTTCGCAACTGCTATCGTTTCTTCTGGTTCCCCTCTTTGGCTCCCCCACCTTTTGTTTGGGTGTGGTGTTCTTGAGTGTTTGTATTTTTTCTTCCGTGCTGAGATCTTGTTTCCCCCCAAGTCTCTTCTGCTTCTTGGGGTTTGAAGCTTTGCCGCCCACTTCCATATCTGTTTCGTGTGTTTTTTTTTTTCTTTTTGCTTTATAGTTTGTTCTTTGTGGGCTGTGACTCAGAGGCTCTTCATCTCTTCACGGCGACTACCGATACTCGTGTTTTCGTGTGTCTTGTGACACACATAACTCTCTTTCTCTCTTTCTCTCTCTCGCTTGCATCGCTCTCTGTGTTGAGGACATGGCAGGACGTGGGTTTTGCGTGTTTTGAGAGAGTTGGAGTTTTTGAAGAGGTTTTCACTCAACAGTTTCTTTTGGGGAAGTTTGGCTTGTTCCAATTTTTCGTAAGACGTACAGCTGGTTCTTTTCATTCTCCAACCATGCTTCCTTTGTTGTGATTCTTGCGATCTTGTTCGCGTTTCTTCTCTGGATCTGTTTCAAAAACTTTTCCAAAATGGCTACCTATGTTGTGGTTTCATGTTCACACTTCTCGGTGGTGAACATGAAACTGATGCGCGAGGTGGTGGGCGTGAAGCATTTCCTTGCTGTCAATTCCGAAGGCAGCAGGTTGCTACAACCTCGAAATGTGAAGGTTGATCCAAACCCTAACCTTTGTTCCTCCTCCCCACACTCTTGGAAAGGAGCCTTAGCCTTCAAGCAGCAGCAAGGTGCGTGTGCAGCTACTCTGTCTGGTACTGGGATGGGTGGAGTAGCTGCTTTAGTTCCCAAGCTTGTACTTCCTAAGGCTATCCTCCAAGGCAGAAAATTCAGGGCAATCCCATCATCATCATCATCATCATCATCTTCAATCTCTTCCCAGCTTCTCCAAACAAACCTCACCAGCAAGCTTTCAATCTCCTCATCTGCACACTCAAGCACTTGCATTAGGAGCATGGGAGGAATTCCAAGCTCCACACTAATCCAAGGCCTGGAAAGACTGCCATGCTCTGAGTTCTTTCGATCACCATGGCTTAGCAGGAATAGCAAATTCTCCATTTCCTTGTACAGCCAAGAAATGAAAGAGCAGAGCATTGGTCTCAGCCTTGGACATCATAAGGATAATGAAGATGATGTCTGTAGCAATGAATCCAGAATTGTTGGGCCTCAAAATGAGCTTCATTGTTCACCAATTGAAGAAGAGAAAGAGGTGGAAAAATCTAGCTGGTTCCCCAGATGGATCACTTTCATGTCGGAAGATGGCAAGACTATGCTCGCAGATTTTGCCATGTCAATACTCTTCAGGTGGTTTGTTGCCGAACCACGATTCATCCCATCCTTATCCATGTATCCCACATTTGAAGTCGGAGACCGCATCATTGCTGAGAAGGTAAGTTTGGTCAGTTTCTATCAAGGCATTTTTCTTTGCAAATTGATGCCCTTAAGCTTCATGCTGCACAACCTGCAGTATTTGCGTCGATTCAGAGGTAGAACATAGATAACAAAGCAGTGTTTCATGCCACCAAATTGCTAACAAGGATTTGAATGGCATGACAGGTCTCGTACTTATTTAGGAACCCCAGTGTGAATGATATTGTCATATTCAAGCCTCCGCGAATATTGCTGGTAAGCAATCTAGACGAATGCTTCTGTGACAGCCAGAGTATGAAGAGACTATTGGAGGGATGTCATGGATTTTAGTTGTATTCATGATTCTCTTGACAGTGTTTTTCACCTGAGCATAAGCAATATCCTATGCAGAATATTCATACAACAAATGTTGACATGTGATTTACTCCATCTGTTTTCTTTTGATACTGCATCTGTTTTGTTAAAATCTTACTTGGGAGTTTTTGAATTGATGGTTTTTGTATGATGGCCTGCAGGAAAAGGGCTTTAGTTCGGCGGAAGTGTTTATCAAAAGAGTAGTTGCAAAGGCAGGTGACCTAGTGCAGGTAAGGATTGCTGTTATTTCTGTTCTCCTTGCATAATAAACTTCTGCATCTTTATGAGTCTGTGGTCCTTGCAGTGTTTCCAAATGCAAGTTGGAAATTGTTACAAGAGTGTCTGTGGCGACAAGCTTACTGTCATTTATGCAACTGCCATCACTCTTGCATCTTCTATTAGATTAAGCAAGCTATGAGATCAGCAGGTGAAGTGCAAAGCACATTCTTTTCATTCAGCAGAATTTCCAATTTGACTGTCCTTTCATTTTGAGCAGTTGTTTCAAACATGTGCTGCATTGGTGGTTTTCCAGGTGTTGAATGGTAAACTGGTGGTGAATGGGCTTGTTAGAAGTGAGGACTTTATTGCAGAGCCTGCAGCTTATGACATGAAACCCTATGTATGTATCTCTGCTCTCTCCTTGTATCCTGCCAATTTTTACTACAAACATGGAGATGACTAATCAGCTCCATTTCTTGTCACTGAAATTGCAATGGTTGTGGAATGTTTGCAATAATTGGGTAACATTGGCAACAGAGGGTTTCAAGCTGTAGGATTTCATATATGGGTGTGAATCTACTGGAAATGGCAAATTCCTGGGTTTTTGTGGGGTTGAGGCTCAATTTTGGGGAATGGCCAGTGCCTGATGGTTCACAGAAGAAACAACATGCTAGTATATGGAGACTAATCTGTTGCGTTGATGTTTGCAGAGAGTGCCCAAGGGACATGTTTTTGTGATGGGTGACAATCGAAACAAAAGTCTTGATTCTCATGTCTGGTAGGCAACGCTTTACAGCTTCTACCTTTTATTTATGTGCTTCAATCATGGTGATTTTTTGCATGTTATTAAGAACAGGATGTCAAGTAATAAATTGTTGACATTCCTCCCTCCCTTATATGCAATGGCATTCCATAGTTCAGAGGTGATCAGCACTGGAGGCTAGTGTCAGGTAGTCTGTTATAAGTACCTCATCTCTGTATAACACTTTTGGTACTAGTGCTGGTCAGAGATGCAATCTGCATGTTCTTTCTCTTCTCAACATGACTTCTTTGTCTTTCACATATGTCTGACTGGGTGTTTTCTGATGGCAGGGGGCCACTTCCGACAGAGAACATTCTTGGCAGGTCAGTGGTGCGGTATTGGCCACCTGCCCGATTAGGGAGCACAGTATTTGATGCAGACCAACTTTTGAAAAATGCTCTCCCTCTATTGCATGCGAAGGAGACACCTGTTTCTTGAGACAACAATTACAAGATGATTGCAAAATTCAAGTGGGTCAAAAAGACCCAGTTGTCAATTGGACTTTCTCTTGCATTGCCACTTCCAATCACATCAGTGGAAGTGAAGTGAAACCCCTGAAAAGTTCCCACTGGGAGTCTGGCGACAGCTCAAAAAGGGACTTTCTAATAACCTCTGCCAAAGATGTCTGATGCACTGCAGACAATCCAGCAGATTACAGCCATTGTTGGCAATGCCTGCACAGCACCACAATGGGAGCAGATTCTGCTGACCTTCATTGTGCAAAAGGGTATATGTGCCACATGGTTGACACAAGCCTACTGAGAGGTGTTATGGAGAAATCAATCAATCACCAATGGAAGCTGAATGGTATAGTCAAAGATGCCCACCAAAAAAAAAATGACATTGTGATTTGTGTGGTTACTATCCAGAGAAGGCAATAGGGAGATCGGCAAGGTGTTCATCCCACAGGTCACCTTAATTCACCCCCTGCCATGTGGAAATGTTGTGTTGATGATGGGAGTGGAATTGGAAAATTCCTGTCAAGCACCTTTGAGTGTGCATGCATTCTGTTGCATGAGAAGACATGGGTCTATTGGGAGTTGGGCAGAAGATCTTTGTGATGTGCCAGCTGTTCTGGACCTGATTAGTAAGTAGAAGTATCTTGCTTTTTGTTGTGTGTTTTTCTACTGGTACTACATATGCATAAACCAGCTATTGCATAATACAGGGTTTTGGTACCCTTATAAGTTGAAATTGCTGCTTGCCAGACACTTTGGACAATTGACTCGGTATATAAAAGCATTCTTGCATTATTTGTAGTTCGGGGACTGTCTGTACTGTGAAAATGGCAATAGATGACTGCTTGTGAAATAAATGCTTGTATATGTACATATGGACCTGAGATTCAAGTATGATCTTTTCAGGATTTCCCTCTGTTGTCCAGTTTGTTGGCCTGGATGTCAAATCTGTTGTGATTGATGAATTTGAATATAAAGTTGCATTTGAATGGAAAATCATAATGTAGAAAGCCAATTTTGTAGGGTTTTTCTTTGAAGGAAAAGTTTTGAGTCTTGTAAGATTTTACTTGAAATTGGGAGTATGGAGATTTCTCAATACAATCATATGAGCTGTTTCTTGCATTTGTTTTGGTGTTGATTTATGTTCAAAACTGCATCACTAAATGATTTCTTCAAAAGTATCTACAAGAAAACAGGGGGTTAATGATACCCTTTTTGTCTCAAAATTGTTCATCACTGATTCTGTGGTGATAGCATTTTTACAAGACCCTTTTGGAGCTCTGAATTTTAAATAACAAGCATGCCCCTAAAATCCCCCAAAGTTGTTCCCAACATTCCAATGGTAACCTTTACAAGTCCCACAACTGAAACTCATTCAAAATGGAATGATGTTATATCGTAGTTATGTGGGATGTTGTATTCCAATGGTCGACTTCCCGATCCAACTTCCTTTACAATAACTCTCTAGGGTGGAAAATGCCCATTGCAAAATGGATTTGGTTGCATGTTCACTGGGGCAATTGGTTGTTTTGAATTTTGAACGTATTGAGTGACAATAGAATGCACTTGGGAGAAAATCAAAGATTACTTTACTTGTCTGAAGAGGTTCAACAAAAATGACTTGGACAAAGTTGAGAGGGTGTTCCGATTATTTGGCTTGACCAAAATAATAACAAATTTGTTATGGTTTGTTCTAATTCAATCATACAGATTGTCATTGCATGTCTTTTGAAACTAATTAGCTTGTCTGGAGCCAAACAATAATAAAAATACATTTGTTGTTGTTTTATTTTACAGCAATGAATTAGGGTTTATTTGAATCCCTAATGAAACTAAGAGCCTAAACAACTAAGTATCAAATGTAATTCCGAACCCCGTAGATCTCCCAAAAAAAAATCTAAATTATATAGGTCAAACATTTGTACAATATTTTTGCATCTTGTTCCTCAGCTCTTGACTTTGGTTGATATTTCTACCAAGTTGGGTCGGTTACTTGGATCAAGACCAAGCTTTGATACGTGCACAAAAACTTGGAACCTTGGCTGCACCCAAAACATTGTAAAAGAGTGACACTAAATCTCTCTTTTGGGATGATTGTTAGATGCTACATCCAAAAACTAAAAAAAACTTGTTGGTTGTCAACAACATGCTTATTCTGAAATCATTGAAACAAATTGATTTTAGAAAAAAACAAAAAAAAAAAAAACTTGTGGTATATGAACATGGGAAATGGAATGCTTATAAAGTCACCCATTTTCATATCCTTGATGTATTCGACTCAACCGCCTTTTCCAATTTCTGGTGATATCCAACTAGAAAATTAAATTAGATCTATTTTGAAAATCAATGTAACAACAAATTGAATCGTTGCCCATGTTGGTCTGGTATATAGGCCAACATATCGTATCAACACTGGTAATGAGGACCATACCAGACGGGTATCACATGAGGCAACACCATCGTGATACCAATACTAGCCAGGTAGGGGACCAATGCTGGGCGGGTACCTGGTTTGGCAGGTTAGAATTGTGGATTCCAGTGCCAATTAGTAAAAATTGAACTGGAAGCAGGTCTAATTTTTGGAATTGGGTTTGAAACTGGAATTGGGTGCTCTAATTATTCTAAGAACCAGAACCAAACCGGAACCCAGATCTTGGTTGTTTAAGAACCAGAACTGAGATCTTGGTTTTTTAAGAACTGAAACCAGAACTGAGATCTGAAAACTGGAACCAGAATCAGATCCGGGAATTGATTCCTACATGACAGAAGCAAGAAGCAAGAGCTAGAGCAAAAAGTTCCTTGAGACGAGGCAGAACCAAGACCTAAAGCAAAAAGCCAACGAGAAGCAAGAGCCAAGCAAGAGTTAAAAGCCAAAAACAAAAGCAAGAAACAAAAAGTTGAAGTGAAAAATGAGAGATTGAAGCTAAAAAATGAGAGATAGAAACATGAGAGACGGAAGCGAGAAATGAAAGGCAGATGCAAAAAATGAGACATAGACATGAAAAATGAAAGACTTATCTTTGCGTCAATTTGATTTGATCTTTGCGTAGTATTTTTTGCACCTTTTTATTTCTCTAACCTTGGCTTCATTGCCAATTAAAAAGCATGTAAGAAATGCAATCAAAATTATTCATGACAGGAAATTAAGCAATTCAAAAATTAAATTTATTTTGTGTCTTGCTTCTTCACTCCTCATTGAGCTTTTAAAGCTCTACTCTCAAAGCAGTTGCAAAAATTATTATTATTATTATTATTATTTTTTGTTCATTTTTTATGTGTATGCTCTTGATGGCAAGTGAATGGCTCAAACGTTTCGAATCGGTTGGCCTTGAGATGCTCATTTTATTTGGAAATTAAAAATATATAGATTTTCTGGACGCAACCCTCTTTGCTTTGCAAATAGGGTGCAGTAAAAATGTATTTATTTTCCCCAAAATATCAACAACAACAAATTAAAAAATAAATAATATTAAAAACATCATCATTAGGGCAAGCAAAACAATAGTTGTTAAAGCAAAACCTAAAATGGCATAATCAAATAATTGCTTAGCCACTGATAGATTTCGTGCAATAGAATGTGAGAAATGAAAAACAAAAGCAAGAAATGAAAGACAGAAACTAGAGATAGAATACAGAAATGAGAAATGAAAAACAGAAGTGAAAAGCCAAAAGCAAAAGCCCGAAACAAAAAGCAAAAGCCATAAGCAAAAAAAAAAGCGAGAAACAAAAGCTAAACATTTAACCCTAAACCCTGAACCTATAACCTTAAAGCTGAAAACCAGGAAAGGTATTGAGGGGATACCCTTCCCCAATTTTCAGCTTTTTTGATTTTTGAGAACCTTAAGGATTTTTTAAGGATTTTTGAGAACCCTTGCATGTCATGGAACAGGACTGCACAGCTTGTTGCCTTAGTTTTTTTAAGTCTATGATGTGTTGCACGTTTTTTTTTCTGCTTTCTTTGTTTGAGCTTTAGTCCGTGCTTGGCTTTTCAGATGTGCATAGAACAGACTGCAGAATTCTTACTTCTCTTTGGAAAACACACAACTTTCATCATCATTCTGCACTGCAAAAAGTGTTACATGTCTGGAAAAAAACACCTTACTTGCTTAGGTGCGTACTCATACTTTTCTCTGGAAATTCATAAAAGGACCACATGACTTTCATGAGTTCTGAAGTGCACAACAAAAAAAATCATTCTTTTCTGGAGCTCTGGAAATTTATAATATGACTATATGACTTTCACGAGTGCTGAACTGCACAACAAAAAAAACTCATTCTTTTCTGGTACTCTGGAAATTTATAAAAGGACTACATGACTTTCACGACTGCTGAAGTGCACAGCAAAAAACTCGTTCTTTTCTGGAGATCTGGGCCAAAACATGATCTGCCTGCTGCAAATGGCATCCGAGCAACATTTCTTAATGATATCCCTGCTGCGAATAGCATGTGTAAGAGACATTATTTCTCAGTGATATGTTTGCTGCAAATGGCATGTATGTTGTTGTAATCAAAAGAACTCAGAAGATTGGCTTTTGGGCCTGAGAAGAGAGGTAGATTGGCTTTTGGGCATGTAACAAGTTCACTACCCATTGGTACTAGTGATAGCCAAATGTAAGAGTACAAAGCACCATTTTAGATTTGCTCATAACAAATGAGCAGCAGAGTTTCATCTCTGAAAGACAGTTCAGACCACCTTGTTTCAGATCATCAATGAACATGATCTCAAAATTGTTTGT
>Ga0116231_10013189_pt1 | contig 11732 bp, 9 predicted proteins | sample S1TSphgellanicum_2_FD_89695 | JGI IMG/M metagenome (GOLD analysis project Ga0116231, IMG submission 89695) | Host-associated microbial communities from peat moss isolated from Minnesota, USA - S1T2_Fd - Sphagnum magellanicum MG | ecosystem: Host-associated > Plants > Peat moss > Unclassified...
GCTCCACACTTCAGTGTGCAGAGACTTTGCCTTCTCATCCTCGATCATCACGACCCTCCTGTGGCGACGCCAGGGGGTCAGTTCTCAGTGTCGCCGGGGGTCAGTTTTCCATGTCGCCCGACACTCGGCTCCGGAGCTCGGCGCCCAGGGGCCCGCCAGGGGCCTGCCAGAGGCTTGCCAGGGGCCAGGACATACAGTGTTTCCTTTGCACGTCCGAAACCGACAAACCGCGATGCTCGGGTGACGTCGCCCGTTCCTCGGCTTAGAACGCGCCATGGCCAAGACAAACCCATATCCCGTTGGAACACCCGGGCGCCCCTGGGGCGCAGCGGAGCTGGATCAGTGGCGGGCGCGTCAGCGTCGGCGCCGAAGCTATGCCCTTGATGTGACGCCTCGGATCGCAGCCCTCGCCGATCGTTTCGCGACGGTCGAGTACGGCCATCTCGATTATGCAGGCGAAAGGTACGCCCTGTTCGCCGTGCTGAGCCGAAACTGGGATCCGACCAAGCCCGCCGCCCTGGTGACCGGCGGCGTACATGGGTACGAGACGAGCGGGGTCATGGGCGCCCTCGCATTCTTAGAGCGCGACGCCGAAGCCTACGCCGAGAAGATCAACCTGCTCGCCGCGCCGTGCGTCAGCCCATGGGCCTATGAGCGTATCAACCGTTGGAACTACGACGCCATTGACCCGAACCGAAATTTCAGCGCGGACGGACCGTCTCGCGAAGCCACGGCGCTGCTAGGTCTGGTGAAACCGCTCCAGGGCGAGTTTCTCGTGCACATCGATCTGCATGAGACGACGGACAGCGATGAAAGTGAATTCCGGCCTGCCTTGGCGGCGCGCGACGGGAAACCCTTTGAGCCCGGTTCGGTGCCGGATGGATTTTACCTCGTCGCCGACGCCGAGAACCCACAGCTCGCTTTTCAACAGGCGATCATCGCCGCTGTCGAGGCGATCACCCCTATCGCCCCGCCAGACGACACGGGCCAAATTATCGGCTGTCCTGTCTTAAGTCACGGTGTGATCGCTTACCCCGTGCAGGCGTATTGCATGTGCCCGTCCATCTCCAGGGCCCGTTACAGCACTACCACCGAAGTCTATCCAGATAGTCCGCGCGCCACGCCCCAAAAGTGCAATGATGCTCAGGTCGCCGCGGTGCGCGCCGCGTTAGACTTCGCCTTGGCCCAGGGCGGCTGAGGAGCGGGCGGGAAAGGCGGCGGGCCGTCTGTCCAAGGCTGTCGCACCCTCGCCGGCGTGCGCAAAGGCATTAAGCGAAGAGACGGGGCGAGGTCCCTCGACCCCAATAAAGGTCGCAGTTGCCCTATGCGCCCTTGTCCGTCTCAAGGCAGGCCCCGGGGTCAGGTCTAATAATCTCCCTCGCCAGGACCGGAAACGCCAACCGACCGGCGCCGCGTTCGAGATCGAAATGCGACGGCGTTCGACCCACACGAGGACCCTCACTGGCCTTCACGCACCGTAACAGCGTCCCTCGATAGTCGGAAAACTCATTGAGCGCTTGGCAAGTCATCGTCCCAGAGGCGTCTGATAATCTTACGCGCATCAGAAAATTTTTGGAGTTAACGCACGCCCGGAACAAAGCAGGTTTGAGCACCGTTTGAGGAGAACGCTCAATACATCCGCAAAGGGCACTCCATGGCGGCGGACATATGCAGTACGGGTGAGGCGACGAGGCCGCCTCCGATAGACGTTACGGCGGCGGCGGTGTTTTTGGACGTTGATGGAACGCTAGCTCCGCTGGAGGCGCAGCCAACGGGGGTGAGGGCGACGCCCAGGCGCACATCCGTGTTAAAATCTGTCAACCGCGCGCTACGCGGGCGCGTGGCAGCGATTAGCGGACGCTGCATCCAGGACGTCGACCGGATCCTTGGAGGTTCAATGGTGGCCGTCGCGGGCCTCCATGGCCTCGAACGTCGCGGCGCCGACCGCAAGGTGCACTACGTCAAGCCGGATCCAGCTATCCCTTACGTTGCCGACTGGGCTCGGGATCTAGTTCGCGATAATCCGGGCCTGCTTTTCGAGAACAAGCACGCTTCGGTCGCTGTTCACTATCGAATGCGCCCCGATCTCGAAGCTCAGTTAATCGCGGCTGTCCGCGCGGTTGGTCGAGAAACCGGGCTGCAGTTTCGTCCCGGCTCTATGGTCGTGGAGCTTCGTACCCCTGGGCCGCACAAAGGAGATGCATTGCTCGCGTTCATGACCGAAGTCCCCTTCCAAGGCGCAATCCCCATCTACGTCGGGGACGATCTCACGGACGAGGACGGGTTCGAGGCGGCCGCGAGCGTCGGCGGCGTTGGGGTGCTGGTCGGGTCAGATCGCCCGACAAAGGCGAGGTACCGTATCCCCGACGTCGAGGCCGTTCTGCGTTGGTTAGAAACTCTCGTCAGCCCCTCAGAGAAGACACGCGCGGTAAATGCCTAGGCTCATCGTCGTTTCGAACCGGGTGGCGGCCCCGAAACCCCGCGGCGCGGCCTCACTTGGCGGACTGACGATGGCGCTGACGGACGCCCTCAAAGGCACACCGGGGATTTGGTTTGGCTGGAGCGGAAGGACTGGGCCCAGCGCCAGTCGCCCCGATATTCAGGCGACCAATGGAGTTAACACCGCAACCGTTGATCTTCCCCCAGAAGACGTCGCTGACTACTATAATGGGTTTGCGAACACCGTCCTATGGCCCCTCTTTCACCATAGGATTGATCTCGCGCACTTCGAGCGCACGTTCGGAGACGGCTACCTGCGGGTAAACGAACGCTTCGCTGAAGCTCTTTGCGACCTTGTGAGACCCGACGACCTGATTTGGGTGCACGACTACCACCTCATACCGCTCGGAAGCGCCCTGCGGCGAAGAGGGCTATTGAACCGCATAGGGTTTTTCCTCCACACGCCGTGGCCCGCGCCCGAAATCCTCGTGACGTTGCCCCGCCATGAAGACCTCGTCCGATCGTTGTTCGCCTATGATCTCATCGGCTTTCAGTGCCAAGCGTGGCTGAAAGCCTTCAAGGACTACGTGTTGGAGGAAGCAAGTGGGAGGGCCGGGACTGGCGGCCGGGTGACGGCGTTCGGGGAAGACACCATAGCCGGCGTTTTTCCGATCGGGATTGACCCATCCGCCTTCGCATCCCTTGTTCGGTCGGCGGAGGCGGAACGGAGCTTCACGCGAGCGGCGGCGACAGGGATCTTTCGCTCCATGATCGTTTCAGTGGATCGTGTAGATTACGCCAAGGGCCTGGAGACGCGCTTCTTAACCATCGAACGCTTGTTTCAACGCCGTCCAGACCTCGCCGAAAAGGTCTTTCTTTTACAAGTCGCCCAACCAAGCCGGCAGGAAGTCCGGGCCTATGCGGACATCAATCGCCGGCTTGATGCTCTTTCGGGTCGGATTAATGGTCGGTTCGGCTCCGTCGACTGGTCTCCGATCCGCTATCTCAATCACTCCTATGATCGCGACCAGATAGCTGGTCTCTATCGGGCAGCGCGCGTGGGGTTGGTGACGCCGCTCATGGACGGCATGAACCTGGTGGCGAAGGAGTTCGTCGCGGCTCAGGATCCGGAGGACCCAGGCGTCCTCATCCTGTCCCGTTTCACGGGGGCTGCGGAGCAAATGGGCGCTGCGCTGATCGTCAATCCCTATAGCCTGGAGGACGTGGCCGAGGCGGTCGTCAAGGCTCTGGATATGTCTAGAGACGAACGCATTGACCGATGGCGGAGCCTCATGGCGAAGGTGGTTGGGGCGAGTGCGGCGGACTGGCGTTCTAACTTCCTTGAGGCCCTGAAGAAGACCCCCGCGCGACTGGACCTCGTTTGCCATGCGACCCCCATGCCCGTCGACACTGCAAGCGAGGGGCAACCGTCGCGTTCAAGGAAAAAATCGGCAGATGGAGCGTCGCTGACCAGGGCCTTTGTGTAGCCCTTACGCTTGCGCCATTCGCCGGTTTGTCCTGGATTGTCGCCGGCTGCCGCCCTGCCCGAGACGGTCGGCGCCTTGGAGGGCCATCCCAGTTTTATCGCCTCGCTTTCATGGCCGGAGCGAACCGTGGCGGACCAGGGCGCCCCCGTCTGGGACCGCCACCATAGCGAGCCTCCTGCGTCGCCCACCGCCCAAGGGGCCAATACCAGGATCCCGCGTTTGCGACGCCGCCGCCTGGCGGGAGGATGATGGAGAGCGGCGTCCAAGCGGTGTCTCGAGTGAAGTCCAACGCCCACAGGGGTTCAGCTCTGACCGCGTCTCGCGGGCGCCCGATCCTCAAAGATCGCACGCTACCGCACTTAAGGCGCTCGGCGCGGCACCACCCAGGTTTGGAGAGGCTGGAACTGGCTGCCGGACCAGACCTGAGCTGTGACCTCGAACGCGTCGTCCTCGACGAGGATGGTGGAAAAGCTTGCGGGAACGCCGCGCGTTCGGAGCGACAACGTCCCTGCGCCGATGGCGTAACTCCTCTCGGCCGAGCCGGTCAGCGGCGAAACGAAAGGCACATGCACATGCCCAGATAGGACCAACTCGACATTGCGTTGGACCAATACCGACACGGCTTTGGCGCCGCGCCGAACGCCTCCCCTAACGGGGGCGCCGGGTAAATCAACGAGGGGATGATGACAGCTAAACAGGTTTAACGCGTCGGCGTTTCCCCACTCGATCGCCCGCAAGGCTTCAACGTGCAGAGCGCCCTTTGACCAGTCCAGTCGTCCCTGGAATCCCCTAGCGCTGTTGAGCGCCCGGGCTGAGAGCCCAGGTACGTCAAAGGCCGACTGCATGGGCTCGCCAATATAGCGCCGGTAACGGCTGAACGGTCTCAGAACGCGTAGGAATGGGTTCCAGTAGGGTGTGTCATGGTTCCCCGGCGTGACGATCCGCGCCGGCGGTAAGCGCTGAAGCCAAGCTTGTGCCGCCTTGAATTCCTGGGCTGCACCGTTGAGGGTCAAATCCCCAGTGACGACTGTCAAGGTTGGCGCAAGGGTGGCGACGGCGTCGACCACCGCTTCGACGGCGTCGGAATTTTCACCGCCAAAATGGGGGTCGCTCAGATGGGCGATACGTATGCTCAAATGCCCGCCGTCCGCACCAAGCTCAGCGTTGAGGGATCCGGAACCCGAGCGCGAAATGCGTCCGGCTTGAATTCAATGTCAACTTGTCTGGGCAATCGGATCATTTCCCCATCGAGGGTCGCCGGAATAGAGCGTCGAGCCCACGCGCGTCCGTTGTAGCAAACCCCTGTGCTGATCCCAGGGTCTTTGCGCCAGTCGCTAAGGAGTCCGTTCATAGCCAAACGAAACGCGTCACGGGCGCTTCGCACGCTTAGCGCTGCAGCTTCCAGCGCGACTTCAGACACCATCGCCTTAGAGACGGTCGGGCTTATCAGGACGAGCGCCCCCGCCATGCGTCGCGGTCCTTCATCTAAGGCGTAGTAGACCCGCCCGCTGAAAAGGCGGCGCAGAGCAAAACGGGTCCGAGCTAAAGCCGTGTTCAACCTCCCTTCTCTGAGCGCCTCCCGCGCCTGCCCCCAAAGCGCAGGCGATCCCAAGATTGCGGCGACGTAGAACGCGTGCCCTCCGATCCGTCCGCCACAGACAAACCTCTCGACGCCGTGGTCAAGAGTTGCGGCGAGGGCGTCGCGCCATGACAGTCTGCCGTAAAGGGCGCGTGGAAGCATATTCAGGGTGCCCCCCGGCAGCGGCGCGAGGACGGGTCCGGTCGGGCCGCAAAGTTCAGCGGCTAGGCGGGCTGTGCCGTCGCCGGCAAGGATGACCAGAAGATCCGGCGCCCCGTCGACAGCCTCCCGGACCGATCGCTCGACTTGGCCGGGGTCCGGGGCGAAGAGTGTCACATCTAGACCGCGGTCCACTAACATCCGCTCGACGAGCGACGGCGCCTCAGGGCCGACGCCGCCAGACGCCACGTTTACGACAACCGCAAGGCGGCGCGGCGGCGAGTGGTTCACGGCGGTCGACATCATCCATTTACAACGCCCTGCGTAGATCGTCGTTGCTTTCGAACTGATGGCCCGCGCAAGCGTTAAGAGCTTCGTTGCAGTGCTGCGTAAAGGCCCCTTCAGATGAACATCCTAGTTGTCCAGATCGCGGCCTCAGTTCTCCTTTCCGCGACAACCAACCCAACATTTGCCGCGCCGGCGCTGAATGCAGCGTTTCACGGCACGATCGTCTCAACCTATCCAGACGGCCGCACGGCGAAACTTTGGTTGGCTGAGGATGGCGGGTACACGGCGCAGGGCCGGCGAGGCGACCGTTCAAGCGGGCGCTGGACTTTGAAGGGCGACAAACTCTGCCTGCATCAATCCCGCCCCCTTCCCTCGCCCTTTGACTACTGCACGCCGGTACCCGCCAAAGGTATGACACACGCCTGGGACGCCAAAGCGGTGACGGGCGAGCGGATTCGTGTCCGGCTGATCAGAGGGCGCGATTAAACCTTTGTTCCACAAATCTAGGATTGGCTGACGCGGAAGCCTTATAGTACAGAAGTAATAATATACTATAACTATAGAAGAAAATCCGTTACCGTCATCGCCGATGAACCGATCTGGTCGATCAGATTTTATAAAACTCCCGGCGTCACCGCCGAAATATTAGAGCCATTAGTCTTTTTAACCGTCTCGCCGCCGCACGCCGGATCAACCACCACGCGCCGGACATTATCTGGCTCCAACGCGAATTCGGTATCTTCGAAGGCAGGCAAGGGGCCCTTGCTCGGAGGGCTCGAAGCGACGGACCGCCCAGGTGTCACCAATCTTCATACCGTGCAGCACCGTCCAAATCCGGATGAGCGCAACGTCTTTAAGCGACGGATTCGGCGTTGGGACAGGCTCACCGTCATATCGCAGCGCGGGCGCAAGGCCCGCACGGGCCCTGAGAAACAATAAACAGAAAAGGTCCTACTGACGCGGAGCGACCCATTGGGTGTCGAGGTGCGCCGCCGTCCTGGCTCGTACTCTGCGAACAGGTGGCTACATCTCCTTGGCGACTTGGCCATAGGCAATCAGGGAAAACAGAACGGTGCCCCCGATGATGTTGCCGACCAATGCGGGCACTTCAAATCCGGATAGCATCGCCCAGGGGTCAAGGCGGCCGTTGATGACCAGCATGAAACCCTCGAAGCTTCCGGCGATAACGTGCGCGAAGCCTGCGATTGCAACCAAATAGGTCATCAGAATGATGACGTGCAATTGCGCGCCGTTGGCGCTCGGCAGCACCCACACCATAGCGGCGATCAAGAACCCTGCGCCAATCGCCTTAACAAAAATGTCTCCCGGTGCGTGGGACACAGTTTCATGGCTTATCGTCATGATCGCTTCGCGAAGTTCGTGCGGAATTACCGATGTAAAGCTGCAAAACAAAGCTGCCAGGAACGCCCCAGCCAGGTTCGCAATCAGTACAAGACCCCAGAGGCGTCCCATGCGCGTCAGATTACCAAACGAGAGCTGCGCCGTGACCGGAAGAACGGCCGTAATCGTGTTTTCCGTAAAGAGCTGGTGGCGGCCCATCACTGCCATCACGAACCCGACCGTGTAGCCGAACGCCGTGACGAGCGGCCGCCATGGCGCATCTGGAAGGCGCGCCTGCAGCGCGCCCTGGGCAATCAGTGAAAAGCTCAGTGAAAGACCTGCCGCAACACCGGACCACCACAGCGACGTCGTAGGACGATCCATCTCGGCTTCGCCTTCCCGGCGTAAGATTTCGTAGATCATCAAGGCGCTCAGCCTCGAACTTTCCTCAACATCCTTCCTTTCGGCTTCGCTTAGCCCGGCGGCCTCTGGGTGATCGCTGGTATTGTCCTTTTCCGCCTGGTCCGATGCCTGGCGAGCCGGCTGGGTGGGTCTGCTGGCGCCTGTTCCTGGTCTTGTCATAGTCGAGCCCCATATGGACTGGCGTTATTGACAGAAAAGACTGGCCAATCGGTGCTGGCGCACCATGCGCGAAAGCGTGGTCATGGAGCTCCCTCAGAGCCTGAGGGCGCCCAACCAGGCTAAGGCTGCGTTCGAGATTTCCCGAGTAGCGGCGCCGCAGCGAAGTAAACTGCAAGATCGGCGCGTTCCCGGTCTGTCAGCTTGCGGGCTATCGAAGGCATTGGGTTCAATGCGCTGAGATTTTCTGCATAGGGTTTTGCGAAATAATCGAGTCTGCGGCGAAGGTAGTATCGATTTTGTCCCTGCAACCGCGGAATTAAAGGCAAGGCTGCGACCCCCTTGGCGCCATGGCAGCTCAGGCATGCTGGAATGCCCCTAGCAGCGTCGCCCGCGGTCGCGATCGCCGCGCCGCTCGGCTCGACGGCTGGTGCGGCTTGTGTCTCCAGCGCCGGTTGCGGTTTCAGGCTGTTCACATACGCAGCGATGCTTCCCAACTCGCCGAAGCTCAGGCCTTGGGTCGCTTGGCTCATCTTGCTGCTAGGCCTTACGCCGACGTGAAAGGCATAAAGGCTTTGCGCCACGAAGGGCGTGGTCTGAATGGTCAGATTAGGAAAGTTCCCCTGAGGGTCGCCCCGCCCATTATTGATGTGGCACTTGACGCAACGCGTCTCGAAGGTTTTCTCCGCAGTCGCGATGTCCGTCTGGTTGGCTACTAAAAGCATGGGCGGCCGCGTCGGTGGGCCGCCTGATCCCCCCGGGGCTTTTCCCGGCTTTAAGCCTGAATAGTAGGCGGCCAGCGCGGTGATGTCCTTATCTCCAAGATCGTGCGCCACCGCGGGCATGGGATTCCACCACACGCTCGATCCGCGCCCCCCGCGCCTCATCGCCCCAAGCTCCCGACGAAGGTATGTCGCAGACTGGCCTGCGATGTGGGGAGCCCCGGTAATCGTACTGCCCGAACTCTCGTGGCAACTTGAGCAGGCGGGGACTGCAAGCTCTGGGATGCCAAGGGTTGCAATCAACTCGCCCCGCTTGACCAATGCCGGATCGGCTGGCGGCGAAACCACCGTGCGGACCGGCAATGCTGCATAGTAATTCGCCAACGTCTCAACCTGCGCAGCAGAAAGCTCTGCGGCGATGGTCTGCATGAAGCCGCTCTTGCGAGAGCCGCTCGTATAGGCGTCCAGCGCCTTGCGAAGATAGCCGGCGTCCTGAATGGTCAAGTTGGGCGCTTCGCCGCCAGTCGCGCCCCCGGTTCCATCAGCCCCGTGACACCGCGAACAGGTGGCCACAGGAGCCGTGTGAATGGTCTGGTCGGAAAAGCCTGAAGCGGGCGCCGCATAAAGGAACTCATCCCGCGGCGGCGCGTTTCGCTGCGCATCCGCTGGGCGCAGGGCCGCATCGTCACCGGAGCCGTTGGCCGGCGGCCCGCTATTTTGCGGGAGCCTCGTCATCGCAAGATACGACTTGGCGTCGAGTTTGGGCAGTTGGCGCAGGAAGGCGACCATCGACCAAACCTCGTCGCCGCGCGCTCCGGTAGGCCATGACGGCATCGCGCTAAACTTCACCCCGTGCTCCACAATCATGTAGAGTTCCGGGTCCGTGAACTGGCCAATAACGTGCGGCAGATACTGGGGCCTGGGGCTCATGGAGAGGGCGGTGACCGACTGCCCATAACCAGGGCGGCCGTGGCAGTTGGAACAGACCATATCAAAGTGTTGGGCTGCGAGCTGAACGCGGGAAAGCGCAGCGAGATCTGCGGGCGGAGCTACGCTGATCGAGCGCGATGCTTCGCTGCGTTTAAAGACAAAGTGCAGCAAATTTCTCATCAACCAACCATCCGGCTTGTCGGCCGAAACATCGACGCCACCAAATGAAATGAAGATCGCACCAGCGGCTGCCACCAGAACCACCCCAGAAAGTAGGAATTTCAAGGATATAGATCGGTCAAGCCATGACAAAGAAGTCCGGACCCACAAACTCAACTTTGATCGGTCTCCTGGAATCTTCTCGGTCAAGTCAAAGCTCCGCTCAGGATTGGATCTCGCCTCGACTTAGCCGTTTTCAAGCGGATCGGGCCATTGGAACGTTAAACTCTCTTAGGTGTTGCAAGTTCCCTGCAATACTCGGCAAGCGAAAATCGACGCTCCGGCGCCTCTAACGCCACTGAGCGGACGCCGCCGAGGGTTTAGCGCGGTGGGGCATGAAGCCACGACCATCGCGCGGTCCTGAGCTATCCTTCTGCGACGACGCAAGCGTGCCATGCGCTGCACGCGATCATGGACGCCGACCTCCGGTCGCCGCCTTCATCAGTTAAAGTGGACGTTCGCTCGGCCGCGCTTATGGCTGCCCGCGCGCTTCGCCCTCCAGCCTTCACGGCACAAAGGAAATGACGTGCTCGACCCCTGCGCTTGCATGCGTGATGAGCTCACCCCCAAGTTGGTTGACGAACGCCTGCACGAGCCGGGTTCCAAGACCCCCACGCGCTTTAGCGGCGCTAGACGTTGGGGCTTCATTGAGACCCTGACCGTTGTCGGCGACAGAAAGAGACCAACACCCCTCCTCAGGAGCGAGACGAACCGAAATCACGCCGGAAGAATTATTTGGAAATGCATACTTCACGGCGTTGGTCACCAACTCGCTGATGATAAAGCCAACTGGGACCATCTTCTCAGCCAAGAGCGGTAAAGATCGGCATTGATGTTCAATTTTGATATGGTCGGGCCGATCTACTAACGTCCCAAGATACTCGCATAGTTCACCTATGTATTCGGCGGCGTCGATCGCTCCATCGCTCTCCGCGTACGCTAAGAGAGAATGCAGTTTTGCAAGGACGTGAACCCGCCCCTCCGCCGTTTTCAATTGCGCCCTTGCCGCACCATCAACAAAGCCTGCTTGGACATGAAGGAAGTTCGCGATCATTTGGAGATTGTTTGCGATCCGGTGACTCATTTCCTTCAAGAGATGCTGCCGCTGCTCGTCGAGAAGATGCCTGTCGCTGACATCAACAAACGTCTGCTGGAACTGGTCATCCGAGACGGGTGAGACGCGTATGTTGAGCCAGCGCCCCGTGACAGGACTGCGGACGTCGAAGTGCTGCATCTTTCCTGTCTTGAGCGCGGCGTCAGCGCTTGAGAACCAACGGGGGTTCACTGGAGGTGCAATTTGGCTAACAGGCGCGCCGAGCATTTGCGTGCGCGTTGCGCCGGTCAGCTCCCGGTGCGCATCGTTAACTTCAAGCACGTAATAATCGACGACGTCGCCTCTTTCATCCTTGATCGCCCGACACAGGGTCAACCCATCGGCGCTGGAATTATAAATTGCGAACAGGTTTTGCCTTGTCTGCTGCAGGGCAAGCTCCTGCGCGCGCAGCACAGAATCCACGCTCGCCTGCGCATCCATGGCCGCCAGTCTTTGTTGAAGTTCAGCTGCGCGTCCAGCCTCAAGATCGACGAGACGGTGCGCGGCGTTTCTATATCCGACGACAAACCAAAGCATGAGGGCCTGGGCGGACGTCGCCAGGACGAGACTGACTGCATCATTCAGGGTGGCGAAGTGGAAACTTCCCTTGATGGGAAGCAAAAAAAACCACGCGAGCAGCTGGCCACAGACAATCACGTAGGCGCCAGAACGCCAACCGGCGAATAAGGCGGCGCCGACAACGGCTGGAAAGACCAGAGCGAATGCGACGACGTCGCCAACGACTAATTCGATGAGAAGGCGAGCGCCGATCGCCAGAGTTACGGCAACTGCCGCCACTAAGATTTCCGTCACAACAGGGGGCAGGTAGCCCTGAAATCGGTCCGGAAGATCCATGCCGTGACGCCAAGTCAGCATCGTCAAGGACAGTCCTTGCA
>Ga0116231_10013190_pt1 | contig 11732 bp, 15 predicted proteins | sample S1TSphgellanicum_2_FD_89695 | JGI IMG/M metagenome (GOLD analysis project Ga0116231, IMG submission 89695) | Host-associated microbial communities from peat moss isolated from Minnesota, USA - S1T2_Fd - Sphagnum magellanicum MG | ecosystem: Host-associated > Plants > Peat moss > Unclassified...
AAAGAAACTATCTTGTTGTTGACCTCTACGTGTTAGGGGTCTTGCGTTGGAACGACTTTTTGATTTTTTTCTTATACGTACTTAACCGACCCCCCCCCCCCCCCCCCCCTCTCTCTCCCACACAGTTGATATGTAATTTACAGATTTCTTTCTCTTTCTGTTTGTGAAGATCAGTATCTGGAGAAGCCCTAAAGAATTAGGGCTTTGGAGGAAAGAAAATGGGCAACGATGGATACAAACCGTGGTGGGCAATTGACAAAGAGGCATGGCGGGAGAAGTTTGCAGTGTTTTATAAGCTCACAAGCATTACTGAAGGCCGTGACCAACCATTACCTCCATGGAATGAGAAGGATATTGAAGAGTTTCAAAATTCAGATCCTGTATATGGCACTCAGCTGAAGCTTGTACTGTGCCTCCTCACAGATATGCATATATTCTCTTGTATCGCAACTTTATTCTCATGTATGTGAAGAGCTCAACTTGGAAGTGGCTGACTGCTGTATTTGCAGCAATAGGAATTATAGAGGCAGTAGAGAAGTTCAGAATGTAGTGGCTTGCCAAGTATAATTGGTAAACCTTCAATAGTTTTCTGCATGTATTTCTTGCAGTCAATTAGGTTCTTCATTAGAAAGTGACCAAGTGAGCTGAAGCTGCGGTCTCTTCATGGCAGGTGCAGCAAGGAGCCACTATAGCCAATGTTGGAGCTTTGGCTGGAGGGCTAGTAACAGCTGCCATTGCATGGAAATACTCCCGCAGTGCTGTTGGGGCAGTCGGAGCTTTTGCAGGTGGAGCAGTAGTTGGCTGGGCATTAGCTGAAGAAGGTGCAAGTCTGGGTTTAGGTCTTTACAAATTTGATTGCATGGATACAAATCTCAAATTCTTGTCTTGGTGGGAAAAGAAGCACCACTAATTCCATTCCTTTTCTTCAGTCACATTACATAATCCTTGCCTAGACTCTCTTAGCACATGATGTTTTCTTTATGCAACTGGCAAGTTTGTGCAGCAATTGACAAAACTTTGACAGTTTGAGAGCATCACATGAGAGTCATTGTGAGTCATTGTCTGTATGCAAGCCTGGCTGCAAGTGTACCCAGCTTGAATAATAACAAGTCATTAAAGTTTTTTATTATGATACCAAGGGATGCAGTGTCAATGCATGCAGATGTGAACCTTTGAGCTGACATGCCTGTCATTTAGCCTGTGATCTCATGTCAGCAAATCTCTCCTTGTCTTTAACGTTACAGACTACCACCTGGTTTTGGTCATAACTGTTTACTAACACAGGTTCTCCAAGTATAGGGAGCTGTACTTTACAAACCCTGAAATACCCACTCTGGATGCCATTTTAGAAACAAAAATTGGCAGACTAGATATTTAATGAGTTTCCTCCACAAACTTCCTCATGAGAAGTCTTGGGACTAGTACCTGTGATTGCAGATCTCCGCAAAAAATTATGGTGTATTAGTGTATTAGTGTTAATTCCTCAATGGAGACGTCATCATCTCTTTTCTCTGCCAACATCACTGAGACAAATTATTTGCATCAAGCTAATAGAAAACCCAAGGTCACACATATAACCCACCTTTGCTCATCAGAACATCTGGATGTATGTGGTCATGTTGTAGGAGATAACAAACACATCTGACTATTTGTTCAGATGACTTGTAGATAACTTATGGTCTCCTAGAAACAAGAAGTTTACGATCAGTTAGTCACAATTAATCAGTAGACTCCACCATGAGTCAATAAGTGGTGCTGTTATAATTATCTCCAGTTAAGATGTTAGTTAGAAGTTACTAGGCGATGCCGTCCACCACCAGCAACAGTGCCGTCCACCTCTTTTGCGGAGGATTGCTCATGTATATAAGTCCAGTTTTGCTAACAGATTAATCGTCCTTTAGCAGCAATTGTATCTTCTCTGAACTTGAAATAGAGTTTTTCTTCTACATGGTATCAGAGCGATTCTGAAGAGGAACTGACTGTCTTGTTATGTAGCAATAATAAGATATTGTTTGAAGTTGGAGTAGATTTTTTTTTGAAAATTCTGAGAAAGTGAGGAATCATTCAATATGGCTCAAGAACAGTCTTCAAACATGATTATCACCATTGATAATTCCAGTAAGTTGGAAGGTGCGTCCAACTACGGCATCTGGAAGTTCAAAATCAAAACTATTTTGATGAGGGAAGATCTTTGGGATCTTGTCAATCAAGTAGTCAACCAAGCCTTGGGAGTAGCAGAAGTGGTTGATGCAGATGCTACAGGTAGAGGGGTAGCTACCCAAACCACTGCTCGAGCTAGTCAAGCCCGTGCTCAAGATGCAACAACAACCAGAGGAAAGTACAAGGCGTTGGCAATCATTGTTTCATCAATACGAAATGAGTTGATCCCATATGTCATTGATCTAGATGACCCACGAACCTGCTGGAAAACTCTGCAAGACTTGTACGAAACTCACAATGCCGCATGAAGCTTGCTAAAGGATGAGTGCCCATTGGGGAAGGGAGTGCCCATTGTGTCCAAATGACTCACACCCACATATCAATGTTGTACATAATGAGCAGGAGAGTAGAAAAGATAACAACGTTGATGTTGAAGATGAGAAGCAGCCACCAAACCTTAAAGATTTTGAAGTAGCAATGATAACTACGCAACTTCAAAAGAAAGATACCAATTGGTATCTTGACTCTGGAGCATCTGCTCATGTAACAGGAGACATCGGAAATCTCACAAATGTCAAGAAAGAGGTAGATGCAACTTCAAATGTCAAATCTGCTCCTGGCCACACTCATAAGGTGCATGGGAAGGGCAAGGCTGTTGTTGCACATCATGGTGAAATAAAGATTGTTAACAACGTTCTTTATGTGCCTAGTGTGAAAACGAATCTTTTGTCAGTAGGGGCTCTTGCAAACATGGGATGTGTCGTAGTTTTTGGAAAGTACAAATGTTGGATTTCACAACTACCAAACCACATAAAGTTCTAGCTACTTGCCATAGGGATGTGACTAATGGGCTTTATAGACTAGAACTACCACCTGTAACAAACCAACAACAAGATTCATCAACGCTTCTTTTGACAAAACAACAATCTACAGCAGAGCTTTAGCATAAGCGGATGGGTCACATCAACTTTCAAGGTTTACATGAACTCTTGAAGGAGGGGCATTCCATTGGGATACCATACATTCCAATCACATCAAAAAATTGTGATGAATGTGCACTTGGCAAAGATCACAAGGAAATAGTACCAAAAACAAGCACATTTAGAGCATCCGAACAAAATGAGTTGTTACATTCAAATATGTGTGGTCCATTCAAGCACACGTCACTAGGAGGCTCTAGTTACTTTGTGACATTTATTCCAGGAAGACCTAGATATTCTTTTTACCTCAAAAGTTTGGGGCACTTGAGAAATTCAAAATTTTCAAGCAGTCAATTGGGTAAGCACAAACAAACCAATCAAGATGCTTCGGAATGATCGGGGAAGCAAGTTCTTGTCATGAGCATTCAAAAAGTTTTGTGAGCAACATGGAATACATCATCAACTTACAACTGCAAACACATTGCATCAAAACAGCATGGGTGAAAGGACGAATTGCACGATTATGGACAGAGTAAGAAGCATGGCAATAGGTGCTCAATTGCCAACTTCTTGTGGATGGGATTTAGGGTTTAAGGTTTACTTACTTGACGAATCAAAATCCATCAAGGTCCAATGATGAATGGACTCTAGAACACGTTTACATAGGTAAGTAGCCTCAACTTAGCCATTTCAAAATGTTCGATTGTTTAGCATATGTGCATACACCTACCCAAAAGAGTAGCAAACTAGAACCACGAACCATGTGAAGGATCTTTGTAGGATATGTTAATGCCTCAAAAGCATACAAGATTTATAATCCACATAATAAAAAGATAGTAATAACCAAAGATGTGATATTCAATGGGTCTATCTTTGGAACATCTGTACTAGAAGACATGAGGCTAATGAAATCAACAATAGAACGATTGACTTCTTTGGCATTGAAATTTTCCGAAAATGAACCATTTTCTATACAACCAACTCAAGAAGTTGGTAATCTTGAAAAGAATCTAGTTATGGAAGAGAAAGAGTTAGTAACTTCAACTATAGAAAAGAGAGACATATTGACTCAAATTGATGAAGAACAATCACCACCAAAAATAGCTTATGAATTAGTTAGATATAGTTTACTAAAATGGTGAGCACCAAAACGGCGAGCACCATATGAAAGAATCCAAGGTGCACCTTTCTATTCAAAATATTACATTTACTCTTTCGATACTTTAGAGGATCTAGTCACATTTGAAGAGGTTGCATTAGATCCTAAGTGGAGAGCTACTATGCAACAAGATAAGAGTATGATTCAATTATGAAGAACCAAACTTGGGAGCTACAGGATCTTCCACAAGGGAAAAAACCAATAACTAACAAGAAGGTGTTCAAAACAAAGTTAATAACAAACGACACAATTGAAAAATTCAAAGCCAAGTTAATGGCTCGCAATTTTGAACAAATTGAAGGTATAGATTTTTAATAAACATTTGTTCCAACAGTTAAATGGGCCACAATACGAACTATTGTGGCTTTGGCATCACGAAGGAATTGGCTAATCAAGCAGCTTGATGTACACTCCACATTCCTAAATAATGAACTAATGGAGGAAGTGTTTATGTTATAGCCCAAAGGATTTGAAGTATGTGGGAAGGAACAACAATTTTGTAAACTAAAGAAAACACTTTACGGACTGTGGCAGGCTCGAAGAGCTTGGTACTCCAACATTGACTCATTTTTCTAAAGACATGGTCTATAGAGAAGTGATTCTGACCATAACTTGTACTTCACCATATCTAGTAGTGGTCAATATGTCATACTGTTATTGTACGTAAAACACGTTCTGTTGATAGGAAATGATCACAAAATGTCATGACTTGGCATCGCTAGTTTTTATATAGGGATAGAATACCTATATTTTGATGAAGGCATCATGTTGATTCAACATATATATGCAAAACGTATTTTAAAAAGATTCCAAATGATGAATTGTCATGCCGTCACCACCCCAATGGAAGAAGGCATTTGGCTTTTTTTTGACATGGAATCAAAACCTATAGATAAGCTAGAGTTCCAAAGTCTAATTAGAAGTCTAATTTATTACACTATCACTCGACCAAATTTGTTTTTTGTAGTAAGTTGTTTGAATTGATTTGTCTCAACACCCCAAGAAGTGTACATGTTAACAACTAGGAAGGTTCTTCAATATATTAAAGGTACTAATAACTTTGGAATTTTCTTTCCAAAAGGAGGAAAAAAAACAGCCTTTTACATAGATGCTGATTGGGCAAAGGATCTTGACAAGCAAAAGTCAACTATAGGTTTGATCTTCAAGTTTCACAATTGTCCAGTTCTTTGGAGTAATCAATTGCAACTAACTATTGCATTATCCACCGCTGAGGTAGAGTATCGTGCACTAACTAATGCAACATGAAAAATTATTTGGATTACAGAATTATTATCTAAATTACAATCTAGAAGTAAAGACCCTAATTTATTATTTTGTGATAACCAAAAAGCTTAAAGTTAGCCAAAGATCTAGTGTTGCATGTTAGGACTAAACATATAGAATTGCAACACCACTTTATTCATGAAAAAACCAAAGATGGTGAAATAAAACTACATTCCCACATCAAAGTAGGAAGTAAACATTTTCACCAAACCATTAGGGAGATGTAGATACATAGTTTTGAGAAGTCAAATAAGTGTGTTTGATAAATCAAATTTTTGCATGAAAAACGAATTGGAATAATATTCCTCTATGAACAATTAGTCAAGAGTAATAGGTCAAATGTGAGGGAAGGTGTAGGAAATAACAAATACATCTGACTATTTGTTCAAATGACTTGTAGATAACTTATGGTCTCCTAGAAACTAGAAGTTTACAATTAATTAATCACAATTAATTAACAGACTCCACCATGAATCAATAAATGGTGTCATCATAATTATCTCTAGTTAAGATGTTAGTTAGAAGTTACTAGACGATGTTGTCCACCAACAGCAATGGTGTCATCCACCTCTTTTGTAGAGGATTGTTCATGTATATAAGTCCAATTTTGCTAAGGGATTAATTAGTCCTTTAGCAACAATGGTATCTTCTCTGAACTTGAAATAGAGTTTTTCTTTTACACATGTAGGACATCATCAACATGTAACATATTCATTCCTCATTTTCATGTGGATCAATCTTGAATCTCTTGTCATGATAAAGACCATGCTTAATGTGGTGACATCCTAGTTGATTGTCACGCAAGAATTTTCCCCAACATTTCTAGTTTCTCACTCTCCTAATTACTAATTTGAACTTTGACACCACACTTTTGTAAGATCAAGTTTGATGAGACATGCTATTGTTGGGCAAACTGAAATCCAACAACAAATAGATTTGACAAAGAGTAATGTTTATAGTAAATATGGATGAATTGAATGTTTGATTGGTAGTCTTGTACACCTTGGATATTGTCAAATATATCACACATTTGTGAATGATGTTCCAGTATATCACATAATTGTGGATGATGTTCCAATATTTCACACAATTGTGGATGATGTTCCAATAAACATGCATTTTTGTCCCTTCACAAGTTTTTATTTCTTATCCAAAAACATTTATTTCCACATTTTCAAACCATCCATAACATAATGGATAACACTCATGCCCACCTTGGTAAGTGGTTGTGGGTTAGTTCAAAATTAGGTCATGATATATGTTAGTTCCAATGTTGGGTGGCTTTCATTTTTTGTGAAAACCATCAATTCTAGTTATCACAACCATTTAAAGAACCTTTAACATTTTCATTAAAATAAAATAAAAAGATTTAAGTAACCTTTAAGAGTTTCAAATTTTTGGAAAAAACAATTCCCAATAGTTTTCTATCCTATTGGTTCTCATAAAAATTACTAGCCTCAATTTTTAGTAATAGTTTTCATGAGCTAATTTTGAAATTTAAAAAATCCAATATGTATATATTTAATTTAATGTGAAATTTTAATTAAATTTTTTTAAAAAATCAAAGTCAAAATTACTTGCAAAAGATGAAACAAATGCAAAAAAAATAAATTTTTTATTTTAAATTTCCTCTCATTCAAATTCACTTTCAAATTCTTATAACTCTTCTTTTAATTGTTCATCCATCCTAATAAACTCTATTAAATCACTAAAATATTTCAAGTTGCAACCAACTTTTGCATCATTAAACCAATTTTTACTAACAAAAAATAATTTCTTCAAGTTTTATGATTGTAAACAACATCTTCTAGGATTAATGAATATGCAAGCCAAAGAAAAAATCTTTTTCGCCTTTATTTGTGATCCAACAATTCTTAAATTTTCGAGCAAGAAAACCAACAGTGGGGAACATGGACTCATGCTTCTACCACCATTGCATAGAGCATTTGATTTCTTTAGGATCCACTTGAAATCTCCTAAGACTGAGGAGCTTTCTATTGACCAATTTTGTGACTAATTCACTTGTGTTGGCAATCATTTCAAAAATATTCAAGCTTTTATCTTCATAAAACTTGTGCTCTATAGATTCAACATCACAATCTACCACATGATGTAAGTGATGATAACACTTCAAAAACATAGGCTACAAAGGCTTCTAATCATACTCTTCAATAGTAGAAATTTTTTGTTCAAGACTAACAAATGAAAATATCAAACAAAGATTTTTTTATCATGTATCTAACATCATTAAAAGCATGTTATGGGCTTTTCTTTTTTCATATTTTCTTAGAAATGAAAGGAAAAAATCAAGCACACCAAAAATTTCTTTCTTAACGTTAAAAGCAAACAAAGAGAATTCAAGAATAATTGTAGAATCATCATCCATAAACTAGTCTAAGGTTTGTACAATTCCAACGTCTTCCTTTAACTTGAAACTCATTGTGATGGTACTATTTAGGGCATCACAAAATAGCCAATCATCTTTTGGATTGGTTTAAAACACAAGCAGTAACAACTAAAGACAAATAATCAATAATTGTTTGACAAATATGCCAAGTGATGATAGGGGGGAACTCCTCTAAAAACACGAACAATTTGTGAGATATAACGTAATATAATGGCCTTTTGAAATAATAAAGCCTCTTCAAACAAAATTACTTTATTTGCAAATTTTCATAATATTTAACAAATTGTTAGTATTTTGCAAAAAAAAAGACAGAAAACATGCAAACCAAAATTTTAATTATAATTTAAACAAATATAACTTCAAAAATACCTTGTTTTGATAAGGATGTTTAGCTTTCTTGGAAAGATTCCAGAATCAACGTAGGTTTTATTCCATTCATGTCTCACTTTTCCAAATTTCTTTGGCCAAATTATGCACTTTTGTAAATCGGACTAAATTGATTTAATAGAAATATGTGTCAAGGTTTCACAAACTTTTTCTCTTGTTGTCCCATATTGACATGCTTTAAAAAATGCATGATCAAAACAAATGCCTTGGAAACTCTCCTCCATGGGTGAAAACAAGCTAATAGGAGCCAATTTTTTTATAACCATTGTTGCATTTGAAATTACATTGCTATCATTTCATAAATCAAGTGAACAAAATTTCAAAACTTGGGCACTAGAATACTCAATTTACAATTGTGAAACAACCATAAAAATTTGATATTTTTCCAATGACCTAAAGGTCTCCAAAAGGAGTCAAAAGGTTATGTGACTAGTGTTTTATGTCTTGAATTGTCCTATTTTCAAAAAATAAACAAGGTGTTGATTTTATTTTATTTTAATTTTTTGAAATGGAAAATCACATTTCAAAATTCACATGTCAAAATACAAGTCCCATGCATTTTATTTTATTTTGGTTTAAGGATTTTTTATATTTAATCCATTTTTTAATTATGAAAATAATGCATCAAATGATGTAAGAATATACATGGGAGGACATCACATAACTACATGGATGAAATATATATTTGAATATCATTCAAATTGATTATTTTGATAGCATGGATGAAATATTGAACTTAATTTTGGCTCAAATTTAGAAAAAATGGCTTAGATAAAACAAAACTAGCAGTGTGCATAAATACACTTTTTATTAAGGTTTAAAATTGAATGGGAATGCAACAAGATTGACAAAGTCTTATGAGGATTGATATTACACCCCATTGGTTTGTGAGAATTTTGAAAAGCAAGTTGCGGGCAAGAAGCTATGGGTGGGAGGCTGAAGGCGTGAATTCAAATTTGTAGATCCAAGTTTGGTTATTATTGGTTTTTATGTGCATCATGAGTATGCCATGAGAGGATTGTCATTACAATATTCAAATGAAGCATATAAGCGAAGCAATCTAGAACACTTTAAAACACATAAATTCTTGATGATGATGCAAAAGATAGCTCAAACATGGAAATTTTTTTAACCCCCCCTCAAAATACATAAGAAGCAGAATGTAGGTCTAGTGAATTTGAAAAAGATACATTCAAAAATATAATAGGAGACGATTTGCCCAATTGTTAGAGTTGCATGAGCATACATTTATAGATTTGGTGAAGACATGGCGTCTTTCACAAGCACCTAGTACTAGGCCACCTTAATTGTCGACTTACAAACTCACAAAAAGTTTTGTCCCTTGCCCAGTTGAATTGTCACAAGAAGAAAATAGTGAAAATCTAAGGATTCAAACCAAGCAAGGTCCAAAGAGGTCACAAAGCAAAAAAGGAAATAGTTCTTGTTACAAAGCAAGGTGTTGTGAAAAAAATTATGCATCTATTACACAATGAAGTTGAAGGTACCCATATCTAAGACAAACCTTAAATTTTAGTGTTAAATATGCTAGAAGTTCTTGCTGCAATGTTATTGTTTAGGCTAGGATGATATGCTTTATAAATCAAATGTTGTTTCCTAAATGCAAGTTTGTCATATAAATGGATTATCTAAAATATCAATCTTAGGGCTTTCCAAAAAAAAAACATTGTTGGGGGTGCAACATGTGTGGGATTTTCTATGCTGCAGGTAGTGATTGTGTTGTAGGTGGGAATTGCCAAAAATGGATAACATACAACACAAAAAAACAAGGTCCCTCTTGAAAAAGAAGTGACCAATGTTAAGGATTATGACTCTTGGTATGCTAAAAAAATAATAATAGACACGAGGGAAAAGGTGTGTTAATGTAGAGCTCGCAAAGTAGGGAAGGACAAAAGTGTTGTTGTTGAAGATGGGGCTATGCCGCAAAATGTGCAAACAATCATTAGAAATGATGTTGAAGGTGGGTTGAATCCAAGATATGTCCGCAAGATGACTACAAAACATGCAAGAAATCTTGCTTTGTTTATAGTGAACCAATTAAAAGATCGCACTCTAGAGTACCAACATATAGTTATGGAAAAATTCATTAATCATCCTTTGATGAAGGATTTTCTACCTCCTTACCTTCAAGACATTGCAATCTTGAAACAAAATCAATAGATTATGATTAATTTAAAAGGACTTACATCTCATCTTGTTGGTGTGCAACAATCTAAATTTGCCTTGGTAGAAAACATTGTGTGCACACTTGTTGCCTCCTCATAACCTAATAGGAGTAGGAGGCACATTGCTAGAATCTTGGGTGTTGATAAGCGGAACATTAAGAAGGTTGTAGAGATGCAAGTTTTATTAGACATTCAAAGGGATGCATTTTGGCTGATGCATAAATGCCATAAATGCACAGATTGCTTACCTGATGCAATCCCAATCCTTGTTCGGGATTGGTGGGAGAAGGAGACTACCATCTCTCCTAAAATGAAAGACATTGTCAAAATATGGATCAAGGTGAACTTGTATGATGCACACCCCACACATTATTTACAACTGTCATAGGTGAGAGCTACGTTTTTGGATTGTTTCTTGTTTAATCAAATGTCCTAGATCAAATGTAATTTTAAAAATCTAAATGATGTTTGATTCAATGGCAAATGTTTTTTTATATGTTTGCTTTCTATATTCTGTTGAGGGAATTCACATACACAGCAGCAAGAGCAAGCACAACAACGTGATCACACACAGCACAGTAGCACAGAATTGGAAGAGTACACAATCACTTCCATCCTTAGCAGATAGAGTCACTAAGCTTATATACTCTGCTGCTGCTACCACACAATTGTGGCTAAGGTCCTACCAGCCTGGCTATGTTGTCGTCTAGCTCTAAGGCTGAGTCTGGAGTCTCTGCCCTACTTCTTGAGTCTTGGGCACGTGGTCGAGTCCTCAAGCTGACTGGAGCTTTATGACTCTCAACACTCCCACGCAGGTAGCTTGACTCCTGCTCTCTCTGCACATCAGTCACATATGCCCAGACCTGCACAACATGCCTTGAACTTCACAGGTGACAAAGCCTTTGTCATGAAGTCAGCAAACATGTCCTCCGTCTTGCAGTACTGGAAGGCAACCTCCTTCCTTGTGACCCTGTCACGCACAAAATGATGCATGACATCAATGTGCTTCGTCCTGGTTGAAGCAATGGGATGCTTCAACAGCTTGATGGCTCCTTGGTTGTCACAGTTGATCAGGACGCACTCCTTTGGATGCTCCAGATCAGCCATCAGCTTCCGAAGCCAAAGGGCTTCCTTTGTCGCAGCTGTTACTGCCATGTACTCCACTTCTGACGTGGATGCTGCAGTGGTTGGCTGCAGCCTGCTGTTCCAGCTCACAACTCCTCCATTGAGCA
>Ga0116231_10013191_pt1 | contig 11732 bp, 5 predicted proteins | sample S1TSphgellanicum_2_FD_89695 | JGI IMG/M metagenome (GOLD analysis project Ga0116231, IMG submission 89695) | Host-associated microbial communities from peat moss isolated from Minnesota, USA - S1T2_Fd - Sphagnum magellanicum MG | ecosystem: Host-associated > Plants > Peat moss > Unclassified...
ACTTTGTGTGGGTTGTGTGCAGGCCCGTGTGAGTGACTAAAGCTTGTCAACTCTTCCTAGTCCCATCCCGGAGCTCCAACCCGCCCCTCTACCCCTCAAAGGGTTGTGAGCTAGGGAGCGTGCCCCGACTCCTCCTTATTCCGCTGCTTTCTACTTGGGCTCACATTTGAGTCCCTTGAGGAGTTGGGGGTGCGTCAAATGGCAGGATGGTAGAGCGTAGCATAGTAGGGCGTAGGACATCAAACGGCAGGACGACAAAGTGCAGGACAGCAGGGTGAAGGACGTTAAGGTGGCAGGATGGTAGAGTGCAGGGCACAAGACGAAGGACACAAGACTGACGTCCAACGGAAGTTAGATGGAAGTTCGACAAATATCGGTCGGACGTCGGTCAGATGTCAATTGGACATCGGACGGAAGTCAGACGAAAGTTCGATGAAAGTCTGACGGACATCGGATGGAAGTCCAATGGACGTCGGACAGACGTTGGACAGGAGTCGAATAGAAGTCCGATGAACATCAGACGGAAGTTTGACGAAAGTCTGACAAAAGTTCGACGATAGTCCGACAGCAATCTAACAAATGTCGAACGAACGTCCGACAAAAGTCCAACGGAAGTTCGACGAAAGTTCGACGAACGTCGAACGGGCAGAGCTCAACCATTGTTGCTGCAATGGCAAGTGGCGGCACTGCATTACAGTTCCTAGCAACGCAATGTTGCGGCGAGGTCGGCAGCGCGCTACAACCCTGGCCAACGTTACGTTGTAGCATTTTGTTTTGTTTTTTTTATTCGAAAACTTCGAGAGAAAAAGAATGGGAGAAAGAGAGAAGTTTTAAAACCTGTTGTCTAGTGTTCCGACTTTGTTGGTTGTAAGAATGTAACACCCAAGCTCCCTCCAGTATTAACGCAAGCTCCCTCGGGTTGCAACAGCACCAACACCTTCCGGCAACAGTAGTAACAACAACAATAACTCAAGAACTTACAAGCAAAAGAAATCTGTGACTTTCAACATGAAGCACAAAAAGTGAAGTTTTTCTAGAATTGAGTTGCAAAGAAAGAAGGAAATGAAATGTATGTAAACGGTGGCCGTGCAATGGCCACCATGAGCATTTAAAAATCTTAGCTTATTATGGAGGAACTCTCTTGACAAAGGAATTCTAGAAAAACTAAAGGGAGAAAAAAAAAGGCTTGGCCTTTTATACTATTGCCAAACAACTAAAACCCTAAGTATCGAATAACGTATAGTCGCCTAAGACCGTATGTTAACCCGAAAAACGCACATGGGCATGCCCGTAACTAGCCATCATGTATGAGGCCATGTACGGGCATGACATGAAGTACCTAATATTTAATTAGATATTAGGATTTAAGTTTAGGGTATGGGTTAAATTATAGGCTTTAAAATATAGATTATAAGTATTAAATAGGTTAGGATTTACAATAGGATTATTTTAGGTTTTACATTAGGTTTTGTTTAGATTTTAAGGTTTAAAGTTCCAATTTGTAATACATAACTAATTATAACTTAAGTACACTTAACATTTAATGTCCATGTTGATTTAAATAATGACTTAGAAATATAATTAAAATGATAGATTAAGTATTAGGTTATAAATTTTAAGTTAAACAATTATAGGTTATGAACTTTAAAGTATAAATCACAAACCTTAGAGAGGTTAAGATTTATTATTGGTATATACTACGTTTTATGTGTAAATTTTAAGGTTAAAGTTCCAATGTTAAACACACATATAGTTACACTTAATTACACTTAACAATTCATTTGCAAATAAAATAAAATAATGACACATAAGTATCATCAACATTGTGTTCGTATTACATTAAATAATAACCTATAAATATGAATAAATTTAAAATTATAAGTTAGGTCCTAAATTAAACGTGTAAAAAGTCACACAAATTAACACACATGTAACAAAATATTTAACCAAAAGAAAACACCTAAAGATCTATAAATGCAACCTATCATTTCTTTTATAAATATTGTAAATACCAAAACAATGTTAAATCAACCAAACATTGAACCAAATTAACAAATCAAGTTTCATTTATACCAACTTTTACTTTAAAAGTAAATAAACCAAAACATTTACAAATTAACAAATCAACCTCCTCCAATAAAAACTCTTCAACCTATATCATTTCATTCTTCAACATATTCAAACTTGACATTTTACAAATGCAAAATCATTATTGTTCTTGCTCCTATTCCAACTTTATTGCTACTTTTTCAACAAATAAAGCTCAAGAACATAAGTAAAATTAAAAACACATAAAAAAAACATTAAAATTAAAATTTTAAAAAAATTCTTATAACAAATTTTATTTATTTTTGACTCAATCGTTACCATCGCCTAAACAAATCAACATAAAAAAACTGATGATTAAACACATGCATGCACACACAAACCTTCACGTGCTCACCTTTGCCATCGCTTTTTCACCAACATTGACCATTCCAATCACTCAAAAAAAACACACAAGGAAGCACCTTTGCTACAATTGTTGCCCAAACTAATGAAAACACCAACTTGGTGCACTCATTCATTAATTTAAAAATAACCAATGGCACATTGTTGTTGCCATTTTTACCATCTTGCAAATAATGCACATATAAACTCGATGGTTATTCTTCAAAAAAAAGAAGAAAAAAACCCCAAAAAATATTTCTAACACCATTGTTGCTTTTTTGAAGACTTGGCATAACCATCATTTAGAAACAAAACAAATTAAAAAAACCTTCGATGTGAACACTACAGTCACCATAACAAAATACATGGAAATTCAATGTTTCATCAAAAGCCTAGTATGACAATTGTTCGAAAAAAGAAAGATTAAAAAAAAAATTGATTCCATCACAACCATTTTGCATATGCACAATCAATATTGTTAAATCTTAGTATTCCCATCATTCAAAAACAAATATCTTTTTTTAAAACAAAAACCTCTAATGCCTTTGCCATGATCCTATAAACAATGCACATAAAAACTTTGTTGAAACACAACATTTTTAAGCACTACCATAATTCTTTTTCTTTAACCAATGAAATTGGTCAAAAAATAACAATTTTGAGCAATGGTCACTTTGTCACTTTAAAACAAATATCTTTTTCTAAAACAAAAACCTCTAATGCCTCTGCCACGATCCTATAAACAATGCACATAAAAACTTTGTTGAAACACAACATTTTTAAGCACTACCACAATTCTTTTTATTAACCAATGAAATTGGTTTAAAAAATAACAATTTTGAGCAATGGTCACTTTATCAAAGTGACATTTTGGACATATCGATTTTGACATGGCTAACTTGAAAAGGGGGTTTTTGTTTAATCAAGAAGTGGACATTTTGACTATCAAAAGTTATTTTGACTAGGTGTTTATGCATCTAGGCATTTAAGTGTTTAGGTGTACAGATGCCTAGGTGTCAAGGTTTGCAAGCAGGAGGCACCACATTGTTATTTATAATGAAATCTATCTACCATTAATATGTAAACAATAATGTTTTAAACCCAACTTAACCTAACTCACCCCAGGTTGACCTAAGTTAATTTAGGTCTAGCCTTTGCTAACATAGGTTAACCTATACTAACTTAAGCATTCTTAACCTAAATGTAGGCATATTTACCATAAACTAACATAGACTTATATTAGAGTATAGTAGGCTAAACTTAATTAAATTAAGCTAAACACAATTGTTTAGGCTAAATTTGGATAAATTTCAGCTAAATTAGAATATTGAAAATAAACTTGAATAAATTTAAGCTAAATTAGAATATTGAAGATAAACTTGGATAAATTTAAGTTAAATTAGAATATTGAAAATAAACTTGGATAAATTTAAACTAAATTAGAATATTGAAGATAAACTTTGCAAAACATGGCTATTTAGATTAAACTTAACAAAACTTGGCTAAACATGACTATTTAAGTTAAACTTGGTTAAACTTGGCAAAATTTAAGAAAACTTAAATAAAGTAGGCTAAACTAAGATATTGAGGCAAAACTTAGCAAAGCTTGGCAAAGCTTGCTTATTTGGGTTAAACTTGGCAAAATTTGACAAAATTTGGCTATTTAGATCTTGACATAACTTGGCAAAACATGGCAAAATATGGCTATTTAGGTTTAAATTTGGTTAAAATTGGCAAAACTCGGCAAAAGTTCGTTATTTATGTTAAATTTGGTTAATCATGGCTATTTACGTTAAATTCGGCTAAACTTAGCAAAAATTTGATTAAACATGGCTATTTAGGTTAAATTTGGCTATACATGGCAAAACTTGGCTATTTAAGTTAAACTTGGCAAAACTTGTCAAAACATGGCTATTTAGGTTAAATTTGACTAAACATAGCAAAACATGGCTAAACATTGTTATTTGGGTTAACTTATCAAAACTTGGCTATTTAGGTTAAATTTGGTTAAACTTGGCAAAACATGATTATTTAGATTAAACTTGGCTAAACTTGGCAAAACATGGCAAAACATGGTTATTTAGGTTAAACTTGGTTAAACTTGGCAAAATTTGGCTAAACATGGCTATTCAAATTAAACTTGGCAAAACTTGACAAAACATGGCTATTTAGGTTAAATTTGGTTAAACTTTGCAAATTTTGGTTAAACATGGTTATTTATGTTAAACTTGGCAAAATTTAACAAAATTTGGTTAAACATGGTTAAACATGGTTATTTATGTTAAACTTGGCAAAACTTAACAAAATTTGGTTAAACATGGTTAAATATGGTTATTTATGTTAAACTTAGTTAATCTTGGCAAATCTTAGCAAAATTTTAATTATGTTAAATTACAATATTGAGCCAAAACTTGGCAAAACATGGTTAGGTTTGGCAAAACTGACCTAAATTAAATTAGGGTATTGAGGCAAAACTTGGCAAAAATTTGGTTAAACGTCGCTATTTAAGTTAAACTTAATTAGACTTGGCAAAATTTGGATGAATTAAGTTAAACTAAAGTATTGTGGCTAAACATGATTAAACATGGCTATTTAGATTAAATTTGGTTAGACTTGGAAAAACTTAAATAAATTAGCCTAAATTAAGATATTGAGGCTAAATTTGGGTAAACATGGTTACGTAGTTTTAAATTAACTAAAATTGGCAAAACTTGGAAAAATTACATTAAATTAGGGTATTGAGGCTAAATTTGGGTAAACATGGTTATGTAATTTTAAATTAACTAAAATTTAAAAAACTTGGGAATATTACGTTAAATTAGGTATTGAGGCTATATTTGATTAAACATGATTATTTTTAAATTAAACTTGGCTAAACTTGTCAAAATTTAAATAAATTAGGCTAAAATAGGATATTGATGTTAAACTTGGCTAAATTTGGTTAACATGGTTACTTAGGTTTAAACTTGAATATATTTGGCAAAATATGGTAAAACATGGCTAAATTAAATTTAGTTTTAGTTAAATTTGCTTCAATTTGGTTAATTTGGTTTTTTTTTGGAAACTAGTTAAAATTGGCTAAACCAAGCTAAACTAAGTTGCTAGGTTAAAATTGAGATATTTAAATTAAGATAAATTATATTAAATTATGTTAAATTGGGCCACATTAGGTTAAATTAAACTAAACTATGTAATTTATGCTAAATTAAACTAAATTAAATTAAAGTAAGTTAAATTGTGTTAAAGTAGGTCAATAAAAGTTATGGTAAACTAAATTACATTACTTAAGCATTTGTTTGTCCATTTCAAATTAAATTGAATTTGGTTATTCTATTTTTAATTCAAATATTGTTTCAATATGAATACATTAGTTGTGTAGTCATATTCTTAGTCATAATTACTTTTAGTCCCAATTATAGTTGTATGTATAATCATGTAATCATAATTTTGAACAAAGTCATTAAAATGGTAGTGATTAAAACTACATATGACTACATGACTATGTTTGGACATTAGTCGCAAGATGTCATAGTCATAAAAACCACATTTTGGTGTTGTGCAATTTGCAACACCTACAACTTTCAAAAATCATTACTAACTTTACATTCATCCACTACCACTACTTACAAATCCAACCAAACTAAACACAAAATGTTTTCAACAATATATATCTATATATATCACTAGAAAAAATTGAAGTAAATGACAAAATAAACACAAAACTATTAAGTAACTAAATCAAATTAAAAATTGTCTTAATTAATTATATGATAAAAACACACCACCATTCTTTTAATCATTTTGGAAATCCTGCCCAACTTGAAAATAATAGACCCACCAAAACCCCAACCCTCACCCCAAGCCAAAACTCCAAATCAAATTCCAATTCAACATTGAACCGCATATTTTAATATGAATAGTTCAAAACCCAAACCACTTCAGCTTGTGTAAATAGTTCCATTGTTAACCATTTCCAATAGTGTGAAACACAACTTTTTCAACAAAACCTTAATATGTCACAATGTTAAATATGGTTGTAATGAACTACCACTCATTAGTGCATTGTCATGGATGAATGGTGCATTGATGGGATTTTTTTGGTCCATGTGTTCACCAAGGTGGTTGGAAAGTTAACTTCATTTTCTTTCCCTTTTTAGCCTTGATTTCAGTTTTTGATTTGGATTTTTTTTTTTTCCCCACCCCCCATCCAATTATTTTTTCCTTTTGAAACTTGTCCCGCACCCACCTATTCTCACTTACCTATCCCATTCACCCCCACCTACCTACTCACTTATACATTTAAATTCAAAATAAATTCTTTCACACCTGCTTATTCACCTATATATTTAAAATGTGACACTTTTATCCCCACCTACTTACCTCCTCAACCCATTTATTTACCTACCTACCCACCCATATATTTATTTACCTACCTTTCCACCTTCTTGCATATTATTACCTTTTTAGGTAAGTACCTACCAAACCCCACCTACTTGGTTGCACCGACCTATATGATTGCCATTCCAATAGACCTCACAATTGCCAAAACAATGAAGAAAAATAAATGAAGGTATTGCATAAAGCTTGAACTTGTTCATTGAAACAATATTTAAAGGCATGAATAAAATATTTGTGATTGCATGTATAAGGGTATTGTAGATATACATTGATTTGAAAGATTATGTTTTAGGGTGTTTTGAAGGTAGTACATAAAGTTTTAAAAATCTAGATCATGTGAATTAAATTGTCAAAGGATGTTTTTCATTATTATGAAGGTATTGCAAATTTAATGTAGATGTCCAAGGAACATAGAATTTCACCTCAACTTTGGTGCATATAATGCATGTTGTATTTAGTTCAATTAAACTACTAGGTCTAGATTTAGTAAATTTGATTTGCTTATTTTAGTGGTGTAATTTAAACAATGTGGATTAGATCTATAAATATTATGTTCATATAATTATTTATGTTGTTTAACTCTATGGTCAACATGATGAAGGTATTACTTACACACAAGACCTTTGGTGTTGGATAGAATCAATGTCAACATGATAAGGGTATGGCACAAAATTATTAAGCTTTGGGTGGATAATAATGAGGGTATTGCCTATACAGTAAACCCTTGGTATTGAAATGTGAATGATGTTCAACATGATGAGAGTATTGCACACAATGATGAAGGTTGGGAGGATTAAGATCATAGTATTTCCTACAAACTAATAGTTAGAAACATGGGTGTATGAAGGTATTGTTAATTCAAGAATAAAATTAAAATCCCAAATAACTAGGGCATCAAACACCAAAAAAATTTGAAAAAAAAACCCCATTAACCTTCTTAGGAAGGTGGGGAAGGTTCAAAAAGGAAATAGTTAAATTGTCACTTTGGGGAGGAACAAATAATATAGCTAATTGCAATTCCTCATCTAGTGTTTGAATTGGAGCAATTTTTTTTATGAACCAACATTTGATTCAACTTGATCCTCTAACATAGATGTCATTAATTCATTTGTTGCACCATGCACTAGTCCATCAATTGTCACCAAAATTATCCCATCCATGGTTGGTGGAGGTTGAATCTTTTCCAACCTTGTGTGAGGTGCCATTCTAATCAATTTAACAACAATTAACAAATTCAACAACAATGACAATAACCAAATTCAACAAAAACAATACCCACTGTAATCCTAAACACAATGCATTACAAAAAAAATGTAAAATTTAATTGTTCATATTAAGGCTTATAGTTGAGGAGGACAATACAAGCAAATGAGGTGGAGAAACAAAATAAACACAAAAAACCAACAAATTAGGACAAAATAAAAAAAACAAAATAATAAAACCACACATAAACATGGAAACATAAAGATTACTTTTAAAAAAAAAAGATAAATTTAAAAAAACACAAAAAGGAAAAAAAACACAAAAAATGATTTATTTTTTTTGAAAAAGTAGAGAAACCAAATATTAAACAAAAAAAAAATTTAAGAAGGAGAAAAAAACAAACAAAAACTATAAAAAAATGGCAAAAAAACTGAAGTTGGTCTAGTGTGCAAACAATATCCTCATCATGTTGAGATTGATTTCCTTTCTACTACTTGTTGAGTCCACACACACTTCACTCCTCTCCACTATACTCCATGCACACAATTCACATTTCTACAAGCTAACAACCTTTGTTATTATTGAACTTTTTTCCTCTATGACTTACCAAGAGTAAAAACACTATGTGACCTAAAAAGTTCTTATTGCTATAGTCCCCCCCCCCCTTCAAATACAAATGAAAACCAAACAAAAAAAAAAAAAACACAAAAAACAAAAAAAGTAAACACAATACAAATGGAAAGAGGAAGAAAACAAGAACATGAGAAAATGGTGAAATGAAAAGTGGAAGAATACAAGAAAGTGAGAGAAAATGATGAATGGAAAAGGGGAAACAAGAGGGAGGAGAAAAGGAGGGAGGTAAGGGGTAGGTAAGAAGGGGGTTTAAGGGGTGTGGGAAACAAAAAAATAATAAAATTGTTGGGGTTGGGGGCATGGGAAAAAAATCACAACTTCACCCCAAGCAAGACCTTGTCTTGAGGTTTAGGTTGGGTTTCATCCCATCCAAAAAATCTGTAAACAAGATTTTTTGGATGGTGCATTGGTGGGTGTTGGATCACTCAATTTGCCATTAAATATAGCATTTTAAGGTAAAACTTCAAAATGTACACCCATTGCATGGATGCTGGTCCCCTATGGTAGTAAGGTGCAATTAAAAACAAAACATTGACATGACATAGTAATAAAGACATGAATATTGTCCCATGTTTTCTTATACCTACCAACTTGGTGCCATGAAAAGCTCATGGATACTATGCACGTGTCCCCTTCCTTGAATTGTTTGTTTGTTTTGTTTGTCATGTTGAGATCTCCCAAACCATAGTGCCTTCTATTGTGCTCTTGGTAATGTTGGAAAGCTTGCAATGAGAAAAGGTGCACCATGGTGGTTTCATAATGTTTAGACTTACAATGTAAGAGTTATTGAATATTGAACAATTAAAAAAAGTAAAATCTAACAAAATTATTAAAAAAAAGAAAAAAGAAAAATTATGGTGAAATTTTGGTACTTTTGGAAAACCTTTGATGATTTCTTGAAGTCAAATTTTTAATTTTTAGACCTAATATGGGGAAGATATTGAATTTTGAATAAATTTTGTCATTTCAAATAAATTTAAACTTTAAAATATATTTTTTGCAATTGAGCTTTATTGTCATGGACTTGTTTGCCCTTGAAGAGGTTACATAGTCATGGAGTCATTTGTGGTACATGTTTACAACTAGTCAAAAGATTAACCTAAATGAACAATATAATTTTACATAAATTGGTAGTATGCCATGATCATAATGCACTCAAGACTCCTTTCATCCATGATTTTAGGGTAAGCAAAGGATATACTTTAATTCATGCCATGATCAGTTTTTCAACCACAATGGATGACCACTTTAGTTAGTTGGTCAATTAACCTTGAGAATGGTTCTTTGTTTTGGGGGATCAAAGGGGGGAACACACACATAACACACCTCCTTTCTCCAACAAATTAGTGGGCTCCATAGACACCACTTGCACACATCCAATGAAATGTTCTATAGTTTGGATCAAATATAACACATAATGGTTAGATAGTTTGTTGGAAATGAAGGTTAGGGTTATGTATGGCAAACCCAAAAAAGACCTCTATTGCATCAACAAAACCATCCTCAAAATATCATTGGAATTAAATCATGTTTCTCTTTAATACATACACACAAAACAACATCATTTGAAAAGCCACATGGTGGCATCTAATGCATTACCCAAAAACAAAAGGTAAGCTAAAGAAGTCAAAGTCCATCTAAAGCTCAATGCAATGGGTAATGCCCAAAGCATCAATTACCTAGTCACCAATTAAGGCTTTACCCTAGAGAAAGAAACCAATGATACAATCAATGCTCAATGGGTACCTAGTACTACTACCTAGTACCCTCACCTATCCTCAAAACAGCATCAAACTAATAAATCACTAGCTAATAGCCATGTATATCAAAAGCAGCCTTTCATTTTTTGGCGAAATTTTAAAAAAAAAAGAAAAAAAAGAAGTGTTTTTTCAGGTTTTCAGTCATCAGAAAAAAGGAAAAAAAAATTGTTTTAAATCACCCGATTCATATATTGGTTTTCATTGTATATCCAGGAATATACTAGAAGAATGATTAAAGATTTGTACTTTATTTATGGTTTATAGCCAGATTTGGCTAAATCTTTCTTTCTAGGAATGCTCGCCATTTCTTCTACATTTTCCTATGGATGATTGCCACTTTGGCTACAAACAAAAAATCCTTTCTCCCCCCCCCAAAAAAAACACAATGATCAAAAGTTCAAACATCTCTCCAAAGTTCCAGTGTTTTTTTTATTGGCGAATTTTTTTCGCAAAAATTGGACCTGAAAATAATGATTTTGACCAATGTAAAGGATTTTTCATGGGAAAAATGGTCCAAATTGGCCAAATTTCGAAAATTAAAAAAAAAATTCAAATTGCCAGATTTCTACAATAAGGTCCTGTAGGTAGCCAAGAATATAGAAGGATCCTAGTTTTTTTTTCTACTTTCATATCTGGCATGTAGCCAGAATTGGCTAAAATAGTTTCTGGATGGTCGCCACCTTGGCTACATCACAAAATCCTTTTAAAAAAAAACCCTGCTCCAAACACAGTATCAAAACCTTAATGATTGGTACAAAATTGTGTACACGAACACAACCCACATTTATTAAATTTGTACATTTGAGTACCTCACTAGATACCTAGTAGGTAGTACCAGGTAGGTAGGTACATAATAACCTCGGTATTACTAGCTAGGTAGGTACATAATAACCTCGGTAGTACCAGGTAGGTAGGTACATAATAACCTCAGTAGTACTAGGTAGGTAGGTACATATAACCTCGGTAGTACCAGGTAGGTAGACACATAATAACCTCATAATTTTTACTACCTAGTTACTAGTACATATTTGTGTTGTGTGGAAATAAAATAAGCTTTTTTGAAAAAATTAAATTCCTTTGGTTTTCAAAAAAATTTAGTATACTAAAGTTTCCACCCCAATCTTCTCATTTTTCCACATTTGTTTTTTTTTTTTTTTTTTTTTTTTTTTTTTTTTGTTCTTTTTTTTTTTTTTTTTTTTTTTTTTTTTTTTTTTTTCTTTTTTTTTTTTTTTCTTATTTTTCATTTTTTTTGTTTTACTATATCCTTAACTTAAAGTTTTTTTTTTTTGTCAGTTGATTATTTTTCTG
>Ga0116231_10013192_pt1 | contig 11727 bp, 5 predicted proteins | sample S1TSphgellanicum_2_FD_89695 | JGI IMG/M metagenome (GOLD analysis project Ga0116231, IMG submission 89695) | Host-associated microbial communities from peat moss isolated from Minnesota, USA - S1T2_Fd - Sphagnum magellanicum MG | ecosystem: Host-associated > Plants > Peat moss > Unclassified...
CTTCTTTTGTATCCCACCATCAATTCCATTTAACTATGGTTTGAGTATATATGGGAGTCTTAAGACCATCCAAGTGAAGGAAAAAAAAAAGCCAGGCACGGGCGGATTGTGTCCGACCGTCACAGGTACCCACTAGTATTTATAAATACCATCCCCATAAACTAAACCAGGGTCCCTGAGTCCAAATCTATAATTTTCGGGGCCTAATATGTCCATTTAAATGGATTTTGGAGTTTTTACCATGATCCCAATGTGGGGGTCAATTCACCCTGACCCTCACAACTGTGGCCTTGCCATTTATATTAGAAACTATCTTAAGGTTGAAAGAAGAATTATGGAAACTCTCAAATATTTCATCATTCAAAAATATAATCTCTGAAAAATCCTCTAAAAGAAACGATATCCTTGAAGATATTATAACTCTATAACTAATCTCAAGTTTCAACACAAGTCAAAATATGATCTTTCAAAAATCCTCATATCAAAATAGACCTATTACCTAGGGGCCAAAATCCATTGAGCTAGTATAATCTATAATGAATCTAAAACACAATATCCTTGCCTTGGTAGTAGGCAAGGCCAACAAATTGCCACAAGTAAAACTTTTCTGTGTGGGTAGCCCTATTAGACGTCTCCAAAGAGACTGTAGGTAGCCCTGTTGTTCGGTGTATGGTACCTATTATTAGTTCTATTAACTCGATGGTGGTTGCCTACTAATTAAATTTTCTTTTTTTTTTAGGGTCGGTTGCAATGGGACATTTTTTATTGGCCCATCAGAAGAGTAAGCTGGAACTTCGAAGGCTCCCCAAAATTGAAGTTTCTATGTACAAATGGAGTGCCCTTCTCTTTGACCCACCTATACAGCTGAAAAAGGGAGAACCTTGGGCAAAATATATGGGATAAAAGTGTAGTACTGTTGGGAACACATTGGGAACTTGGGGAACATCAATGGGAACATGTGGGATCACCAAAAATGAAGTCTTAATTCCATCCTTATAACCCTTTCCCCAAGGGGAAAAAATGAGCCCTCTTGAGTGGATGTTCAATCATCTCATTGGCTGCAGGCAAGTTCTATTCCTAAAGTGTCACCATTTTTGCTTGAACTAATACCCCTATCTAAGAGCATGGCTGCCTCCTACATACCATAATAAATATCCCATCCTAAGACTAAATCAAGATGTCTGAGGCACTGAGTCCAAATTCAACATTCCTTGGGTTGAATATGGCCACTAAAAGGCCTCACTCAAGAAGAAGTGTGGGTGCTACACTAGGTCCAAACAACAGCGAAGTTGTTATTTTTTAATCAATTTTCTGAAGTAGGGAGTAAGCATCAAACATCACAATGCAGATTTAGCATTTCTTGCAAAAGTTTTCTCCAATCAACAATAAAGTTTTCTTTGCCTTTTCTTTTCTTGTTTAAAAATATATTTTAAAGTAGGAGTAAGCATAAGTATCGCAAGCTAGATTTAGCATTTATTGTTAAAGTTTTCTCCAAACAATAGCCATTTTTTATTTTCTAAAATCAATTTTATGAACTAGGAGTAGGCATCGAACACAGCAAGGTAGATTCAGCATTCATTGCTAAAGTTTTTAACAAACAACAGCAAACTGATGAGACACTTTTGGGGACAATTGAAAAGTGACCACATTTTTTTAAAATTTCCTCATTCCCTTACAAGTCTTTTTGTGAAAAAATTAGGCATCTATGGTGGAATATCATTTTGTTTTCGTTGCACATTGCTGACTATAAATTCTTTTGGCAAAAAAGTTTCAAAGATAGAGTGTTTTGTTTTCAATCACCAGTTTTTGAAAAAATTTGATGAAAATTGACAGATTTCTATATCCGGTTTTACCATATCGCCCACAATGTGGAAGGATCCTTAATTGTTTTTCACTTTCATATCTTGTTTGTTTATAGCCAAATCTTGAAGATTTTTGTAGGCTTGGCCAAGTGTTCTTTCTTAAGTTCCTAATCAAGTTATTTATTTTGTTCCCAATTTGTTTCTTAATTTTATCCCAAATGTTACTTATGTCATTCCCACAATTCCCATATATGCCCCCACATTTATTCCTTAATTTCATCTAATATGCTTTGTCATATGTTCCTCATGCTGTTCCTACTGTTTGCATGTATCTCACAGATTGTTCCCAATACCCTTACTTTTATTCCATATTCCTCACCTAATGCCCTGCATAAGTGGCCAAAATGGAGGTGATAGGGATATAAATTGTACCTTGGCATTGTCAAAAGATTGGAGACTTGTTTTTGTGATGGGGCCAATCAACAAGACCCATTTTATGTACCCATAACTAATTAATTCTATTACAAGCAATACACTTCAAATGTATAGGTACTCATACCTAGTGTGGCGCCTTTTCAACCTTGAAGCTTGACCCAATTGTGGTGTCTTCCCTTTCTTTTCATTACACTCTTCCACAATCCATATCAAGAATGTGGAAGAAGAAAAAGCACAATAGAGATTCTGTGCAATGTGGGTGAGTTGCCCATAGGTTTTCTTCCATCCCCCAAGGACTTGCAAACAGTAGTAGTTGTTTTTTTTTTCAAAATCACATAATTGCCTGACTGGCTGTTTTTTTGTGGTGACAAGGGAGTTCATTTTCTAGAAATTTTTGTTGTTGACAAAATCTACGGTTACAAAGGAAAAAAGTTTTATGGTATTTTTGTTATTTTATTTTTCAATGATTGCAGATTTGGCTACTGAATTTGAGTTTACATTATCCAACTTGGTTACGTTACTTTGAGAGTGGTAGCAGAATTGGCTTTCGGCGTTTGGGACTTGTGGCATATTGTCTAATCAATGTGTGGCCATGTTTACAAAATTGTGACAAACATGAACACAAGGTAGATGAATTGGTTACACTTTAAATTATTCAATCTCAAAATTCAAACACACACATTAATAAACATTTCCTCTACAGGAATTGAACCCCAACCTCAAAAGGTCCTTCCCATGTAGTAGAGGAGTCCTACACGCACATAAACATCTCACAAACAAATCTTAATTTTGAAACATCAAATTTAACACCCACACAATTGGACAATGGATGGCTTTCATGATCAAACTTGCGACTTTTTCCTACATACACATACATCATACAACTTGCATTTTAGGAAATGTTTCTGAGACACCTCAAAAGAATAATTATCCTTACAAATGTCAAGACAAAAATTGTGATTTTGGATAGATCTAACCACCTACTTAGTACCTAATATAAACTTCTTTCCCTGTTGCAATGGTTGCATCATATAAAAAATTAAAGATTGTGTAAAAATTATGGGTGAACAAGTTGACATATGTGATCAATTGATTACACAAGTTACTTTTCATGAAAGCTAAATTGTTAAAGGTCATTTTATCCTTCACTAAACCCAACACTTGCAACATAGTTATTTTTGCAACCTTCGGATACTCATTTAACCTTTGAACCAAAAGTGGAAAAGATTGAATTTGCAACCACATTCAAATGACTAAATTCACATTTGTCGATATATGTTTTGTGACATTCGACATCCTTTCTGGTGGTTTTGTTTATTTGACCGTAAAGACATTGTAGGGCGGCTAGTTCTCCAATCTACCTAGTACCCTAGTGTACAACCTGGATGTTCCTTGTGCGATATTATGATTGTAATTAGCTAGAGATTGTGCAATGAAGTTGCTATCCATGCTTGCAGACATTGAGACTTTAGGTAGGTATCAAATTTTCTAATACATTTTAGATTTGGTTTTCACAAAATAACTTATAAAAGGTTTCGATTGTCACATATAATTTTTTTTTTAAAATATATACAACAAGGTGTCAATATTATTTTTTAAAAATTGAATTGGTTCTCAAAATGCCAATTCTTCTAAATTTGAAAACAATTGATTATCATTTGGCAATTCTCACCAAAAAAAATATTAATTTTTTCAAATAAAAAAATCAGAACCAAAATTACCGAAAAATATTGATTTTTTTCTTTAAAATTAAAAAAATCACAAACAATACAGTAATACATAAAGTAAGGAAAACACAACAATAAAACTTTGAATATGGTTATACATGGGGTGAGATTAAAAAAAAACTTGCAAAAAATAACATCAACTTTCAATAGGAGGCAAAATTCAAAAAACCATCAATTTTTGTGGTAAATTGAGTTTCATCAAGATTGTCTTTTTTTTTCCTTGAAAAAAAAAATATATATATATATTGCATTGCTCTTACTTGTATAACTATTATAATTAATTCTCAAATCTTGTGCATTAAACATTGTACAAAATACCTTGAGAACGTAACTCAAATAAAGGGGTTTTACTTCATTCAGGTCGTAATTTTTAAAAAAAACTTTCTTGAATAACTTCTCACCATTTGATTCTCACTTGTGTAAAGATTGGTGAAAAGGTTTTTAGTTAGGCTATCACTCAAAGTGATACCCTGAAAGTTTAAATAAAGATAATCAATGATGCCCAAGTGATCTTCAAGGGTATTTTTGATACCCACCCGACATTAGTTTATACATCCCTAAATATAGTGATAGACTCTTCATTTACCTTCAACAGTTGTTGGCTTAGAATGTGGGTGGGACCTAGTCACAAATTATTCTATATATATATATATACATATCAAATGCCCTCACTATGTCAAAAGGTGGTCTTCACAACTAGGACAACTTGCAATTATTGTTTTAGTGTAATCATAATGCATTTCAAATCCTTCTCATTTTCACAACTACCATCAAAATTATGAATACATTGATTGCATCTATAATTATGTTTAATGGTTAATAATTATGTGCATTTAAAATTAACCTTATTTCTAGGGCACCTTTGTGAAAATTAACACATTGTCATGGACATGTCATTGATGTAAACAAAGTCCTAGATTTTTAATAGATATTTTGTCAATTAGTTGCATAAATGTGAGTCTTAAACTTTTTCTAGTAATTCATGTAAATAAACTTAACTTAGTCTAAATAGCTTAATTTAGCCTAATGTAGTTTAGTGTAAGTTAGTTTAATTTAGTTTTGCCTAATTTAGTCTAATTAAAAATTTTAATCTAATTTAACCTAGTTTTATAAAATTTAATTTAAATAGTTTAATTTAACTTTGGTTAGTTCAATTTATTTTAATTTAATTATATTTAACCTTTTTTTAAAACATTAATATGACCTATTTAAACCAAGTTTAACCCAATTTAACCTCATTTAAAACCTTAATAATGCATTTTTGCCTAATTTATCTTAATTAGCCAAAATAAATCAAAATCAATCAATTTTAGCCTAAGTAATTTTGTTTAGTTTAACCAAGTTTATCTTCAAATAATTTTGTTTAACCTATTTCAACCTAGTTTAACCAATTTAAACCAAATTTAGCCTAAATGGGTGAAAACATGATGAAGTATACACACAAAATAGTGTAAACAACAAAATACAAAGGTCTTTGAATAAAAAGATGAACAAGTACATGATTTTATGGGGATATTATTATTATTATTGGGTAGGTTATTTTAAACTCTTGTTTGCATGAATTTCAAAAACTATTTATGATTATAATCATGTTTTTAAAAAATATTTGTAGGCACTTGAATTTGACTTTAAATTTATGACAATTTGATAATAGAGTTCAAATATTTGAAAATAGGTGAAATGTTTTTGCAAGTATTTGGTTTTTTTCAAACACCTCAATATTGATGTGGTGAACATTCTAATATGGTTATTGGAGTTTGTTTTCATAATTTAAATCATCCCCAACCCTTTGGAAAGTAACATTATTGTTGATGATACTTTTGGGGTACTTTTTAAAGCACAAATGATATGATAGAAATTGTTTTGAGAAGCTAGAGGGAGGCTAGAAATGCCCATGAAAAAAACTAAAGGTTTGATTTATTTATTTTAAATTTTTTTTCAAATAGAAAACAAGGTAACAAATGTGTTCAAAATATCTTGCTTACACCCATTTATTTTTTTAAAAATTTCATATAGAAAACAAGGTAACAAATGTGTTCAAAATATCTTGCTTACACCCAAATGCTTTTATTTAACTTAACTTATCCTAGTTTACTTTAGCCAAATTTAACTTAAGTAGTTTAGTTTAATCTATTTTATTTTAATTTAAGCAAATTTAGATGAAGATATTTAATTTAGCCTAATTTAGTGCATGTAATTGAAGTCAATTTAAGTTATCTTAGTTTAATTTAAGTAGCATAATTTAACATATTTTTATCATTGTTTAACCAAGTGTAATTTAGTGTCTTATTTTATTTTAATTTAACCATGATTAATAAAGTTTAACCATGACTAACCAAGATTAACTAGGTTTAACAAATATAACAATGCAAGTTTGGCCTAAATAGTTTATTTTATTTTAGTGTAACCAAGTTTATCCAAGTTTAGCCTAACTAGCCAAATTTATTCGTGTTTAATCATTTTTAATCAAGTCTAACCTACATAGCATAGTTTAATTAAATTTATCATAGTTTATCATAATTTATCCAAATTTAGGTTAGCCTAGGTTAGGTTGTTAGGTAATATAGGTTAAGCTATGTCAACCTAGATAATTTTAGGGTGATCTAGGTTGATTTAAATTAAAAACTTTAGTGTTTAGATTTTGGTGGTAGTTAGATTTGTTTCCAAAAAAAAGTTATGGTGTAATGGTTAAAGATTTAAACCCCCCAAAGTGAAGGTAAGGGTTTGAATCCTATCATGTACAACCTTGATACAACCTAGGTGTTTAACTTGAGGCTTAAAATTTTGTTCGTTTAGCCTAGGTGATCTAGGCTAAGTTTCATAGGCTAAGCAACCTAACCTAGGAGATTTAACCTTATTTGATTCACTTTTATTGCCACATGGCATCACATTATTGGGTCAAAAATGTTAATGTGTCTTCTTGGTGCCACATGGCATGTTGTGGGCTATTAAAAGTGGTTTTATGACTGCATCCATTATGACTACAATTATAAGGTATGCAATCACATGACATTTATGACTAGACCATATATGATTCATGATAATCATGACATGGATGTTTGCATTATGTAATTATGTAATCATGTTTAATTGTATGTGGTGGTTAGAACTACATCAGTAGTCATTTTTCCAATTTTATTTACCATGTTTTGATGTAGTGCCTTTTGATTGTTTGAGAAAATGTACTTTCTCCCAAATACCATTTTCAAATAATTTGAATTATCAGGATAAAATATCTACTATGCCTACTCTACCCCTTGTCATTACCCCCACTTGAGTTCTTTTGGTGGTGGTGATGGATGGAGATTTTTGATGAGGTACCTCCACTTGAAACACTACTTTCATTACCTTTTAACTATGAATGGCAATGAAAGAAGGTACATGTGAGGTGATTTTATTCCTTGTCTCTAGTTTCTATTAGGTGGGCATACTTACATATGTTCTACAAGTGGTGATATGGGTTTGATGTTCAAGATGGAAAAATCATAGCATTTGTAACCAATATTGTGAAACCCCTAAAGTGGAGGTGAAAGGTTCAAGTTGTCCTATCAATTGTAACCTAGATAAAACCTAAGTGTCTAGCTTGAGGTTTAAAATTTTGTTCATTTAACCTAAGTGGCCTATAGGGTAAGCAACCTAGCCTAAAAGGTTTAACCTTATTTTATTCACTTTTGATTGCCATGTGGCACCATATTATTGGGTCAAAATGTTAATGTTCTTACATCTTGGTGCCACATGGCACATTGTGGGCCATTGGATGTGTTTCCATGATTGCATCCATTACAACTACAATCATAAAAGACATAGTCACATGACATTTATGATTAGACCACTTATATGACTCATAGTAAATATGACATGGACATTTTGAAGATGTAGTCATGTCAAGTTGTATATGGTGGTTATAACTACAACACCATTCATTTTTCTAGTTCTATTTACCATTTTTTGATGTAGTGCCTCTTAATCGTTTGAATGAAAATAACTTTTCCCTTACCATTTTCATTTAATTTGAATTAAGTGGTTGTGGACAAAGTATCTATTGTGTTTATTCTACCCCATTTGTTATTAATGTCAATTGAGTTCTTATGGTGATATGATGGACAAAGATTTTTGTTGAATTACTTCCACTTGAAACATTATCTTCATTGCCCCCTAATTATGGATGGCAATGGGAGAAGGTACATGTGAGGTGTTTTTAATTTTTCACTTCTAATTTCTATTAGGTGGCAAACTTATTTATGTTCTATGAGTGTTGATATGGGGTTAATGTTCAAGTTGGAAAAATAATAATGTTTATAACCAATGTTCTTAAATATTAATAATGAATTCCAAATAAATAGATGTTTCTTTGAGTTTTTCTCCTTTTGGGTTGTTATATGTGGATGATCTATAGATGGAGTGAAGATTAAGTCGGTTAAACAACTACTAGAAACTTAGGCAATTGAAGGGAAGAAATAACATTATGGTGTTTTAAGGTATAAATATATAAGCAAGAAATATATAATAGTTTGAAGGGAACCCAAATGTTGGCAATTTGTATTCAATTCAAATCAACTCCAATTTTATAATTTAAGTCTAATGGAACTAGAAACGTTAATAGTCTTAATAACTATATTAATCTAATTCCTTTTCATCAAAATTCACTAATATCCCATTATGGATCTTATGAGTTTGGATATCCATGTAACACTAGGTCAAATTATACCCTAACACATTTTTTAGCACACAAGTTTTGTAAGTAGCTTCAAATGAACTTAAAACATTCCAAAAAAAATCTTGACTTTTTTCATTTTCCATATACCAAAAATGAAATTCAAAAATCAAGGGGAAGGTGAGAATGATTTTTTGAATCTTGCCAATCTTCACTTATGCCAAAACATGCCCATTTCCTCATTGAATTCTCCCTAATTACAACTTTGAAAGTATTGAAAATTTATGGTCACATGCCCTAACTATTATTATAAAACAAATTCAAATTTGAATACAACTTTCCAATGGTGGAGCTAAAACTTTCCAACATCTATGTTGGAAATTTAAAGGCTTCATCATGCTTGGGTAGCCCCCCTCATTTCATGCCATTACCACTATTGCCACACACTTCCAAATTGCAAGTTATCAAACTTGAAAACTCTTTTAACTCTTGAAAAATGTTTGTCCTCCCATTCTTCAATGTTTTTCCCTCCTAGCTTCTTTTCTTTGCAAAAAATTCAAAGCTTCAAATTCAAAAAAACTCTAAGGAGATGATGTGATAAAAAAACCAACTTTAGGATAAAAGTTTCAAAACCCCATATCTTTCACAAAACACATACATCTTTTGTAAAAACTTTAAATGAAAGTGGCTTATATTCATTTATAATCCCTCCAAGTTTTAACTCAAGATCTTTCAACAATAAATCAAGATTTAGATTTAAACAATCTAACCTACACAATTTTCATTCTTTGTAAATATATTTTTCCTTTCCTCATCCTTTTTTGCATTTGATAAACTCCCATGTAATAATTAGAAACCTTTTGACTCTAGATCTTCTTTAAGTTTTTCATTGAACAACTTAAGCTTTAATACCATGTTAACAAATAAAAAATCGAGTACAAAATACAAAATAATTCGATTGCAAAAAAACATATATATATATATATATATATACTCACAAACATGGAGCATAAGATCAAGAACACACCAATTTTTTTGTCGCAATTGAAACACAACAACTTGCAATAATGACTAGAGGCTCTAAACCAAACCATCAACATCAAATCAAAATAAAAAATAAACCAACAAATTAAATAAAAATAATAATCACCAAAGTAACTTAGTTGTTTTCTCTTAGTACACTACGTAATGAAGATGCTTGGATTCTCAACACTAAGTGTAAGAGGCCTTTTGTAAGCATGAGGTAAAAAGAGAAGCCACTATTCTTGTGGATATAAGGTGCCATTATGTTTGGTGTTGACAAGATTATTTAATGCGAAGCAAACAATACCAATGCATTATGTTTCCACATACTCTACCCTACGCCACTTTAAGATTGCCTCATTTAGTAATAAGCCCCATTGTGAAGTATATCTAAACTCACGTTGTGATAGTTTTTTGAGGAGCATGCTACATGCTAGGAGTCTCAAAATGCTTTAAAAGGGTTTTCCAAACTTGCATGAGAAGGTTTCTCCAATGCATGCAAGAGCTCTGAAACCATTTTGTACAATAAGAGACTTTTAAAACCATCACAAGAACTACATTATGAGGGATGTTTCCAAGGAAGGAATTAACAAAATTCCCTTTCAATACACCCTTAAAGTGGTGCCAACAAATATATTGTACTCCCTAAACCATGAATTCAAGAATATTTTTTTTTTTCAAAATTGTCAATTTTCTGAAAATTTAGTTTTAAAATTGCCAAAAATGAATCAAAATAATCTTTGTTCAATGTGGGATTTGAACTTAGGTCAATGGGTTCAAACATTTAATGGCATAGTGAGACAATGGCACAATTGGTACAAAGAAGTTTCTCTTATTAATAAGATTAATTATGTTGAAATGTTCAAAATTCAAGAATCTTGTGCCAAAGCTTAGTTTTTCACTCAATATTAATTATTCAGCAGATGTTTGCTGAATCCCTTCAGTGACTACAATATTAGACAATGCTTTGCATTTGGTGAGCAAAGGGCACGTGTCTCATTTCATATTGTTTTTTGTACCCAAAGCTTACGGGGGTGTAATGGGTCTGAAATTAGTCCACATGGCTGAATATCAAGGTCCATTGTACAAAGTGAAATACCGATTTATGCAGCCAAATTTCATTGGAACCAGATCTTGTAGTTCGTCTATTGTTAGCTCTTTCAAGTAGTGGTGAGGTGCATCCCAAATTATTTCAAATCTTTTTGAAACTTTGAAGTTTGAACAACCCCACCCCCAATAGAAGACTTTCTAAACATAAGGACACATGTGATGCCCTTTGGCCCAGCACGATAAGATATTGAACTTTGGGCAAAGATTATGGGATAAAGTGTGGTAAGCTCTTGGAAAGATCTTGGGAAACACATTGGGAATTTACGAACATGTTGGAAATACAGTAAAAATGTTGTGTGAACACATATGATTTACAAATTTATTCGCTGCACTTGGTGGAAAGATATTGGGAACATTAAAAATCTAGCAAATCGTCAAAGCTCCGCTCCTCCTAAAATGAAGACAACCTGAGCTTCTTGGGTGCATGCAACGTCACCTCATTGGCACAAAACATCCTCTTCCTAACAATATTCAACAACCCATTTTTTCCTAAACTTAGGCTGGCTTTATACGAGGAGTCAAGGCTGAAACAACTGAAAGACACTAAATACCTCCCATTGAGCTCTTTCTGGCGCCCTTTTTGGGCCTTGGGAGGTTTAGACTCCAAATCTGCCTAATTTTTTACCACAGAAAAACTAAAATAATAATTTGAGCAAAACTAAAATATGAAGAACAGAAAAACTAAAATAATAATTTGAGCAAAACTAAAATATGAAGAACGTTAACATGGTCTTTTGCTGAATAAAAGAACATGTAAAACATGCTGCATGGTTTTATGCAGAAGCATGCAGGGTCGAAAAACATGTGCAAGAATACAAAATAAACATGCAGGGGCAAGAAACATGTGCAAGAAGACAAGAAAAACATGCACCAGACAGAGCTTGATGGGGGGGGGGGGGGGGTATTTGGGGGCCCCCAAAAAAACTTGGGGCCAACTTTGGGAATTTTTGGTTTTTTTTTTGGCTTAAATTTACTA
>Ga0116231_10013193_pt1 | contig 11725 bp, 4 predicted proteins | sample S1TSphgellanicum_2_FD_89695 | JGI IMG/M metagenome (GOLD analysis project Ga0116231, IMG submission 89695) | Host-associated microbial communities from peat moss isolated from Minnesota, USA - S1T2_Fd - Sphagnum magellanicum MG | ecosystem: Host-associated > Plants > Peat moss > Unclassified...
GGGCTTAACTTTTGGTCAAAGACATAAATAAAATAAAATAAAAAATAAAATAAAATCATGAGATTTGGACACAACGCATTAGATTTTTAGTAAAGTTCATTACTTACCTCGAACCACCTAACTTGTTAGACTTCAACTACATAGTAGTTCCACTTGTAACCGGGTTTTCCGTGAGTGCATATCTTAGTGGTGGAAGTGTGCAAGAAATCCTCACACGTGGCATGAAAATAATTTCATTATGCCCTTAAAATTGAAATAAATTCATTATTAAACCAAATGGGAAATTGATTACAATTTTTTTTTCATTATCAAATTCAAGTATTAATTCATCAAATGATCAATTAATAAATTATTAAGTGTTGTATTTTGTGATTAAAAATATGCAATTTAAATTTTATTTCTGATTTATAACCCAAATTGAAATTCAAAAAATTATGTCTGAATATTTTAATGAATATCAAATTATTGCAATACACTAGGGTTAAAAAATTAATTAAGTAATGAATGGAATTCTCAGGTAGGTAGGTAGGTTGGTAATGGATAGGTACATAGGCAAGTCATAAATAAGGATGTAATTAAATAGGTTAGTCATAAATAGGTGTATATATACATCCATAATAAATAGGAATAAATAAATAAGTAGGACTTACTTACGAACTTACTTATAATAAATATGTATTACTTAAGTAAATCATAAATAGTAAGGTGGTAAGTATTATGTACCTATATTTAACCACCACCGCCTACTATTCACCTACCTATTATGTCCATTATTACATACCTATTATGTACCTAACATGAACTACCTATTTACCTAACTACTACCTACTAGCTTGGTAAATAAATAGGTATGTAGATAGTTAGTATAACATTGATTTGATATATTAACATTAATGTTGTACATCACGAATGTTATATTCAATGTCAATATTGGCATCAATGTTGTAATGATGTGATATTGATGTCACATTGATATTAATATTGATAGGATATTGATGTTATAACAACCATATAGTATTAATTTGTTAGCCAATGGCCCTTACCAAAAGCCACAATGTTCCACTTCACTCCTACCAACTAACTACCTTGATCCATAGGACTTGTGTTATACTTATACAAGATAAGTGTTCAATTTTTTATTTTTATAGCCTACCTACTAAGAATCCAATAGCCCTTAACCATATACAAATCATCTTGATGCATTTATTTACCAAAACATGTATTTAATTAATTATAAACTAAATTGTTAATTATGAACTTTTTTAATTTGATGGTTAAGATCAAATTTTCTATTAAATTTGAGGCAAAAATTTGGAAACACCTATTTGTTGGATCATTTAATGAAACAAAATAGTATCAACATCTATTGTTGCATCATATGGTGACCACCAAATCAAAGTTTCTTTTGAAATTTATAATATCCAAAAGGATCATTTAAATTAAATAAATGATCTTAATAACCACCTATTTTATATTTTATTTACCTAATTAAAGACCCATATTTTACAATATACTAGGCATCCAATTTTCTATTGCCTCTTAACAACTCAATACCCTTTACCTATGTACTAATCATCTACTTACTTATTGATCACCTATGTATCCATCCATCCTACCTACATAAGGACCTATATTTTATAGGATAGGTGTTTTGTTTTTTGTTTTACAACCCATGTTAACATTCCATTTCACTTCCACATGCATTCAAAAACATGTATTGGTTTTAATAGCTTTCGCTTTCTTCAAACAAGAAGCCTTGCTATGAAAGGTTTTATTTTAAAACAATGATTTACATTTTCAACATCCTACTAAAATGTGCAATATAATTGTTTCATTCTATGGACTCAAGTTAAATTGGTTAAACGTCAGTTGGCTTTACAAAAAGCAAGGTTTATTTTTCAAATTTGTGATGTAGTTGAAGTGGTGATCATCCATAAGCTGATTTAACCAAATTGTAGTATTAACAACATATGAAAGATTTTTTAAAAGAATTTTCATATATTCTTGGCTACTTTACACCTACTTGAACCATGTGTGGAAAGATGGCAATTTTTAGAATTTTCGAAAATTTTGAATTTTAGCCAAAAAAATTCCAAAACATTATTGAATTTGCAACCAAAAAATTAAATTCTTGCAATAGGTAGTGCAAAACTTTGCACCCAAAAAAGGCTGATGAAAAGAAGGTTTTTAATGGCACTCAAAATCATTTTCTATCATTTTTATTAGCAAATGATTTTGAATGGCCCTTTGTATAAATCATCATGCATATTACAAATTTAAACATTATTTAAAGGCCCTTGGCTCACCCCTTTCCTACAAACCCATAGACGAATGTAAACCTATGAATAAATTTTATTGTGTAAATAAATCCCATGACCATGTGCAATGTTCTTTAAAGGGTTAGTTCACTATATGAGCAAAATCAAAAGGTAGCTATCAAATGCTCCTAATGGATGATAACAACAAACGAACAAAATAATCTTTTTGCTCAACTTTTATGTTTTGTTCTACATCCCTACTTGCTTCACATCTTGAGTTTTTAAAAAAATATTGGAAAGTGAACATAGGAGAGAAAGATTGTGTGTGTGTGTGTACCTAGGATTGTCCATAAAAAATGTCTATCTTGTTGAATTTATCACCTTAAGAGGATGTTGCATCTTTTTTGTAAAGTTGTCAAATCAAGCAATATTATCAGCCAACATGGATAAACAATTTTTTTCCTAGTTTGCATTTCTCAAATGTGTAAGACTTTCTTTTGAAATTTCTAATTTTTATTCATGTTTGTTGTAGAAAAGAAATAATGGTATTGAATGTACTAACTAATTTGGGGGGAGGTGAAAGATATTCATTTTTTTCCAATCCCTTTATTACATTTTCATTATGTGAGTCAATTATGGAGGTCCTTGGGTTATGCTAGCCTTTTTTAAGCAATTTATTTTATGATTTCACATTGTTATACAACCCTTTCATGCCTTTAATGCACATTTTCCCCTAATATTTTGCTCAAAAATATTTGAAAATTTGAAAATTACCAACCACATTGCAAAACATTTTATTTTTTTTTTTGAAATTAAAAAAAAAATTAAGACAATTTTTTCTACAAAATGTAGAAGATGTAACAATGAAGAGATATAACATAGAATCATCAAGTGGGTGCCCTCTTTGAAACAAGGAAGAAAAAAATGTGGAAAAAACATATGGTAGCCCTCCAACACTTTACTTTCTCAATGAAACAAACATAAAGTGAAAAATTAGTGTTGGGTGGTGACACAATAGTTTGTTTTCCTAGGTGGGTGGACAAGAAAATATATTAAATGATAATATATATGCCATTTGATAGTTTTTAGTCCAAATGGAATGAAAATAATGAAATTTTGAAATTGGACAACCAATATTTTGTTTCCCTATATTTGTGGACAAAGAAAAAAGGTAATCCAAAGGACAAAAACACAAAACAAAACAAAAATGGAAAAATAGTATTAAAGAACTACTTGATTTTATTTTTTTCCGTAGCAATAAGTTCAAAAAATAATATTGAGTGGGCACCCATGACTTTGTTTTCTTTGGTGGGTAGACTTGAAAGTATTGGTTGGACCAAACAAATAGAAAGAATGAAAAAATAATATCAAGTAGTCACCTAATACTTGTTTTTCCCTAGGTGGGTGGACAAAATGTTGGGTTGTTTGAACATAGAAAAAAAGAAAAAGGAAAATAAATTGAATGACCACTTGTAATACCTTTTTGATTGAGGAAAAACCAATTATTACTTTATATATATTCCAAATTGTAAAAACCAAAAAAAATAGTAATGTTTCCATTATTATGACTTAAATTTTACAAAAAATGACCATATTCTCTTTCTCGTAGATAAGCACAAGTGACAAACAAGATACTTGTACAAACTTGCATATCCACAGTCACATAAAACACATAGAATCATTTTCACTTATATACAAACACAAAGTTAATGTGTCACATAGTCATTTCAATTTATGCTCTTTTGCACCCACACATACACGATCAATTTCACTTTCATTCTCACAAACACATACACATTGACACAACATCACACACACACACACACACACACACACATAAATATGCACACATATGGTTGCACAAACAAGCACGCACAAATAGTTACAACTACACACACATTGAAAATTTGTTTGAATTGAAAAGTTGATTACATTGAAAAAATTACAAAACTCAAAAAACTATACTAAACTTGCAAAATATGGATGTTAATAAAAAGCAGCTAGGTAATCAATCATCCAAACATTTATCCACAGGCTCATCCAAGTTGATAAATTGTGAAAAATCAAAACATTTTACAAAAGTGAAAAAAAACCCTCCATCCAACCCCTAGGCTTTGCACATCTTCAAGTTTTATGATGTTGATATGAGTACTAGCATGGACTCCCATACCTAAGATGCATACCAAATTTTGATTAAAAATGATCTCTCTAAATTGCACTATGTCAATAATGGCACCTTCCCTTGAACTTTACTCATTTCTCCTCATATGAACAAAAAAACATAAATAAATAAATAACTAACATAGTACATATATATACTAGAAAATTGTATAAATATTGAAAAATAAATTAAAACCAACATTACATCATTATGAAGATCATTCACAAAAACCTTGGACTCAAATTTGCATTACTTAAAACTTCATGTCTACCAATAGATCTTTAAGATTTTGTTTGCTAAATAAGAGTTATGGGAAAATTTCAGAAGCTATGCATTGTTTTCCAAAGTCTTCTTTCGAAGAAACCATTGTTGGTCATGGTTTTGACCAATAGATTAATATCATGAAATGCGTCCAAGGCATTGTTAAAGAGTTATATAATCATAAATGGCTAAGAATTGATGACATTATAGGAATGAAAAACTAGATCCATGTTAGAATGGAATTTGATAAATTGTGTAAAAGAAAATGGAAGAAATATCCTCTTATTGTATTTCTTAAGATGAAATCTTCAAGCTTGTCTTCTATTTTGATATCAAATTTCATAAAATGGGCCTTAATGCCCAACATATGATCCTTTAAAAAAACATCAATCTTTGATTTGATTTCCACAACCTAAAGAAGATAAATCAAAAAATGGATTGTCTTCATCTCTAAAAGCAACATGGTTCAAAAATTGGTGAGCATCGTCTATGTTGATCCAACAAATGCCATCAATATACTTGAAAACATATTTGAATTTTTCCATATCAAAGACTCTCCCCAATTTGGCCAACCTTTAGATGAATATGCATTCATAAAAAAATAAAAAATAAAAAAAACCAAATTGGTGAGCAAGAAAATCCCATTGGGATTCCAATTACTTGTCTTTATACTTTGCCTCCTAAAGAGATAAAACATTAGTGGTTTATCAATTAGATGTTGATTGTACTTAATCTTATGTTGTTAAACCTAATCTAATAACCATGTTTTGGTTTAAACTAAACCATAAACTAGGTAACACTTTTGTTTCCATGGATAAAATAGGAGCCATAAAATTAGTTTAGGATTGTCCTAAAAAGGCATTGGTGATTGAAGGTGGTATTAATCACCCATGAAATAACATCAAATAGTTTTTCCTTTCAAATCAAGAGGATTGCCTCATAGCAATAGGCAATGTCTACCATAAAAATATCATGAATGTGTTTAGGCATGTTTTAATGGAAAAATCAAGCATAAAATCAACAAGTCAAATCATCGAAGAATCAACCTTCATAAAAGTCTTATGAAAGCTTAAATGTGACTTCACCGTTCCTTCATGACTAAACTCAAGGCCATAGAAGCCGCACAAATGAATTAAGCAATAATAGAGAAGATAGAATCATGAGCATTAATTAACCATCTATAAAAAAAATTGTGTTGCTTAAAAACACCCATAATGTATGGTAGTTCATTAAACACAATTGAGATTTTTGGGACAATGTCATGGATTTCATTGGAAAGAAATTTCATTGATCATTTAATAAAAACATTGAACCCATGCAAATTAAAAGGACAAAAGTCTTTTCCTTGGAGGCAATGCCAAGTGTACAACCCAATGTATTTTGTACACAAAAGGGATGGATTGTTATTGGTTTTCTTGAAGCCAACAAAATGAAAACATTTTCAAGTAGCCATTCAAGTTCAATGATGGCATTTGAATTATGAAGGACATTCTTAGAGTCAAATATATGGACTTTAATGTTCATGTTTTTGGCATGTTAATCTTCCATTCTCTATCTTTATACTCGAACATAAAAAGTTTTTGATGCAACTTCTTAAAGTTTTATCTAGTTACCCTACTCAATGACTCATCATGTCACTCATAAAATGTGAGCCATTCTTTCATAAATTGTCATTAATGATCATCCTATGATTCTATCTATGATGACTTGCCTTACTATAATGAATCATCATTTAAACCAATACTGACTAACTTCTAAAACTACAGTTCATTGACAATGAGTTACCTAATTTTTTGAATCACCACCTAACTACTAAGGACCAATTTAAAATTGCTCCAAATATCACATGTATCATCTCTAACTTACTTTTACATATCCAAACTATCCCTTGTTTATAGTTATGCCCCTATGTCAAATGTTTAATTTACAACCCCAAGTTGTATTCTCAAATTACAAACTCACAAGATGTATTATACAACAAACATATGTTGTGTTTGGAGCATTATAATTCATGATTGGGAACCAAATGACAACCTAGAGATATTTTTAAACTTCTAAAAAACCAATACATAACCACATTTATCTTTTAAAGTCATTGTTCCAAAGAACAATATTAAAAAACAAACTCAACACACCACATTCCATGCATATGACACAATTGTAGTAAATTTAAATAATGAATATTCTTACCACTTTAATGTCCATTGCACATTACATTACATTGAATTGCATATCCTTGAAGAAATCAAACATGTATTAAGATCAAAAGGGTTGCAAATAATTATTTCAAATTAACTTGTATCATAGGATGTTTTTGAGAATATCTAGATGTTCTTCATATTCAATTTTATTTTAGAATATTATATGAAATTCCTCAATCTCTATCATTATAACTTCACATAACATATCTGGAAAATCAATTAACCTTGAACATTCAAATACAAAAGGTTATATGTTCAATTTGTTGCCAGCATATTTTGTATGTCCAAATAATTTCTTTGGAGTTAGCAATTGTGAAGAAAAATGAACACACTTGCAAGGGACAATTTTTAATCTTCCAATTTGACAACTTGGTATACTAATATAAGAATGATTATGATTTTTTTTCATTGTTTTGCCACCATAACAAAACACGCATACAATTTTGTAAAGTCAACATGGAAATTATAACAAGATCCAAATAGCTTTCTAGACATGATGTGGTTCAATATATTAACATTAATAATTTCTAGTTTAAAACAAAGAAAGATTTTGTGCATCACCAAAAGGTTGGTCGTGACTCTTTTCATCCATCCATAGCATTCTAAAACCACAATATTCCATTAACAAAGGCAATGACATGCTTTGATCATTCTCATAAACCTAAATTGAAACATTGTCACAACCCACAAATGCAATTATTGATCCTAATGTTATTTAACAACCAACCTTCCACTTCTTCAAAGACCCACTTTAAGGTTTTTATCTATTCTTGAAAAAAATTACAAAATAATGTTCTAAGCACATGGATTGGTCCCCACACAACTCACAACATCTAATCACAAAATACAGTGCAACAATTGCATTTCTTCCTATAATATTGATTTTCATAAACATGTTCACTTACCTCCATCTAAACAATTAGATCTCATTGCCACCCTCTCAACAAAGCTTTGCATTATTCCATGATTGAACTTGCATTGGTTTATTGGCTTAAATCCATACATCTCAACATATACCTTGAAAATGAAAGAATTGACCATGGTGGTGTCAAATTTTTAAAAAAAATTGTGCCATGATTTTTGAGAATTTGATTTACATTTTTATATTTAGTGTAGGTGATCTTGAACACCAATAGCATACATCTTTCTAATTGTTTTCAATCCATGTCCGACTATAAATAATTAGTTATTTTGCAGTTTTAAACAAATGTCAAGTTAAGTCATGAAGACATTGGATTGGCCAAATTATATAAAATTAAAACACCTTGGAATGCCATGAAAGCACTACACATCATACGTTGTCACTATTTTGTATCATGACTTGAGATCTCATTGAGTTGTCCCCTTTTTGGGTAATTGAATAATGATGAATCTAAATACCAACTTGGCTTTATTGTATTAATTGAACTACATGGCACATTTGAAAACATACTGTGAAACAAATTAATCCCACAAAAGTAGTTACTCATGGCAATAATGTATTCCACATATCATAGAAGAGATAATCTTGGCTGATGACCATTTAAATGCCCATATTAAAGATATTTTCATGCATAGTTCACACATATGAGCCACTAACACTTGGCTTTCTAGTCCAAGTTAAGTCCAATTAGTGCCAACTAAAGTTCTATACAATGTATGAAATTTGGGCATTTGCAAACTTGTGAACATATATATACAAGATTTTTCTTTGTTCATGACTAGTGAGATACTGTCACATTGTATAAATATGATTTTATATGATTTTCAATATGCATGCATTTAATTTGGTAACCTTTTCACAATAATCAAAATGGGAATTCTTAACAAATAATCTTTGAAATCCATTAGAACCCAACTTCCACCCACTTTAAATAACATTGTTATCTTTTTTGGCATGGGCTTAACATAGTGATTATTTATTGATAAAATTCTTTCCAACGTGAAATGTGCATAAAAAAATGGAAAATTTGAGCAAAAAAATATCATTTTTTGATTCCTCAACATGTTTCAAACTATGGAGTAGGCAATTGAATGGTAAAAAAGGCTTAACCAACATTATGTTAATGGAGTAGTAATTACATTATAGTTGGAGTATCTACAAAGGATGCATCATCAAAATTTGAATCAAAACTAATTATGATGAACAATACAACATCAAAAAATCACATCTTTATGTAGGAATTATGTTGAGGTAAGATGTGAATAACATTTGATTGATTATCCAACTATTTGTCATGGTGTGATCCACATGGATCCCTTAAGTTCAAATTAAGTCCTTAGATTTATGCCATTAAATTTTGAAACATGTGAGTAGCAAGAGGGGGCTATTGCAAAATAAGAGTGATGATGGGCTCAATTGTTGTAAGTATTTAAGGTCCAATGCACGTTGTCATGCCTATTTTACAACTTTGTTTATTGGCAAAAATTTGCCAAACAAAAAAATTAATAAATCAATAACGAAGTGTCATTTGAGGCTTAAAATTGCTAGATGTGGGGGTTTTAAGAAAAATCACCATATTTATTTATTTATTTTAGTATGTAAATAATTATATAAAATTATGATTAAATATATATGTTTCATATCTAGTTTATAGCCAAGTTTGGCTGAATATATCTTCTTATCTTCCTAGGGATGATTGTCAATTTTTTTAACATCTTCCTATGGATGATCACCACTTTGGATGCAATAAAAATTTCTATGTTATTTCAAGTCATTGTTCAAAGTGCACATTAATGCATCTAGTGTTGATGTACCATGGGGTTTGACATACTTGTTAGGGGGGGTTAAAAAGCTAGTGAAAGGTGAGTGAAATGGCATTGATTTGCTTGTTATTCGTTATATGAGGGACACCTTCAAGATATAATTGCTTTAAATGGCAACCCCTCCTTTTTTCAGTTAAAAATAAATGGTGACATGTGTCAAAATATTAAAAAATTGTTAATGTAATTCCTAATAAAGTAATCTTAGCCACCCATAATATAAAAGCAATACAAGAAATAATTGGCAAAACATCAAGGGACAATTTTATTTTTTAATAGGACAATAGTTTTTTGGGGATTCCATAAAATCCTAGAGCAAAATTTAGGTGAATTATTTTGATTCTTCTCAATATTTCTTTTAACAAAATAAAAGGGGGAAAGGGGTACATTTTAATAACATTAAGTTATGAGTCATGCATGACCTTGTTCACAAACTATTTCACAATCAAGTTATTATGGACATTATTAGATTTGGTCACACAAGTTCTTTTGAAAAAATAAATGTTCAATAGGTTGAATGGTTGAAAGTGTTTAGGTTTGTAATGGTCATCCAAAGGGGTGAAAAAATGAGGTCATTGCTAAATGCCAGTACAAATAAAGTTATTTGTAAATTACCTTGAATTGGGGGGTATTGGGTTTTAGTTTTGCCATCATTTCTTGGGAAAAAATCAAAAGTCAAGATTAAAGTTGTACATAAGGTAAAAAAAAAAGGGACCCAACTGGTTTTTTCACCTAATTGGTCCTCACAATTATCCAAGTTTTGGATTTGCCTTACCTATATTGTCACTTTTGTTTATATTTTTCATTAAACAAAATAATGTCAAAGTTATTTGTAAAATATTGCAATTAAGGGATGAAAATACCTAGTTTTGTCACTTTAGGGGATGGAATGTGTAATAGGGGATGTAATTGATTTTTGCACTAAAATTAATGTAAAAATGAATTTCATTCCTTAGCTTTTTTTTCATGTCTACACCCAAACCTAATCTTGTTGGAGCTCCAATTCCAATTGCTTTCTTGCCCAACCTACCTCTCAATTTTGCTCACCCATAAGCTCTCTTTCAAAAACATTCTATTTTTTTCACAAATGTGATATTCATTCATTTAAAAGTTCTATTTTTCAAAAGCATTGTCTTTCTCTCACAAAAGCACTTTCTTTTTCTTAGAAGAGCTTTTCTTTCTTTGAAAAGCTTTTCTTTTTCTTAAAGAAGGTTGCTTTCACACACATAAATTTCCCCCCTCTTTAAAAAGTTTTTCTTTCTCTTTTATAAACGTTTTTTCTTTTTCAAAAGCTCTTTCTATTGCTTATGCATTTATATTTTTATAAGTCCTATTGGCACAAGGAGAGTCACAATGGTGGCGGAGTGTGACCCAAGTGCAATAGTGGTGGAACAACCCAAGAACGCGACTATGTAAAGGGGTGTTGGTGGTGGAATGCAATAATAGGTCCATTTTGTTTTGGTTGAAAGAGGTCGGCATTTGTGAGGTTCAAGTGGATTCTATCTAAAGATTAGGGTTTAAGTTTATAGTTCTTCCCTCTCATTTATGTGTGGGAAATGGTGTTAGGGTATTTGCCTAAAGATGATAACATTTCTTTTACTATAAGGGTGAGAACATGGATTTGTGGCAAAGCTTCTTGTCACTATGAAAAAAAAAGGCGTTTTGCAACTAGCCTTGCAACTCAATTTTTGAGTTGCATCAAACATTTGAAACTCATTATATTTATACGTTGTTAGTGCTAGTGAACAAGTTACATAAATTACAGAGTTGCAATTCACCGTATATATAATGTAATTCATTGCAGCTTTATCAAATCAACTCATTTTCAACTTTTATGCAATTTCATTATAATTGCACCATGATGTCATGTTGACATCATTAATTGTCATCCATCTATTAAAATTTATTATGTGGCACTATGAAATTTTTTGGATATAATTTATTTTTCAAAATATTGATATCCATCGTCCATTATGATTGTCAACGATGGTTTAAGATTGTGACACATGGCATAATAAAAAATTACCACATGGCATATTAATTATATATATATATATATATATATATATATATATATATATAATTCTATTTTGTATTTTTTA
>Ga0116231_10013194_pt1 | contig 11724 bp, 6 predicted proteins | sample S1TSphgellanicum_2_FD_89695 | JGI IMG/M metagenome (GOLD analysis project Ga0116231, IMG submission 89695) | Host-associated microbial communities from peat moss isolated from Minnesota, USA - S1T2_Fd - Sphagnum magellanicum MG | ecosystem: Host-associated > Plants > Peat moss > Unclassified...
AGAGGGGACAAGGGGGTTGAGATGGGGGTTGCTTTTTGTCCCACTGCCTCCCCCACACCCCAACACAACAAAAATAACGCCCAAAAAAACCCCCCCCCCCCCCCCCCCCCCTAAAGACAAAAAACGTAGAAAAAAACGTAGAAAAAAACCTAGAAAAAGAAAAACGCAAGAAGAAGAAGAAGATGGTGAAAAAGGGTAAATAAAGTTTGGTAGGTTTATTAAATTAAATACCTCTCAGAAAAAAGAGGCCACCAAAGTGTACAACAATCGATTTAAAATTGAGGACAAATGGGGATCCACTGATCAAATTAAGTAGAATAATGGGTCCGAATTTTTTTAAATAGTTGGAAAATAACAAACAAAAAGTGATGTTTTTTTTTAAAAATATTTATTCTGTTCTATTCAAGAATTTTTCAAATTTTTATTTATTCTACTTTTAAAATTAAAAAATCTATTCAAGCACTTTTGTTTGTTTGTTTGTTTGTTTGTTTTTTTCCTTTTTGTGTATTTATTTAGTGAATCAAGCCCCTCTTTTAAGTTATACTTTGGGTTTTAAATCTCATCTTGTGCGCTTTTGGTTGATGGATGTCCCACGAAAAACAAAAAACAAACAAATAAATAAATAAATAAAATCAAAATCAAAACTGCCTTCTCTGCTCTCCTGTGCTGAACTCGCCCGCCATAGCTCTTGGGGTTTCAAGCTCACGGCGTCTCAGACGTTTGTATTTTTTAGCGCGGACAAAGTCTGGTGCGTGGCGGCTCCAAATGGGAACACGTTAGCTCGCTCGCTCGTTTTCATCGCAAGGTGGTTTTCTATGAGTTGCAAGGAAGGTAAGAAGTCAAGCTCTTGTTGCTGTGTATCTTCTTATCTGTTTTGCCTCTCTTTGCTCTAATCTTTGCTTCTGGAGAGATCCTGGAAAAGTCTTAGCTTTTTGTTTTGTTTTGTTTTTTTTTTTTGTTTTTTTGGGCTTTTGGAGCAGGTTCGTCCTTTTGCTCTTTTTTATGTGCCTGCTTGCTTTCAGGGATTTTTCACAATGGTTTTTTGGCACCAGCTTTGTTTCCTTTTTTGTTTGTTCGGTGGTTGTCTTCTTGGTTTGGTTTCATTGTCATCATAGCAGTAGGAGGCAGTTGTGATCTCTCTACTTGCCTTAGGGTTAGATGCCTGCTTTAACAGGGGCCAGCTAAATGAGATGAAGCTTCCCCCTCACCAGCTTGTTGCAGCTTGAATGAGTATATGATTGACTGGTTTGATTAGCTATTTCTCTTGAGTGCTTGTCGATATTCTGACTGGGTCTTCCGCTTGCTCCCAGATATGCCTACAGAAACTCAGCATACAGATTTTTGTATAATTGTGTTCCTGGAATTTTGAGTAGATTGCTACTAAGCTTATCTACACCTGCTGATGGGAGCCAATGAAGTTAGTTGGGGGCTCTGGGATAATGGCAGATAGTCACTGCCATTCATGATGGAAGGCCATGTTCTGATGCTTTGTGAGTGATACTCACTAGGTTATATGACTGCACTTCTTCTTGTCATGTTCACTTTTTGGTTTTGCTGGAACTGACACAATGGTTGTCAATGTGTTGTTGTTTAAGTTTTCTCTCCAATCTCATAGATTTACTCTAGGAGAAGTTTTTACATTGTTAAAGCTTTGGTGGTAATGTATGACTGATGAAAGCTGCTGTGTCTGGAATTTGGATTTGGTTGAATAGTGCCTAAGGAGCAAATGGTGTAAGTGTACTAGGAGCAAGGGCACTGCATTGAAGACGTGTTGAACCTGGAGATCTCAATAAGCAATGGGGTCTCATGAAATGGCAGAGTTGCCCACACTTCTGGAAGCACATAATGTGAATGTGGTGGGCACAGGTGAGGAGTTGGTGGTCCTGGGCCATGGCTTTGGCACTGACCAGTCAGTCTGGAAGCACATCCTGCCACACTTGGTTGATAACTACCGAATCATACTATATGACAACATGGGTGCTGGGACCACTGATCCTGAGTACTTCAGCTTCCAGCGCTACTCAACTCTGCATGGCTATGCAGATGATCTGCTCTCTATTCTTGATGAGCTTGAAATTGAGTCTTGTATATTTGTGGGCCACTCGGTAGCTGGCATGGTGGGGTGCCTTGCTTCCATTGAGCGACCCTTTCTCTTCTCCAAAATCATTATGATTTCTGCATCTCCAAGGTAGTATCAGTACTTGCTGGCACCATTCATCTGTCTGTATCTCTTCACCCTTGTTACATATCCGCCTCCTAGCGTTAGTATTATTGGGGTGAATAGAAATTATCAATTTGGGGCAGTTGTCCCCTAGGACTTCTGACTTCCCTTCTGCAAAGTAACTTAATCTTCATTAGGCAAAGCAGACACTGTGGCTGCTGACACAAGTGACCGCTTTCTCAGTCACTCTTGTAGAATCCACTGCCATCATTTCTAATGCTGCTCCTTGTGCTCTCAGGTATCTGAATGACACAGACTACTTTGGGGGATTTGAGCAAGAGGATTTGAACCAGTTGTTTCTAGCAATGCAATCCAATTTTAAGGCCTGGGTTTCAGGGTTTGCACCCTTGGCTGTGGGAGCAGACATTGAATCTCCAGCAGTTCAAGAATTTGGGCGAACTTTCTTCAACATCCGGCCTGACATAGCCTTCAGTGTGGCCAAAACTGTTTTCCAGAGTGATTTAAGGTGCATACTGGCACAGGTACTTTGTCACATACTTCCAATTGTTTTAAACTGCTGCTGTAAGATGATTTGTAACTGTGCTTGAGGTTTGCAAAACAATAGCAGATTCTGTATCCTTTCTTATCCTGTAAGGATATGCTCCATCTTTCTCCAAATCCAAATCTTTCTAGTGCAGATGGCCTAATAGCCCATAGAACAATCTTGCCATTTTAGAGAGGGGGTTTTGAGTGTGTCTATATGCTCTCATTTTAAGAGAAAGGTTTCACTTGGAGGTGCACATACCCAGTTGACAGACAAGATGCTACAGCACTGGATGGTTAACCCTGAGAATCTTGTGTCAGGGCTTTGTAAACATAACCAACTTCATCATTTCAGGACTCTGCATGATGTTGAACTAAACAGGTTCTTGTTAATCTCATGTCAAGACAGGGGCAAATGACCTGGAAGCGGATTGACTTGAACTTTGTAGGTTTTGTCAGTTATTGTTTACTCTAGCTGAGATGGATTGAGTTTGGTGTTGTGGATGCAGGTGTCAGTTCCTTGCCATATATTGCAGAGTAGCAAGGACTTGGCAGTCCCAGTTGTGGTATCAGATTACCTTCATCACTCACTTGGAGGCCCCACAGTTGTTGAGGTTCTCCAGACAGAGGGTCATCTACCTCAACTCAGTTCACCAGAAGTTGTCATCCCTGTTCTCAAACGTCATATCGCTGGGAACATTGAAGTATAGATTTCACCAGCCATAGTTTCTGAATATGAAAGTGTAGGCTCGTATGTGCAATAGAAATTAAAAATCGTCATGAGTGCAGGTTTTCAATTGTGGTTTTGGTTGTTTTCATAGTTCTTTTTGTGTTTGGGTAGTATGTTGTGATTTTTTATGAATGTATGGGAGGTGAAGATCCTCTTAGTGATTAACCCAGTTCCAGGTCTTGGTACAGGATTAGTCACTAAGAGGCTCTTCCAGTTTTGAGCCCAGTGTATATGTACAAAGGCTTGTAATGACAATTTAGGACCAGGTCTGGTCACACATCAAGGGTGTTAATCTTGAAGTGTTATTGGGATTGCAATAGGAAGCAGAATCAGTGGGAAGGTTGTTGCTGCAAAAACAGCAAGTCAGGTGATATGCGCTATAGGGAAATATGAATGGACCTCAGGAGCCTTGCTACTTCCACATGTAATACAATGCTTGATGAGCACATATACACCATCTCACGCAATTCAGGATGCCACACAGTGACTTGTATAGCCTTGGTTTGTGTCTATCAACAGGAGATGTGTTATTCATTCTTGAGTGCTCGATTGAGAAAAGTAATCATATATTCTACTTTGATCATGCATAGCACATGAGGCACAATCTCAGCCTTGCCTTGTTTGTGTCGTTGCTGTGAATCTTTGCAGACTTTGTACCAGATCTCACCTGTGTCCACTTCAAAGATTGCAGCTTGGAAGTGGTGCATAAGACTGTTCAGAAATTGAGATCAAGGATCAAATTGACAATACAGATGTGTGTATGCACCTATGCACCAAGGGTTGGAGTTTTGCTTTGAAACTAAGTTCTTGTATTTTGTAATTGGAGGTTTTTCTCTTGGAGGTTGATCTTTGTGTGAAGAGTATAAGGCACAGTCAAGTGAAGGCACAGGTAATGCAAATCTATACCTGGAAGTGAAACTCCTTTGAGACCAATTGAGGTGGTAAAAGAAGTTTAGTCCTTTACTTTGTTCTCGTTCCCTTTTTTCATCCTCCCTTTTGATTTGGTCTTGGAATTTGGGACACTGAACCCCAGTTTTGCGCACTTATGGATAACTTTAATATTAGTGTCATTTGTGTGAACAAATGAGATCACATTGAAAATTGTAGAAACAGGTTGATGTGATTGTTTGAGTTGCCAAACTACACTAATTCAGATTTTGGGTATGTGTTTTTCTATTAGTCTTTTTTCACTTGTTGTAGGTTATTTAACACTTGAGTGTGAATTGTATTTATAGTCTGTGATGTATACTAAAATTACAAACATAAAATGTTGTTGGGTTTTGGTACATGATGTAAAACATTTCTATTTTCACATCAAAAGAGATAGTTTGATATTGTATTGGGTCTGATAATGGCATCATGAGGGTGAGATCAGGTGGCAATGGGTGTGTTCTTCATGATAAAGTTTGATGTGAATTTCATACTACAGATATTAACAGATATTACAATGTCAAACGATACTACAAAATACCAACCAAGATTTACCATATCTTCTATTTGAAGTGAATGTGTCTGAGTGATAATTTGATACACATACTGCTTGGATGTTGTCCACTAAGGAGATGGTGAAAGAAACAATTGAGAGGAATGGGATTGTGAGTGATGTTGGAGTCATAGATTTGTAGATAGAGGAAGAATTTTGTGGAATATATACAAACCTTGCTAAACAATTTTAGTGTGAAAGGATGGTCCCCTTACATCACAAAAGAGCTTCTCAATTGCATGGATAGCACCTCACTAATTGATACCTAAGGTACATCCTCTTATTCCCAACCTTTTCGGGGTTGAAATCTTAGCAAAGGTTGTATGTAAATGCCTTAGGATGAAGACATTCCTTATGAATCGGAGACCAATCTTACCTAGCTACAGCCTTGTGTTGGCCCTTTGTTTAAAAGTGTCTACATCTTAAAGCTTTTGATCAAATCCCATTACCTCGAAAAATAAAGGAGGGTGTTGATTTGTTTTAGTGGTAAGGTAGTGGCGTCACGAAGGTGGCATAAAGAAAAGGAATATTGCAACACAAGATTTCCTTTAACCTAAAATGCACCAAAAGAATTGGGGTGGGGGTGCGCACTATTCACCATTAGTGTCAATAGTTATGGTTTGAAAACAAAGTATAAAAGAAAGCTGTTTAGGGATATATGATATATGTGGTCATTGAAAAAGCTTTTCATGTTATTTATACCAAGGTTGATTAGTTGTCATATAGGTACCATCGGTACAAGGGAAGCTTCAACACATGTCCGTCATGTAATTAATTAAATTTGAAAATTCCATGTCAAAATTGGAATATTTCTCTATTTTTCTTCACACAAATTTTCTCTTTGTGAATGGTGTACTTTTGCAAATTTTCAACATTTCTACAAATAGTTTAATCCTTACCCTAAGGTCAGTTTCGTCATTAAATAATCCTCAAAATAGTGAAATGAAATTTTGTGAAAATATGAAGTTGACATGGTGAAAATCATCACACTTATCATTGGCTACATTCTGAATAACTTTGCTACACATATCACAATATTATAGTAGATGATGGAAAACAATATAATTTCAAACATTTAAAAACAGATTCATTCTTTGAGGAAAAAATAATTATTTGTTTTGTCAATGTGGAAACTGACCCTAGGCTATGGTAGTGTCGAAGTTGCCAAGGTACTAAGCTTGTAATAACAAACAACTTTGATTACTTCTAGTTGGTGCTTTCATTGTAGGGGTCCCACATAATAATGTGGTTTTTACTTGAGGATTTGGAGGGAATGGCTTTTGCAAAAAAGCATTCCAATGTACAAAATACTAAAGGGTTATTCTTACATAAATCAACATTAGTCTTTTGAGGATTGTCTAAAAGTTATTGACTATTTGATCCAACATGCAATCTTTTTAGGGTGGCTTACAAATACATATGTGCCTTAAATTTTAATCCAAGGCATTGTCTTTTAATTTTTACTTAACTCTTCATGCAAAAACATTGCACACCTTGGGGGGCTGGGGAGGGTGGGGATCTTGAAGAAAGATTTCATTTACAAAATTTACAATTCCAAAGATACCATAGAACACTCTTGTAACACTACCTAATGTCTCATTTTGAACGTAGTCAGTTACTTGTAAATTCTTGTAGCAAGGGAAATGGATTCACCAAACATCCCAAAAAGGCTTGACAAAGGCTTTGACCGTAAACTACTCACATTCTCTTTTGGTAACCATTCGGCCTTGTGAATTCAATAATGGATGGCGGAATGAAAGTATGTGCATTTCAGTGAGCTCTAATGATAAATTGAAGGTCCAAAATACTTCCATTCACAAGGCAATGGAACAAGACATTGATGCAATTTTAAGAGAAATCGATGGAAAAAACAATTAAATACAACCAAATCAGATCAGCTACGGATATCATTTTTTATTTACAAAATTATTGGATGATCGACAAAATTGCAACTCTGCCAAGAATAAGTAGATGATAAATAAAATTTCTCAATTATTTTGGAATGCTACCCATGAACCTTGACCTTCATCTTGTGAGTGCAATAAGCCAATACCATAAAATGGAAGGCAATGCAAGAAATTTTGCTAAATAGAAATTTGAAAACAACATTGGAAGTAAACTTTACTAAAGAATTTGTTCTTACTTTTGGAATCTTGTCAAGTAGAGGATTAATGAGAGAGCTTGCACCCTAAGAAAACCTTAGGAGAAAGCACCATGGTTCATATTTTGTAAACATGGGCCTGTGTTTCTTAGCAAATAAGTACTTATTCTGGGGGAGGGACAAAAGTTGAAAGTTTGAATGGACTTACTCGTCGTTGAGAAATTCTTAACCTTACAAATTTTTTATTTGAAAAATCATGAACCCCATGTTTGAGCACTAAAATGAGATTAACCTTGTTTTCACCGACATTACATGTTGTTTTCGATTGGTATCATCATAGGCCATTAACCCCTCTCAAATATGTTTTGAATTAGGAAAAGAGTGGCACATATGTCTAATTGGTATATTAGAATGAAATAGTTTGTCACATAGTTTGTTTCATGTATGAAGATAATGCTCATATTTTTTCTTATAATGTTTAGGAGGCTATGGATAACTATTGGACGGCCCACATAATTTTAGGTCAATTCTATTTAGGAGGGGATCAAGACAAGTAGTAATTAGAACATTTAGGCTGAGTGCCCGGTGATGGGATCTCAAGAGAGTATTATAAGGAAACAACATGTGATGATTGGTACTTTGGAGGCTTGAACATCTTGGAGTGTTTTGGAGGTTGATCATCTTTTAGTTTGAAACATCATTTAAGCATGTGTGTTTGAGGCTTTAGGAGGGTGCAATTGGTGCTAAATGCATCAAGGAGGAGGAAGTCTTCACACGCATGGGCGGTGTACTATGTAAGAGAACTAGGTTTAAAATGAAATAATCATGAAACATAGAACATTATCACGCATGGACTAAACTAGGAAGCTCCATTTGCAATGATAATTGTTGGAACACTCGGATTGCATTTTGAATAACTTGTTTGTACCTTTCAAACTTAAGCTTAAAACAAATTGGGGAGGATTTGTGAGCATGTTTTACAAATAGGAATATAGTTGATTGTTTATCTTTGGTATTTTTCCAAAATGGGGTATAAAGGAGAAAAGTAAGATTTTTTGAACTCAGAAATGCATGGTGAATGCATGTTCCTCAAAACCCTAAAAAGTCAAACAAAGGAAAGAAAAGCTATTGCAGGTTGTGTGAGGTGCTTATTTGGGGGCACGTGTGCATGCCGGAGATGAAGAGATCAATTCCATAGACAAGAAAGAAAAAGAGAAAAGGGAAAAAAAAAAGTTGGAATTGGTAATAGTTTTGTTCTATAAGAACAAGGATGCAACACGGGTAGAGTTTTCTTAAAAGCTCAAAAGGTGGAAAACCATGGTGGATGGGTGGGAAGCAACAAGAAACCCTCCCCAAATCAGGATGGTGAATGTCCTAAAACAACAGGGAGCTAATGGATAAGGGAAAAATCAAACTTGTTGAGGAGTCCACCTTACCACAGTTGTTGGATAAAGGACTTTGTGCATTGTTACGAGATCTGGGCATGTTGCCGTGGGACACGTAGTGTTGACTAGTTTTTCATCCCATCAAACTCTCCCTTCGATCTGCTCATTGTTGGATTAACAAAGATGGTGTTTGAATTTTGGCATTATGTCGTCATGACTATGACTTTGTGTGTCGTGAACCCAGTTAATCATAGTGCATCCTCAACCCAGTTTGGGATTCCAAAGTACTAAGCCTTACCCACCTCTCTTAGGTCTACCCATTTTCTAAAGTCTTTAATGCACTTCCAAAAATGCAACCCTCATCCATGGAACATCTGACTTACTTGGTGGATCATGGTTGGGTCGTACACAAGAATTGAACCGCTAGGGAATTAAGGGATCCTTTTGCATTGGATGCTTCAATAGGGTCTTTCTTCTTTTGAGCTAACGTTTATCGAATTCCTTTTGCACGTGTTATAAAAGCTCTTTACAATAGATAAATAAATTGAATGGTTGTTGAGAGTGTTTTATGATTTGCCTTTTTTCACAAGAGATAGTTGTATTTTGCCAACACTTCCATATACAAAGCATCCCACCGCCCACAAAAGGCGGTCATAAAATTGGTTTGGCCAATTAGGTACAGACATATGGTGAGCTATGGTGAGTTTTGATACACGTTTTTTTTTTGGCTGCATGCATGGTGTACAATCCAGAGTATGCCACTCGGCTCTCATTGGACATGTTGAAGACAATTTACGTTTTTTGCACTTGAAGAAAGACGGTGGTCATGGCGTTCAACGTGCTTAACTGGCCTCCACACCCAATTCCTGACTTCCAGCAACAAACGGCCCGCCAGCGTTGCATGCGCTAAAAGATTGGCTTGTTGACCTGTAGCAAACCCTCTCCCTTTGAACTCCACTTTTCAGGGGAAGGAACAAAAAACCTTCTTTGGTACAGGTTTGTCTTGCAGCTTCATAGGACTAGTTTTCAACAAAGAGTCTCTTTCCCTGTGTAACGGATGCCTGCCTAACATGAAGCTGCTTTCTTCTCTCTCTCTCTCTCTCTCTCTCTCAGAGTTCATGCTTTTTTTGCCTGCATTTTATCAAATAGTCAAGCACATGTTTTCTTTTTCTTTCGACTTTTGGGATACAAAAATATATTGTGGGGTTTTATAAGCAATTTGTATCTTCCTTGTAAGTGTGCTTTCTTGTAGTAAAGTTTTTGCACAATTTTTGCTCATTTGATGGCATCCTCCCATACGAATGGCTTTATTGACTGTCATAGAGTTTCAGTAAACCAGCACCCACCAGCGCACCTTCCACTCAATGCCCCTTATTCCTTGGTTGTGGATGAACCTCAACTGAGTTAATATTTGGTTTCACCTTGGTGTCCAATTTTGTAGGAAATAGGTCTCATAAATAGGTAAATAGGTAAGAAAATAGGTAACTACTAGGCAAGTAGAAGGTTTATACATAGGTAAGGGCTGTGTTTACTACCTACCTACTAATAACCTGCTTGTGAGTTGTTGGTGGGTAAGTAGCCAAAAAAATAAATTTGAGCTAACCACCATGGTTAGCTAGGAACTTGAACTCAACAGAGAACTGTTTCCTGACCACTTACCATTCATCCTTCATGGTGCACTGGTGGGTGCTGGTTCATTGTGGGCAGAGTTTGGCAGGTTTCACATCATCATTGTTCACACATTTTGATCAGTAGGCCCTGTAGCTTTTGACTAGAACATAGGATCCCTTCAAAACCAAAAGATCAGACTAGCCACACTGATCCATACAAGCCTAAATAGCACCCATGCAAAGTAATAATTTGTATGAGGAGCTCATGCATTCATGCATTCTATTATCTTATTAACCCTAGGGTTAGCATGCCCATCAGCAAACATTAACCCATCATTGAACACTTGAATAGTGCACAAATGGACTGGTGAATGAATGAATGAATGAAATGAATGGTGGTGCCATAGAGCACACACCACTATTCAAAGCAAATTGATCCTATGGCTGAAGGCATGGTTTTGAAGCATTTTGTTTGCGTTTTCGAATTGTTTGTGATTTTAACACATATGGGTTTATTTATGTTTCATCTATCAAGTAATTTTAGACATCCAAATAGAACGGAATTAGTGTAATCTTTTCCTTCTTGATCTCCTTACCCATTCTCCAAAACTACTTAAAGTACTTCCATTATTCAAGTTCAGTATAAGGGAAGGCCCTTTGCCCAAGGTCCGAGTGGAACCAAGGGCCCAACCCAAGGTCCAAATGTTGTGTTAGCAAAGCCTTCCTATGTTGTGACGTGTAATGTCGTGACGTTCGGTGTTGTAAGGGTGTAAATCTATAATAAACTCTACTAAACAAAAAGACTAAAACCAGTCAAAGGTAGAAACTAATCAACTAAAAAAAGATGCACACACATATATATACAATGCATAAGAGGAGGCTGAAATAAAATTCTCATGTATCCCCCCCCATACTTAATCAGGGAAAAACGTTGGCATGGTATGAGTAGAAATCAAGGTGTTGTAGGAGAACATGATGAACAATACCAAAGGCCAACGAAAACTTGAGTGCGTTCTTGCTTGAGGCAGAATAGATGGTATCCACCATTACAATTATCGCAAAGCAACATCTGATCAACATCATCTGTCCTTTGACATACCTAACATGGATAGTCAAATGGAGGAATCCAAGTCGACATGATGATGGTTGGATCCAAGTTTGGCAGGTGGAAGGGCACACAATTTTTGGAGTGATCTCGAATTGTGCATTCGTCAACTCCTTACAACTCTAACACACTCGAAAGCCTGATTGCTTTAATCCTCAAGATAGTGCAATCGGAAGAAGTGTCTATAATATCGTTAGTGACGCGCTCCTAAATCACGGGGTGAAACCCACTTGAGGGTTTCACAAAGTCAAGTTGCAGAAAGTTGAACTTGGTAGCACGCTCCCGGCTTCCAACTCTAGAAAGGGGTAGAAGGTCGAGTTGGGAGCCCCGGGATTAGATTAGAAAGAGGGACTAACTTAGCTCGTGTGAATCTGCATCCAAAAACCAACCAAATCGGGTTAGTTTAGCATTCGGGACACCCTTTGGTGTTGGGACTTGCCACGGGCACTTGGACACACAAGACTCACCACGGCCCGGTTTCGGGGGAAGCCACCACCTTCCCCCATATAGTATTCTCTGCGGCTGGTCGCGGAGGCTACATCCGAATGGCACAAATTCCCGGGACTCCCGAAATGGAGTCCCGAAATTGTCCCGGTGGGACTCCCG
>Ga0116231_10013195_pt1 | contig 11724 bp, 15 predicted proteins | sample S1TSphgellanicum_2_FD_89695 | JGI IMG/M metagenome (GOLD analysis project Ga0116231, IMG submission 89695) | Host-associated microbial communities from peat moss isolated from Minnesota, USA - S1T2_Fd - Sphagnum magellanicum MG | ecosystem: Host-associated > Plants > Peat moss > Unclassified...
CCCACATATCCGCGTGTTTGCTTTTCAGGACTTCTTTGAGCCGGGCAACTTCCGCAGCCCCCAGCTCCTCCACCATCCGCTCAATTTCGTATTTGTCTTGTGAAGGCTGTGCTGCGGCGGATGATCCCATGCCTCATTCTAATGGGTCATGGCGTCATGACGCCATGACCCCGCGTAAAGTTATAAAATACCTCTAATGGAAGTTCCAGACAATGTGATGTCATTGGCGGTTTGCCGTCGCCTGGTGGAGGGCAAGACTCTTCCGGGCATGGTGGCCGGGTTCCGGTGCAGGATTTGCAACGTGGAGTTGCAGGCGTCGCCGGAGATGGCTGAGCGGATAGAGAAGTCTAGGCGCACGGGCAAACCATTGGAAGTGATGTGTCAGCCTTGCGGCATAGGGATGTCTCAGCGGGCACAGGCAGCCGGGGTCAAAGTTAACAGTGCGGCCTCTCCGCAAGCCCTTCAATCCCTGCGTAAAACCGATCCCGACGCGATCGAATATATGCTAAATCAGGAGATCACTTGCATGAAATGCGGAAAACGGATTGCCAAGGGTGACGCCCTCAACCCGCATGTTTGCTAGAAAATAACCTTTCGTTGAAGAGAAGGCGCACCGTCTCCATCACCCGGATGGAATCTGACGACAGCACATCGTTGAACCGGCAGTCGTAGTTCTTCGCCAGCACGCCCTTGAAGCGGACGATCGGCCCACGCTCAACCCATTTGATATACGGGTACAAAGTCGCCTGAACCAGCCCTTCATGCCCGATCACAAGAACGCTGAGAGGACCCCGGATCATGGGGTCCTTCATCTCGTAAAAGTTGGCCTCCTTCATCACCCACTTTTCAACGAGATCCGTGCTGCCAAACGGTATCATGCTGCCCGTCGCGCCGGTATCCGGGTGATGTTAGCCGTCTTGCGGAACAGTTCTTCGTTCGTTTCTATCATCAGCTTTTGGGCCAGCAGGTTATCCGCACTCGGCATCTCTTTTGTCGGGTGAATGCAGAGAGTTTCGATAATCACACCTTCTGGGCTGATGACTTCCACGTTTCCGGCCCAGCCTTCCTTGATGCGGTAACGGCGGTTGCCGTCAGCGGAAGCCACCTCAAAAAACCGTTCTCTGGTGAACTGCTCCCGCTGCCGGTCGTTTAAGAATTGCATCAGCAGCTTCTCCGCCCGGTGATTGGCTTCATCGCGGATGACGCGGGCCCGCTCGATCCTCTCCCGGACAAGCGCTTCTTTCCGTTGCCGGGCGCGGATCTCCTCCGCCGACTCGACCGGTTCAACATTGCAGTAAATCGCTCCCACCATATTCTGCACCCAGCGCTGGTAGATGTAATCCACTTGGCTGGATGTGTAATGAATGGTGTACGCCTGCGGAGTGTACGTCTGCGTCTGCGGGGTGTACGTCTGCTGGGTGCCTTTCACTGACTGCTCAGCCCAGATTTGCCAGGCCGTGTTCGGAGTGGCGTATGTGTAAATGCAGTTGTCGCTGGCCGTTATCGTGCTGCTGACCTTGGAAATGGGCATTCCCATGGCATTGTAGATCAACGGGCACCCCCCTGCATCGGCGGGGCGAAAATGATGCATTGCGCATCGGGGTCAAAATTCTTTATCACCTCCGCCCTCTGGCCATCCGGCCTGACTTTGTAAGCCATGTAACCGTTGGCTCTCCATTCATTGAAGGTTTTGCGCACATGGGCCACCTCCTCCGGCTTTGAACGGTCCCACGTCACTTTGTAGTCACCGGCTGGCCGCTCCGGCTTGCCGTCCTCGTAAGAGATCATGATGGCCATGACGCTCTGGTTTTCCGCCAACGGCGTTCTCAGGATGTCGCCTATAGTTTGTATCATTGCACCGCCTTTTGGATAGTATAGTCCCAACCTTCCGACTATCCAACCTATTTCTGTGAGATTCAAAGCACGCCTTCTGCAAAAGCCTAAGCGCTCTTACGGCCTGAACGCCACCGACGACATCGACGATCAGAACAAGAACGCGGAAGAGACTGCCACCCCCATGAATCACCACGAGACCCCGCCTAACGCTGTTAACACAGCATATGACACGGCGGCGGACGAGTTTCCCGGCCTTGGCAAGCACAAGCACCGCTTTCCGGCACGCGGCATCAACTAGAGGTAAAAGTGAACCACAACGAAGACATCGACGACGGCATAGCCGAGTTTCAGGCGGAGCGGGAGAGGGCGGAGGCGGAAAAGGTATACCGAAGATTCGCCAACCTATTCGACAGCGAAATCAACGGGAAAAGGTTCACCGGCAAGAAGGTGGGCAGCATCGTTCTCGCCGGTCGTCGGACCGGGCACCGGGGCCACCCGTATGACTTTGAGAACGGCACGATCACGCTGGACGGCCAGCACGGCGGCACCCCGGCCACGCTGACGGTCCGGTGGGCCAACGACCTAGGCATCGTCGATACAAGCCTGTCGGTCCGCTAAAATTTGCTGGCGGGCGAAGACGATTTTCCCGGCCAGCCCACTAGGGATGTGTGCCCGAAGCATCCTATTCAACCTATGCCTTTCCGGTACCTTTGGAAGCCGACCCTTTAGCCGGTCATACCTCTGCGGTATCGGCACCATCTACCCTGGACAAGCTGGTCAGCCACTTTCCCTTCCCGGAGATCCGTCCTCAGCAGCACATAGCCCTCAAAACAATAGCCGACTCATTTGACAGAGGCATCCCGTTCACTCTGCTGGAGTGCCCCACAGGTGCCGGAAAGAGCCCCGTGGCGATAGCCGCCGCTGCCCACGTCGGCTCCGCCCACTATGTCACCTCCCAGAACATTCTGAGCGACCAGATTGTAAACGATTTCGGGCATCTGGGCATAGACAGAATCAAGGGCAAAGCGAATTATGAGTGCCGCAGCCACGCCAATTGTGCCATCGGCACACAGGTAAACGGTTCCTTCTGCGCTGAATGCCCGTACCGCATCGCCAAAGAGGCATACATGCGGTCGGCGATCGGCACAACCAATTACTCGTACATTCTGACCGAGGCTATGTACGCCAAAGAACTGCTTCCCCGCAAGCTTCTGGTTTTGGATGAGGCGCACAACATCGAAAGCGAAATCCTGTCCCTCACCGACATAGAGATCGCCCCCGCCACCATCAAGCACCTGAATCTCAGCCGCGTTCCCTATTTCCGGGTGAATGAGGAAAGCATGATCCGGCAATGGCTGAACAAGACTTTCATGGTTCAGCTAGAGCACCGCCTGGAGACATTAAAAGCAAGACCCTCTTCATCGCTGACGAAGCTGGAATTGGCCGAAGTCAGCACCCTCAACAAACTCAAATCCAACATCACTCTTTACCTGGAGTCCGACCGCCCGGAGGACTGGCTGGCGTGGTCGCAGGACGACAAGCTTCTGATCCGGCCCCTTGATTGTTCCAGCTTCGCCCGCGATTTCCTGTTCGCCGGAGCCGAGCACATTTTGATGATGTCGGCGACGATACTCGACCACTCGACATTCGCACGCACGCTTGGAATCCCCCGCGACAAGATCAACAGCCTGTCCCTGCCCTCTGACTTCGACCCCAAGAACCGCCGCATTGTGTTCTGGCCCACGGGAAGCATGTCGTATGCGACGAAAATGGCCACGCTGCCCCGCATGGCGCAGCGAACATCGGCGATCCTGGACCGCTTCTCCGCAGTCAAGGGCGTGGTCCATACGCACACCTACCAGATCAACGACTATCTGGTGGAGCGTTTATCGACCGGAGAGCACTCCAGCCGAATCATCACGCACACCGGAGCGCCAGGCTCACGGGAAGCGGCCCTTCAGCAGCATTTCCTGAGCCCGGAGCCGACCGTTCTTTTCAGCCCCTCTATGGCCGAGGGCGTCGATCTCGTTGACGATCTCTCGCGTTTCCAGATCATCGTCAAAGTTCCTTATCCGCTGCTGGACACCTATAACCGGGCCCGCATGGAGCGCGATCCGAAGTGGTATGCCCTGAAGACCGCCGTCAAGCTCACCCAATCGACTGGCCGCAGCGTCCGCAACCACAACGATTACGCCTGGACCGGCATTCTCGACTCCGATTTCTACCAATTCCTGCTGAGCAACACCGACATCCTGCCGCCGTGGTGGAGGGAATCCGTCGAGTTCCGCGACGCCAAAAGCTTATGTTAACCGCCGAACGCTTCAATTTAGACACACACCCGTTTTTCCAGATTTTGCACGCCCTGTTCCGCGAGGACGGCTCCGACGACGAACTGATCCGCTCCCGGAAGGCCCTGCAATGGCTCCTGAACAACGGCACCACCGTGCTCAGCGTGTTCACCGCCGAAGAGCGCGACGTGATGAACACGATCAAGGAATACCACTCGGTGTACGCCGAGCCGCCGACGCGGGCGGCCTTTGAGATCTTCATCAAAACGCACGAGAAGCACAAACCCATACTCGAAGTTCTCGCCGCCTACGACAAAGAGGCGGATAATCTTCCGACGATCGAGCACACCGAGATGAGCGTTCACCTCGATATGCGAATCAAGGACCAGGAAGCCGCCCGGTTCAAGTTCTTCGCCCAGCAGGCTCTACTGATCTGCGACGGGGCGATGGCCGAGCCGATGAAAAAGGGCGAGAGGGTGATGAGCGGGCCCCGCGATGCCGTCAACTTCATCATCGAGAAATCCAATAAGGAGATTTTCGCCTCCCCCTCCGGCATCGACGGCGGCTACATCGAAGACCTGGCCGACGATATGGACCGCCATTACGCGATGGCGGAGCTGGCGGCCTCTAACAACAGCCTGTATATCAAGACGGGCCTCGATGTGATCGACAAGACCCGCTTCGGCTTCAGGCGCGGCGAGTTTGTCGGAGTCCTCGGATTCGCCGGTGCCCGCAAGTCCGGCATGCTCAGGAGCATCAGCTACCATATCGCCTCGCAGGGCTTCAGCGTTCTGCATATACCTCTCGAATCCGAGGTCTTCGAGGAGACTGCCTTCTACGCCTCCATCCATTCCAAGAGCAAGGAGTTCCCGCCAAACGGCATCGGCAAAACCGGCATCTACAACGGCAATCTCGCTCCCGACGATAAGCGGCTCTACGAAGAGCAGGTCAAACCTTCTTTTGAGGCTTTGCTTGGGAACAACCTCAGGATCATGCAGTTCAAGACGAACCCGTCCTGGGAAATGCTCCGCAGTCTCATTCTGACCCAGCACAGCATGAAGCCGATCGACTTCGTGGTGGTCGATTACCTGTCCATGGTCAGCACCCCGAACAGCAGAAACCCGATCAACGACATCAACGACATCATTCAGGAGGTGAAGGTGATGACGCTGGCCAACCAGTGGGTGTTCGCCACTCCGGTGCAGGGGAACCGCAACGGCTACAAGGACGCCACCAATGCTGACGGCAAGTGGGACAAAACCGGAGTCGGTAATTATTCGATGTTTGAAAAATCCCTTGATCTGCTTCTTTACGTGTTCTCAAACGATGACTTGTCTGCCATCAACAAGGTCAAAATGGGCTCCTGCAAAGACCGCCGTGGCCCCGACATCCCGCTCAGCATCCTGGGCGTTGACCCTTATTCTCTGGGGTTCCTGAACGATGCTTTGCAGCCCGCTGAATCCAAGAAGGAATCCGGCCACGACATGCTCATCCCGGACTTTGATTTCGTATGAGACGGGTCAGGGCCAAAGCGCCCAAATGGACCAGCCTGTGGCGGACAGCCGGGGCGCTCGGCACAATCCCGACCGATGAGGAACCGGCCTGCGAGTTGCGGGAATCGGAAGACGGGCGGCCCAATCTGAGGTACAGGGCCGTCACCAACGGCCTTCCCTGGCTGGTCGATATCTACCAGGGTCACTTCTATCGCGTGCAGGTGGGTAACGGCATGGGCGAGATATGCCGGTCCATCCCCGCTCTGCTCGGCTACCTGGAAAGGAATCTGCTTGCAGGAAATAAAGTCGATTGATGAACTACAGCGCACCCGTCTCATACAGCGGGCGGCGACTAGCAAGGCGGCGATGGAGCTGAATGGTGCCCTTCTGCTCGGCGATGAGGAGGGCCGCACCAGCATCGTTGAGCTTTTAAAGAGCTATGCTTTCCAGCCAAGTGTCTACGAGAGGGAGCAATCGGAGTCCGCCCGCGATCTGTTCCAGCCCGGAGCAACATTTGCCGTGGGCTTTATTGTCAACGCCGTGGCTCTAAACTTCCTGGCCGACCTACCGTACCGGGAGATTCACCGGGGTCTCCTCACCTCTATCCTGCTGAAGATGGCCCCTGGATTCCTGGCCGGGTTCATCAAGGATCAACTTCCTCAAGACTCGGATAAATATCTCAAGATTCTTTCGGAGGCGATCGCCTATATTCTGGAGCGCTACGGGCTGGCCGAGTCAAAGGACGGCAGGCTCAGCATCACGCCCCTGGGCCGCCGCTGCGGCGTTCACATGGCGGGCATCGACAAACACATCAGCATTCTTCAGGAGGCCCACCGCAGGTTTCAGGGCGGCGGCGAGTAAGCATGGACCTTCCTCCCGTCACGCAAGTCTTCACATCCAGCCCGAAGAAGAACAACATCATCGTCGGCGACCATGAGCCGCAGATACGTTTCTTCGAGCAGGTATCCGGCTGCAAGGCTCGGCACGCCGATTACGTGAACGACACGATGCTGCTGGGAAAGACCGGCATGCTGTATGTGGTCTCGGAAGACTACAAGCTGGAATTGTCGGAGGAAGTAAAGAAGAAGACCGGGATGTGGGCGGCTCTCCCTATCATCAAGGGATCAGCCGCCATTCATGCTTTGGCCAAGCATGCCCACACGCTGGCCTTTGGGACAAAGAAGCCTGACAAAGAGATGCTGGCCCGCGTCGAGGACCTTGTCACCAAAGACCCTGACTTGATTGCCGACATCCGGGCGCTGCTTTGGAGGACGGTGGAGGCGTTCCGCGACGACAAGGGAAAGCCGGATGAATGGTTCGAGCCATGGCAATCGGCAACAAGCTGGATGCCTTCCGGGGTTGACAGCAGTTACCGCCTCAGAACCCTTTACAGGAAGCTGCTGGCCTACTCCTTGATGCGGGCTGGCCGCCAGGATTCCATATCGCACCTGAAGATCTCGGCCAGCATGCTGCAAAAGCTCAAGGATGTCGTGCTCGACCACGACAAGGTGTACCGCACGATCGAGCTGCTGGGCAAGTGGTCGCTTCACCGGAGCGATGACTACTGCGTGGCGGCCCAGGTAACCGACATCTGGTGGTGAGTTACACCGCGAATTTATTTCGCGAGATAGGTTGAGGAATTCCAGCTATAGGCACTATCTATGTGGGAATCAAAACCCACCAAGGAATAAAACAATGCCTACCCTAATCGAAGACGAACTAGATACTATCCCAACCTTTAACTCAACCTCAACTCACACACCAACAATGACTCAAGCAACTCCGACCTTCCTTCATCCGGCCAAGCCGCAATCCTATCTCGACGCCGACTGGGGCGACGAGAATATCCTCGGCATCGGCGAGAGCCTCACCCGCATCCTTCCGCCTGAGAAGGGTGCCACAAGGTTTGCCCTGCTCACCTACATCGTGCCAGCCAAGAAAGAGTTCATTCACTACATCAACTCGGCTGGCAAGCTCAGCGTCGTCCGCTGCCACACGCGGCGCTCGGCCAAGTATTCGGTGCTCGAACTGGCCGAATGCTGCCAGGTTCTCAAGAACGTCCCCATGATGGACTCCCAGTTCCGTCTGGTGGCTCTCGCTCTCAAGTACATGAACGCCGATCCCAAGACCGGCAGGTACGCGACCCCCAAGGGTGGCCATCCCGACATCCAGTTCGAGATCGGCTACGTCCAGCTCACCGCCAACGGCTTCCGCGAGATCGTCAGCGAGGTTCGCGGCCTGGAAATCGAAGGGGCCACGAATCCAGAGGAATACGACTTCATTATGATGCCCCGCGAGAGCGGCAAAGGGCAGACCTACAAGATCGCCGCCAAAAGCGGCTCCAAGGCGCTGTATCTCAGCCAGCCGGAATTGGTGGCCCAAGTCCGCGAAGCCGCCGCGCCCTTCGCCGATGGCGCTGCCCTTGAAAAGCTCCTCGGCAAGGCCGTGTCAAAAGACGAGATGAACGTCCTTCTCAAGGGCGTCTCCGTGTCCTCAGCCGCCATCACCAACCCCGCCGACATCGACAACACCGACGACCTCTAAGGTCGTCGGCCTTCTCCATCAAGGAAACTATGCCAGCACGACGACACACACCAGAGCTGCGCCTGCCCGAACAGCAGCACGACATCAGGCAATGGCTCGTGCTCGGCCTTGACCCCTCGCTCACCCGCACCGGCTATGCAGCTTTGCTGCTGTCGCAAAAGGCGGACGGCTCCCTGCTGGATCGCTGGCTCTCCATCGGCTCTCTGAAGCCGGAGGACACCGGCGTTCCGGTGTGGGTGCGCTCAAAGCTGATTGCTCTCGCGGTCAAGAACATCATCAGCGGAATTCTCACCGCCTTTGACGGCGTTCTCGGTGACACCGGCCTCATTATTTCGATGGAAGCGCCGACGCCCAGGAACGATTTCCTGGTCACGCTGAGCCGCATCCTGCATGTGGTCCTCACCGAGGGCAGCATGCCTCTCATCTTCTTCCCGGATGTCTACTTCCAGATGACCAACGCCTCGACGCTCCGCTCTCTCATGGGGCTGACGCAGCGGGGAGTCAAAAACAAGAAGGAAAACATTCAGAAGGCGTACACCTTCATCAAGGAATCCGAGTTCCCCAGCCTCGATTCCGACGCCTGCGACGCCGTTCTCATGGCGGTCATGGGCCGCGAGGCCGCAACGATCCTGCTGGGAAAGCCGGACATGGTGCCCGACCGCATAAGAACCGCCTTGTGCAACGGCACGCAGAAAACCGTGGGCAAAGGCAGGAATGCCCGCCAGCGCACGGAAGGAATCTTCCACAGAAAAGAATATTGGGCTCCCTATAGCCCTCAAGAGTACACCGTGCTGCTGAAAAACGCGGCCACAAGAACGGCCCGCCTGTCGCGGTCTTCGTTCGCAATCTAGGAGATTTTTATGGCAAAGAGAAAACCCGCAGGCAATGCCCTGAATAAAGAGCCGCGTGACATGACAGCGGCGGAGCGCAGAGAAGAGTTCCTGAAGAACAAGGAAGCCATGTCTAAGGACTGGCGGGTGGTGAAAGAGGGGGAGAAAAAGGAGCTTGTTCCTTTTGATATCCTTGCTCTCGATCACGGGCTTCAGTTATGGGGGCTCGCCCGCAAAGGCACCGTCTACCACATACATGGAGATGAGGGCAGTTCAAAAAGCTCGTTAACCTACACGATTAATCGAAACTATCAGCGGGCGGCCAAAGAACCGGTAGCCATTTTCGATTTTGAGGGCACCTACGACAGTTGGTACGCGGGAGAACGCATTGGCCTCGACGAGTCACTGGCGTTTATTAAGCAGCCGGGATCGATTGAAGACGCCGTAAAAGACGCAGTTGACCTCATGGATCAGGGTGTTCGTATGTTCACCTTTGACTCGATTCCTCGCATGCGCAATATCGGTGATGACTCCTACATAAGAGACGGCAGCGCCTTCAAGCCAACGGTCGGCTTGCACGCCCGAGCCATCGAGAATTTCTACAACATTATGCTGCCGCGTATCTACCGGGTGAACGGAACGATGCTCATGGTGAATCAGACCCGCGCCCGTATTGAGATGTCCCAGGAAGCTCAGTCGGCGGCCAAGGGTTACGCTACGGTCACGAATCTTAACTACACGCTGCCGGGCGGACGCGCCAACCGTTTTGCAGTTTCCGCCATGATAGAGACGAAGCTGGTCAAAGCATGGAAACCGGGAAAACATGAGGACCCCTTCATTCTGGAAGCGGAAGCGCTGCGAGGCGAAGAGTACCTCGCCCATGAAGTCCGTTTGCGCACTCTCAAAAACAAAGTCACCGGCACCGGCTACCGGCAAGCAACTATTTGGCTTCGCCCAAGCTATGGATTCGACGAGAATATTTCCATCCGCGAGTACGCCCGCGAACTTGGCCTCATTGCCAACTACGGCAAGCGCTATTTTGTCGGCGAAAGCATCGACAACGCCATCAAAGTTTACGACGACAAGGCATCCGCGATTGAAGATCTGGTGAACGACCCGAATGAAGAGGTCCTGGCCGCCCTGAAAGAACTCATCATCGCCAAAATCACCGAGGACCCGTCCGCCGTTGGCACGATGGACGCCGATGAGGTGGATGACGACACGCAGCGGTATCTGGCCGGAGAAGAGAATCAGGCCGCCGCAGCCGCCGCTAACGCGGTCGTGGACGACGACCTCTAGGAGACAGCAATGGACACGATATTGACTGGCCAGATTATTGAAGGCATGGAGGCGGCCCTCAAAGCCCCTGTTCTCGACTCAAATCATGCCCCGGTGAAGCGGGAAATGATATCGACGTATGCCGCTCTAAGGCAGGCGGTGGCCCTGGAATCCATCGCCGACTCCTTGCAGCTAATCGTAAAGCTGATGGACTGGTATGACGGCAAACTCAGCGACGACGAAGTGGTCAAAGTGATGAATGAGCGTGACGAACAGGCCGCCAGAGCCAGGGCGGAAAACTTCAGCTAGTACCCACCGTATTCTTTTTTGGTGGTAGGCAAGCATTTTTCTTCATTGCGAGTACACAAGCGGGATTCTGTCCCGTAGCTTAAGGGTAGAGACATGTCATTTCGCATCAAAGGCACGAATTTCCAGTCCTGGGAAAGCTTCGATTTGCAAGCTGACGGCCTGACCGTGGCGACCGGAGACAACAATCTCGGCAAGAGCGCCATCTGCCGGGCCGCCATGGGCGTCCTCCGCAACGAACTGAATGTCGGCCAGATCAGGCTGGGTGCGGACCTGATGACCGTGGATGCTGAAATCGACGGCCACACAATACACGCCGAACGCAAGCGCAAAGGCTCCGTCACCTATACGGTAGACGGAGAAGTCTACGAGAAACTGGACGGCGATATCCCGGAGCCTATGAAGTCTTTGGGAGTGGGCTCCCTCTCGATCGGCGAAGTCAAGCTTGACCCTATTTTCGCCCGCCCGGTTGGCAGTAACTTCCTGCTCGACAAATTGCCATCCGAACTGAACGCCATCCTTGGCGCTTTTTCTTCCACGGGCAAGCTGGAAAGCGGGAAGCGGGAAGCGGCCAGCCGGATCGCAGCCAAGAATACAGAAGCGAAGCTTCTGGCCATAGAACTTCGCGGAGCCGAAGAGCGCCGCTTCAAGCTCCAGGGATTGGAAGCGAGGGCGGCTGCGCTTCAGGCCGAGATTGATGAATTGGAAACCAGTGCCCGCCGAGCGGAAGCCTTGCATGCGGCGTACTCGGATCTCATTGAACACACGACGAAGCTCGAATCAATTCAGGCCACGCTGAAAGTCATCCATGTGCCGGACATGGAGACAGCGGCGAATACTCACGCCCTGTATCACGCCCTGGGCGAAGCGGTGGAAGCCAAAACCCAGTACGAGCGGACAAAGTCCTTTCTTGATCGCCTGCATGTGCCGGACACCGCTCCGGCTGAGGCATCATTTGAACTAACGCTGAATGCCGGAGAGGCCGCAGCGGCCACACTTCGCCTGACAGCGGCCCAAAAAACGATCTCTGCCGTGACATCTCTGGTGTCCGACTGGAAGGAATTCGTTGCGGAGTGGAAGCTGGGCCGTGCTTACGAGGAGATGGCCGAAGCGCTGTCGAACCGCCGTTCGGCTGGCATCGCTCAAAAG
>Ga0116231_10013196_pt1 | contig 11722 bp, 7 predicted proteins | sample S1TSphgellanicum_2_FD_89695 | JGI IMG/M metagenome (GOLD analysis project Ga0116231, IMG submission 89695) | Host-associated microbial communities from peat moss isolated from Minnesota, USA - S1T2_Fd - Sphagnum magellanicum MG | ecosystem: Host-associated > Plants > Peat moss > Unclassified...
CGGTCGCGTTGACCGACTTGGGTGTAGGCGAGACGTTCAACGTCGGGGAGGCGGGAGCGCCGACCCATCGGGTTTGGGCGGCTAGGTTCGCCGAAGCTTTGGGATGGCAAGGAGAGGTTGTTGAAAATGTGATCTTCCCCCGAAAAAGTGGACGGGGTTATGCCGCTCGTCGCTCGTAGTCGGCTGCGGATTGAAACCCCAGGGCGGAGCCCACCTGCGTAAAACCGTCTCGTGCAGCCCCAGCTCTAGCGCGACTGTGATGATCGAAAGACCGCTCGTCCTCACGCGCTCCACGGCCTCGCGTTTGAACGTCTCAGTGAAAAAGCGCCAGTTCACCTTGCTCATCAGACACCGTCCTTCTGGCTCGAAAGCCTATCATGGGTGTCCACTAAATCGAGGGAGGATCACGTCGTAATTGACAGAGTGGCGATTGCGGAAGCTCGAAAACAACCTCAACCTCGCCTTATCTGAATGAACCGCGATGAGGCATGCGATGTTTGTTTTAGCCCTAGCGTTAGCACTCGCCCCAAGCGCGAGCGCCGCGAAGCCGCTTAGCGCCGCTTGGATCGACCCGCACCAACAGAGACACATCACCGCTGCTGCCCAAAAAGCGGCGGGTGTCTCCTATTTTGGCACGAGCGCTAAAGATGTTTTCGTGCTGATCAAGGGCGACCATAATGAAGTCATCGGATCCGATGAGGGGATGGGCGCACATCTCTACGGACCAGCGGAGATTCAGATCGGAAATTCTGCTGGTCTTAAGGAGTACAAACTCACGTCTGGACAGGCGATTTGCTTCGCATCCCCAGAGACATTGAACTGCGAGTTAGGACCCGAGATGCCGGATTGGTGAATTTCGAGATTGCCTAGGGGGAGTAGAGAATTTGCGATACATAATCGGGCTTGCGCTTGCTACCGGGATTTTCGCGCTTGGAGCATCGGCGACGGAAACGCAGGACGAACTTAAAGCCGACATCACGGCGGTTAAGGCGGCGGTGGACACTTCCTCGGGGCCTCCTGTAGTCGAGCCGATGTTCCGGTCCATGCGCGGATATTCCGAATACGGCGATCCAGGGCCGTATTGGCCGGAACGCGCTGAAAGACTCGGCGTTAGTGGCGCTGCAGCTTTACGCTGCTCTATTACCCAGAAAGGGATGCTGACTAACTGCACAGTTATGGCTGAAGCGCCTCGTGACTTTGGGTTCGGCCGCGCAGCGTTGCTGATGGCGCGCGAGGGCTACCTGATCGCGAAGCTTGCCGCCGACGCTCAGGATGCGGATCAAGGAAGACTGCTTGTCCGGTTCGTGAACCAACACGTTCACCAATGACCCCAGGAGACCAAGTCGATGCCAAGTCGGCTTGCCGAGGCGCGCCCATAGCGCGCCTTGTGCAGCCCTTGGGATCGTCCGTAGGAAGGACCTGCATGTGATGAGTTTCGAAAGACCGCAATCCTGCGCGGAACTAGGCCCTTGTTGAACCTCAGAAACCTCATTCTGGGGTCAAAACGATTGAATCGCAACATCTGTTCCACCGCTAAGTTTCCGGAGGGAACAAAGCGGTGGACTGGCAAAATGGCGCCGGCACGGAGCAACCCGCGATTTCTGGGAATTGGGGAATGGCGGTTTCTCGGCATGGTTGTCCGGACCATTTGCGACTCATCTGAGACACTTGTCAGGCTTCCGTTCGGCCACTTCATTTGCCAATGACTTCGGATCATAACCTGGGCCCGAACTGTGCTTTCGTTAACGTTAGGGCTCCCCGGCTACGGAGTGAGCCAAGCTGAACAGTCTACGCCAGCAAAATTGCTCAATTCAATTGGTGGTGCGACTACCTAATAAATTGAGGTGAGTGTATACTCTAACCAATGTATTGAAAAACAGAGTCAAGATTACTCCGGGTATCGATTAATTCTCTGTAGAGACGGCAGGAAGTCAGGTCTCTTTTTGATAGTGCCCACTCGCGTGGTGTAATTTTGGAGCGGCCACCGGTGTAATCGTTCAGGCCGTGCGCGGTGTAAGTATGGGCGCCACTGCTTCTATGGTCCTTTGAGTTTGCCTCCGATTATATCATCGGAATCTGTTTCGAAAGGCGGACCGCCCGTAGCTGTTATGTATGCAACCCGCTGGTTAGGCGAAATAATCACGTGATGAGTTAGAAGATAATCGCTGCCCAAAACGATTTTGGGCCTTGTATCTAAGGGTCCATCGTAAACTCGGGATCCCCCTAGCGGATGACCAGGTATAGTTGGCACTGAAGGGTTAGGCGCAGCTCTGATAGCAACATTAGTCATTACTTCGCCGGCAATAACAATTTTGGATATTATTGCAATCTTGTAAAGGTAACCATCGGGGTCAATTTCGGCGGCTTTTCCGCTCGTTGGCGCGCTTGGCTTCCGGACTGGATCATCTTTCAGTATCAAGCCCGCCGTCGAAACCGCAGCCATGTTGATTGAAGAGTATCTCTGACCCGTGTTGATCTGGATCCATATTGGTTTACCACCTATTTCGCCCAAAAATGACGCCAGGTCGTCCTTCATGAGGTCTACAGTGGCTGGTGGTTTATCCCAGGCAATTAGTGAATTATTGACGCAATACTTATCGTGATAAAGTGTGATCTTTTTCTTTGAAAAGTCAAATTCGACTGCACTGCCGGGAAACCAGGATGTCGAGATGACACCCCAAGCATCTGTGTGGGGCGTGACGTCAGCGACGAAAAGGTCAGAACTCGCCGGCTTTTCATTCCCGATTTGAAAATGCTCGATATGCGTACCGTAGATCGGCACCTCTTTTCCATCGACATTTGTGTAAAAGGTAGTTGTGTATGGCTTCAGCGACAGTTTTTCTAGTGCTACTTTATACAAAGTTGTAACATTAGAGCGGTTTGAAAACATCATCCAGCCTTGCTGGCCATTTATCGCCACCGCCATCAGAGGCCTCTTCGCCTCTAAATTTACATCAAACTCAGCGACTTTTTCTATATTACAGTTTGCGTACGCGTGGCCTGAAACCACGAGTGCGCTTCCGACGATTGATGAAGCCCAGGCTAACTTCGTTTTCGCGAATGCGCGCTTCATCCTCGTGACCTTACACATGCCGTCTCACAGAGGGAGTGCATCGAGGCCCTGAAAATGAGAAAGTTGTTGTACGGCAACACTTTATCAGCGATTCGCAGGGCGCCTCAATGCCGACAGACTGTACCTCTAATCTATTAGAGTTCGCCAGAGTCGAAACGCGCAAAGTTCTGGCCACTTTCGACGGCGGCGCGATTACGACCGACGCCGGGGCGCTCCTCTTGGGCGCCGCCGAACGGCCGTCGGGCAGGGTGAGCGGCTCATCGGCAAGACGCGGCGGATCATGCTTGCGACCCTGGGACCACGTCTAAAAGCGATAGGCGAGCGCGACGCCGTAAAAACGCGGCGGCAGCGGGACGCACTGGAGAACGCCGCTGGTTCCAGGCGTTCCAAAGGTGGCGTTTGGCGCGGAGTTCAGCACCCCCTGAGGCTCCGCCTCACACGCCTGTTTATTGAATGCGTTTGTCACGTAGCCGCTTAAATTCAGGCGGTCATGGCCAACGTCCATTAAGTCAAGTCGGAAATTTGAAAGCGAGTAACCCTTTGCCAGCTGTGCAGCATTATATCCCGCCAGGCTGCCTTCATTCCGGCTCTGGAAATAGAGATGCCAGGAAATGCTGGCGTCGCTGAACGGGATGGCAATGAGAGACTTTATCGGCAGTGAGTAACTGATCGTGTTATTAAACTGCCATGCCGGCAGTGGGAAATGAGTTCCCGTGAGGTTCGCAACTCCCGTCGGCAGGAGATAGCCCGGCGGGGGCGCGTAACTAAAGTTTGTGTATACGGCGTCCAGATAACTGCCGGACGCGCTGAGGGTGAGGGCGCGAATAGGCTTGATGCTGACTTGATATTCCACGCCTTTGATGTGCGCCGACTTTGCATTGACGGTGACGGTGTCCTTCGTGGTGTCCAGGCACTGGCCGGCGTCAAAGGCTGCCTGCGTGCACGCCCCGCCCTTCGTCGTTGTAGCTACGGTTACGTTAGGAAGCGTTTCGCTGACCTGGATATCTGAATAGTCCGAGTAGTAGGCGTCGATGTTGGCCCGGGAGGGCATTCCGAAAACGTGGAGGTCGGTCTTTATGCCCACCTCAAAGTCCTGAATGCTTTCCGGTAGAGCGATGAACGATCCCGGAGATGCTGCGGCGGCGTTTATCCCCCCTGAGCGGTAGCCCGACCGTGTGGTGAAATAGATCAGGGCGCCAGTGAAGACATCATGATCGACAGACACCGTCCACGTCGGCTTATGGAAGGTCTTTTCGAGATTATCGGCGCACTGGGCCTCCGGCAGAAGAACGCCGGCGGCGTTTGTCAAGGAACACGAGTCCGTCTGTCCGGTGTAGGTGACGCCTAGTAAAGTCACGGGTGTGGACCTGTAGACGCCGTTGGCGACCGATTTGGTGGTCTGCGCGGTCGCTGGAAAGAGCGTCGTCTGGGGCGAAAGTTGGGCCTGCCGGATATCTTCGGTGTCCCTGATCCCAGCCGTTACTCGGGTATCATGACTAATCCTGACGGTCGCCTGGGCGTAGCCAGCGTAACTCGTGTTCTCCTGTTTGTCCGAGGTTGGATTAGTGTAGGTAATTTGCTTGCCGGAGGCGGCTGCCGGCACTCCGGCGGAGGGAAGGAAGAGGTAATCCTGATCGCCGTCGTCCGGGCTCAGCTCCTTGAAGACGAATAAGCCTGTAGTCCACGTCAGCCGGTTGTCGAAGTTCGCTCCGTTGATGGTCAATTCAGACTGATAGGACCGGTAGTTTGGCGTGTCGTAGATATAAATGGACGTGACATAGGGAAGCCCACGGCTGATCGCATCGCCAGTGGTGTCAAACCAGCGATAGGCCATGGTCAGCTTTACGTCCAAACCGCCGAAGGTCTTGTCCGCAACACCCGATACGACTTGGAAATGGCCGGTATCGTAGTTATTGAGCGCCTGCTCGGTGCTCCAGAAGCCCTCCGACTGAGCGCGAGCGGCCGCTTTCAGAAGCGAATTATAAGATGTCGGTAAGGCGCTTAAGGCTGTGCCCAAGACGTAATTTGCGTAGTAGGGCGTGATCGTCTGGCCGATTAGGTCAGTGAAGCCGCTGCAGGTGCCAGGGATATTGCAGATCGAAGGCTTATTGCCGGACGCCAGGGTCGTTCCGACGAAATAGCCAAGATCATGGTAGGTCGATCCCGTGTCGTGTTCGACATCGAAACTGCCGCGCAACGTGATGTGAAAGGACGCGTCAGGCTCAAAGCGAAGGGAAAATACACCGGCTGATTTCCGGTCTCCCTCGCCCGGGGTCGTGTTGGAGACGCCGGTTTGCGGGTCGTAAAAGTCGTTCTTGATGTATCCATTGGCCTCCATGGTGTCGATGGCGGCCCGCAGCCAGAGGGTCGACGTCAGCGGCAGGTTGAGCGTGAACCGGGCGTCGGTATGGCCATAATTTCCGTCGGCCAGTCTAACATCGGCCCCAAAGGTGCTCGCCGGCTCCTTGTTGGCGTAAAGGATCGCTCCCCCCGTCGCATTCCGGCCAACAAGCGTTCCCTGCGGTCCTTCAAGAACCTGCAGGCTTTCCGTATCGAAAAGCGCTGCAGTCAGTCCTACCGGGCGGGCATAGTAAACGCCGTCGACGTAGACAGCAACTGCGGTGTCAAAGGAGAGATCGGTGCTTTGTAAGTTCTCTTGACCCCGCATATCTATATTAAATGTGTCCTGACGAAAGTTCGAAGGCTGAACAAAGAGCGAGGGCACGAGAGTTGAAAGGTCTTGAAGACTGTTGATGTTTTGCTTGTCTAAGGCGGCCTGATCCAGAACGGTCATGGCGATCGGAACTGTCTGCGCGACCTCGGCCCGTTTGCGGGCCGTCACGATGACGTTCCCGAAGATGTTCGCGTCCAGCGCAGGCGGCAGATCGGTTGCGACTTGTCCGCTAGGCGATTCTATCCTGGCCGGCTGTGCGACGGCGGCCCCGTTGTCGCTGGCCGCCTGCGCAGGGGGCGCGGCTGCGGACACGAGCGCCGCGTCACTCGCGGCGGCGGTAGAAACCAGCCCTGACGCCGCCAGAAGCGCAAACCCCACCCATAATGGTGTCAACGCACTATCGTCCCTCATCGCTTCCCCCGCGCGGACAGGCTGTGCGCCGCCGTCTTGCGGGCGCCATGAAAAAGCAGGACGTTTCCTCAGTCGCCGCGCAGCCCTCGAATAGTAGGCGAGCGTGCCAGAGGCTTGATTGTGACGCGACCCCTCCTGGCGCCCTGCGCGGCGGAGGCGACCGACGTGGTCGTCGCCGCCCTGCTTGTGACCGGGCGGTGGTTTCCTAAACCGGGCGCAGGCGGTTGGGGCGCCAAACCGCCCTAGGCGTTGCGCGCCATCAGCCCGCCATCGACCGGGATCGTGGTCCCAGTGATGTAGGAGGCGGCGGGCAGGCACAGGCTCAGCGTCATATGCGCCACCTCTTCAGGCCGGCCATAGCGCCGCAGGGCCGTGCGGCGCCGGGCGAAGGTTTCCTTCTCAGCGTCAGGAATGGCGGCCGTCATACCGGTGAGAATTGGCCCAGGGCAGATGCAGTTGACGGTAATCCCCTCTGGGCCCAACTCCACCGCGAGGGCGCGGGTGAGGCCGGTGACCCCAGCCTTGGCCGCAGCGTAAGCGCTATCACGGCTTGTAGCTCCGAGGGCCTCCGTTGAGGCGATGTTCACGATCCGCGCCGCGCGGGATTTGCGCAGGTGGGGCAGGGCTGCGCGGATGAGGCGCTGCTGGGCCGTAAGCAGGACCATGAACGCACGCGTCCATGTCGCCTCGTAGTTCTCCGTATCAATAGCCGCAAACCCGGAGACTCCGGCGTTGTTGATGAGGATGTCGATGCCGCCGAAGTAGCTGGCGACGGCGTCTGTCACCCGCCGGATCGCCTCCGGATCGGACACGTCCAGCGCCCAGGCCCTGGCGGACTGGCCCCGGCTGACCAGCGCATCGGCGACCGCGCCAACTGCGTCGCCGGCTACGTCCGTGCAGGCGACGTTCGCGCCTTCGGCGGCGAACACCTCGGCGGTCGCACGGCCCATGCCTGAGGCGGCTCCGGTGATGAGCGCAACAGAGCCAGCGACAGAACGGCCATTCATAGGGAAACTCTCCAAAACATCATCGGTTTATGGCCAGCGGTGTCTCGCATGACGAGTGTCCCTCAATGACAGGCCTAAGACGATCTTGAGCCTGATTTTCGCAATTCTGACACTCGCACTGCGAGGTCAACTCGCGACGTTCAGCGGGTGGTGTCGACTATCACGTTTCCGACTTCCGTTGGTATGTCGGTTCAATAGTTCAATCGACCTGCCCGGCGCGGCGGCAAAGGGCTCGGCCGGTTATAGTCGGCGAATTCAAACCGCGCTCACTCTGCAACGTCCGGACGCTTCGAGGTGCATTCATGAACCCAAGGTCGCTTGATCGACGCTAGAGCGATTAGGCGCCGCTCTTGCGGTGCGTTCGTGTGAAATGCTTGATCAGACGCCTGGAGGCGTGATGCGCTTCTGAGCCGCGGCAGCGCAAACGGCTGCGTTCAACTCAACCTGCCTAAAAGGCTTGCTGAGCTGGGCCAACCCAACATGGGGCGTTGGAATTGGGCTCGCATATCCTGATATGATCAGGGCTGGGAGACCTGGGACGACCGCTTGGACTTCTGCGGCCAGGCCGACGCCAGTAATGCCCGGCATCATATAATCCGCTACTAGAACATCGAAATCACGACACTCTCTTAAAATGTCCAACGCTTTGTGTCCTGATGCAGCTTGCTGGACGTGATGGCCGCTCGCCTCGAGCATTTCCGCAGTTCCGAACCGCACGAGTTCTTCATCGTCCACCAACAAAATCTTCAGTCTTACAAGTTTTTCTGTCGTGACGGTTGTAGCGCGGGCCGCCAAATCGACGTCATGGTTAACTGCGGGGAGATAAATTGACGCCGTGGTTCCACGATCCAGCATACTTTCTAGTTTGAACAGGCCGCCCGACTGCGCCGCTAATCCGTGCACCATTGACAGGCCGAGACCTGTGCCTTTGCCGACTTCTTTTGTGGAGTAAAATGGTTCGATGGCGCGTTGAAGCGATATTGCGTCCATGCCGACGCCAGTATCGATAACGCTAATTCGGACATAATGACCCTTCGGCAGCTGTGGCGAAGATCCGTCAGAATTTTCAAAATTGACGGAAATCGTCAGTTCGCCTCCGGACGGCATTGCATCACGAGCGTTGACGCACAGGTTCAATACAGCAAGTTCAAGTTGGTTCGCGTCAGCGACAACGGCTCGAAGATCAGGCTCAAAAAAATATTGGACGACAGTGTCAATGCTCACAGAGCGCTCGATCAGTTCCGACATACCCTTTAGGAGGTGCTCGATATCGAGGGGCTGAGGATCAAGCTGTTGTCGGCGTCCGAAAGTGAGCAGTCTGCTCACTAAGACACGGCCGCGTTCTGCAGATTGCTGGGCAGCGCTTATAATTCGCTCTGCGCGGCTGTCTCCAGCGAAACGACGCGAAATAATGTCTAACGCCCCTACGATCGGCGTCAGCAAATTATTAAAATCGTGGGCGATACCTGCTGTAAGCTGGCCGATAGTTTCTAGTTTCTGCAATTGGTGAATCTCGTCGCGCGCAGCCTCTTTTTCTTCAATAGCTTTCTCAACTCGCGCGCGCAGCGCTTCTTCGTTCCGCTCCCGAGCACCAGCATCATCGAATACAGTAATGGCGCCTGCCAGAACGCCGTCTGGACCCCAAATTGGCACGGCGTCGACCTCCAAAACTAGGCGCTCAAGGCCACTTGAACCGCGCCTAAGGTAGGTCATTCGCTCGCCTTCAATACGTTCGCCGCGCGCTGAGCGAACACTCGGATAATCCTCGCGTGCGTAGGGTCGACCATCGGGATGGACGGCGCCCTCGGCTAAGACAGCCGTCTCTCCAGGAGGCGCGTTGATGGCGCCGAGGAGTTCGGCCCCTCGCTCGTTGACCATGGAAATCCGACCTTCACGATCCACGATCGTCATGCCGATCGGCGCTTTGGCGAGAACTGAGGCCAAAAACTCACGTTCGACCTGAAGCTTTGCTTCACTCTCGCGAATAGCGTCAGCAGCGCGTCTACGCGTCCGGGCCATGTCTAAATTAGCCGACACGCGTGCGAGAAGCTCCCGAGCGGAAAAGGGCTTGGCCAGGTAGTCGTCAGCGCCTGCCTCCAAGCCGTCAACCTGCGCCCCCTCGCCGGCGCGCGCGGACAACATCACCACAGGTAGATCGGTCAAGGTCGGGTCGTTCCGTATGAGTTTGAGTAGCTCGAACCCGTCCAGCCGGGGCATCATGACGTCGGTGAGCAAAAGGTCCGGCTTTTGAGCGCGTGCGACCTCCAGAGCCGCCTCGCCGTCGCCGACCGCATCGACCACATAGCCTTCCGCTTGTAAGAGCCGCGCCACGTAGTCTCTCAGGTCAGCATTGTCATCCGCAACAAGGACGCGCCCTTGGCGTGTCCCTGCTCGAGTTTGGGCCTTGGTTGAGGTGTCGTGCATAGGGCTGTCGGTCGCATCGTCTTTCACGCTCGGCAGCCAGAGCAGCGCTTCTTGAACAAAAGACTGAGCGCGGTTTGACGGCGTCAAAACAGATCGTCCTGGCCCCGGCTCGTTGGGGGGAAGTTGGTCTCGGCCAAGAGGAATTTCGACACGAAAGGTCGCACCAAGGCCAAGCTGGCTTTTGACGGTAATGCTGCCGCCGTGCAGTTGCACAAGGTCTCGGACGAGCGCTAGTCCGATGCCTGATCCCTCGAAGGAGCGGCCTTGCGTGCCATGAATTCTATGGAACCGTTCAAATATACGTGGCAAATCTGCGTCGGGGATTCCGACACCAGTGTCGCTCACTTCTAAAACGGCTGTTTCGCCCTCAGGGCGCAAGCATACCGTAATCCCGCCCTCAAGGGTAAATTTGAAGGCGTTTGACATGAGATTCAAAATTATCTTTTCCCACATGTCGGGATCCACATAGGCGGGCTCTTCAAACTCCTCGCCTAAGATCTCAAGCGTCAGACCCGCCCGCTCGCATGCCGAACGGAAAGTTGAGGCGATCTCTGCAGTGAGGCCGAACAACTCTGTAGGCTGATAATTTGCGTCCGCCCGCGCAGCCTCCACACGGGAGAAGTCTAAGAGCGCATTTACAAGACGAAGCAGTCGAAGAGCGTTGCGGTGCGCGACCTCCAGTAGAGAATGATCGGTACTCGAACTCTGATCGGCTGGGCGGGTCAGTATCGATTCGATTGGCCCGAGCATGAGGGTGAGCGGAGTGCGAAACTCGTGACTAATATTTGAAAAGAAAGACGTCTTTGCGCGGTCTATCTCCGCCAAAGCCTCGGCGCGCGCTTTTGCGCTTTCCAAATCGTCTGCACGCGTTATCGCGGCGGCGATCTGTCCGGCGACCAGTTCAATAAAGCCTTGGTAGTTTTGATTAAAGGCGCGGTGGGGGTTCAGCCCAGCGACGAAGTATCCCACGGGCGGCCGCCCGTCGGAGATGATCACGGGGGCGACTAGAGCTGCCGACGGTGGAGATTGCCAGTGACGCAGCGGGAGCGCCGACACCGCCTCCGGCGGCACAGAAACTCGCTGCGCGCTTACCGCCGCGCTTGAAAAGGGCCACGGTCCTTTTGGGTCGTCGAAGGCGGCACGGCTGGGTGTCGTCGCCGTGTTACGTTCGAGGCCAACGTTGGCAGCTAGGTGCAAATCATCATCATCCTGCCCGCGAAGGTAGACTAAGCCAAATGGGACGTCTGGTGCGCCGACGCCCAGACAGGCGGAAAAACTATCAATCACTTCCTCGCGTGTGGATGTTGTGGACAGATGAGCCGACAGTTCCCGTAAAAAGTCGAGCTGTCGTTCGCCAATTACGCGGTCCGTCACTTCCGCGACGACGCAAAGCATGCCGACTGTCTCGCCTAAATCGTCTTGTAACGGCGAGTATGAGAACGTGTGATACGTCTCCTCAACGAAGCCGTTGCGCTCCAAGTACAAGAGTAACGCTTCGTCCCAAGTTGACTCGCCCGTCTCCAGGACGCGTCTTATCCTTGGGCCTATATCTGGCCAGATCTCTGCCCACACAACATCTGATCGTGCGCCGAGGACCCAGTCGCGCTTCGACCCGGTCGTCGGGAGGTAGGCGTCGTTGCAAAAGAATGTCAGGTCTGCTCCCCAAGCCATCCACATCGCGAACCGAGACGTCAGCAAAATGCGGATCACGGTGCGCAGACTTTGTGGCCAGTCTGCAGGGTCGCCTATGGCCGTACCGGCCCAGTCCAACGCCCGCATACGCGCACCCATCTCCCCCCCATTGGCGAGAAATTCAAAGCCTGGAGCTTTGAGCGTCGAAGCTGCATTTTTATCGCCTGAGATCACAACTTGGCCGGCTCCAATCAAATATTTGCGCTCAGAGTTGAACATTTACATTGCAATATTGTAGACAAATATCGACTGGCTTATGTATTAAACATCAAGGATCACTAGATAAATTTGATTTAAGATGGGGAAAGCAAAAGAGTTATTGCACGATTTAATTCATATTGAGTATAGGGCTTTGTAATTCGTGACAAACCGTCAATGTCGGCCTTGCGAACGTCATCGAAGCCGGTTGCTAGCAAAATTGGGATGGTAGGCGCGAGGGTC